>Ga0075467_10004503_pt1 | contig 10294 bp, 8 predicted proteins | sample DEB08_DNA_9_FD_75067 | JGI IMG/M metagenome (GOLD analysis project Ga0075467, IMG submission 75067) | Aqueous microbial communities from the Delaware River and Bay under freshwater to marine salinity gradient to study organic matter... | ecosystem: Environmental > Aquatic > Marine > Coastal ... | reverse complement strand
GCCTTTTTTTAATAAAAAATTCAGATTATCACCATAAAAAAGATGTGCAGAAATATATTTGTTAGATTGTTTTTTCATAAGCGTAAGGGTAAAATAATGATTGCAACTTTTTAAAACCATATTTAATTACACATTTACTATTAAATCAAAATCTAATTTGTTTTGTTGGCGATATGGTAAAATTATGTGTAATAATTAATAATTTATGAACAAATGTGATTAAATGTTAACGAATTAACAATGCTTTTGTGTAACTTTGTAATTGTTAAAACAGTGACAATCAATATATTATAGAACTTTAAAAAGTAAAGTTATGATTAATTACGACATTTTATCTAAAAACACTAAAGTTTGGATTTACCAAAGCGATAAGCCTTTCGCACAGTCGGATATTCCTGCAATCCGTGCCAAAATTCAAGAATTTACACAAAATTGGATTAGTCATTCTAATGAATTAAACGCTTTTGGCGATTTATATCATGATAGGTTCATTGTATTGATGGTAGATGAGTCGAAAGCTGCTGCAAGCGGTTGTTCAATTGATGAATCGGTTCGTTTCTTGAAGCGATTAGGTGCTCAATATGATGTAGATTTGTTCGACAGAATGAACTTTAGCTATAAGACGGAGGACGGTATCAAATCTGCTCACCGTGAGGAGTTTATTGAGTTATATAAAATGGGATTGATTACAGACGAAACAGTTGTATTCAACAACTTAGTGGCTACGAAAGAGGCTTTTGAGAAAAGTTGGGAAGTTTCGTTAGGTGAAAGTTGGCACAAGCAACTAATTGCGAACTAAGAGATTTTAAGATTTTGCATAAGCAAAATGATGGGAGATATAAAATACAGGTCAATCGTTAGCGGTTGACCTTTTTTTTTGGAGGTAAAGCGTAGATTTAGCTTATAACTCTTTGCTTAGTACTTTCAGATTTCCTTCGTGAAATCTCGTCATTACTTTCGGAAAATCATATCGTTGCCAGAGCCAATTAAAGTCAAATTGTTCTTTATTTTTAAGAGAATTTAATGTTAAGAAAATATATTCATAACTATCTGTAATTCGTTGTTTCATTTCCTCAATTTCAGTCGTAAAATCTCCGTGTCCGGTGATTAAGAATTTGATTTTCTGATGATTAATTAAGTATTCTGCTTTCTGTAAAGTTTGAATGTAGGCATTGCCACTGTGGTAAATATACGGGAACTCAATATTACTCAAATAATCACCAACAATTAAAACGCCCAGTGTTTCTATCCATAAAAATAGCCCATCGGCATTGTGTCCGTTCGCATTGAAAAACTGTAATTTTGTATTGCCAATTTCTAAAATTTCACCATCATTTTTTATAACAAAATCAATTGTTGGATAAATAATTTTGTAAGGTCGTTTGATATAATTTTCATCATCAAAATCATTAATTTGCTCTAAAATTTTAGCTTTGTCAGGATTATCAACAAAGGCTTTTGAAGCAATTGTTTTCGCTTCAGGAAATGCTTTATAACCAATAATATGGTCGTAATCCGAATGGGTAAAAAATAGATAAATTGGTCTATTTTCTTTGATAGAATCGACATATGCTCGAATTGTTTGCACCTCAATCGGCAGCCAATTTGGGTCAACGATTAATACAAAATCATCGGTCTGAATAAGGGTTGAAGTTGTACGAAATAAAGCGGATTCAAAGATGGTCAATTGTGGCGTTTGCAGTTGGATTTTCATCGGCTTATGTGATTTTAATCATTATCGAAAATGGCGGTTAGTGCTAAATTGCAACTCTATTTTATAAAAATTACGTTTATCAAACTTTAAAAGTTTAGCAAACGTCTAAACTACAAAAATCATGGGAGAAAGCAATACAATTTATTACATCGTTGGGTTTATCGTCGCTGCTCATTTTGTGATTGGTTTTGGGATTTTGGCCTACAAAATAAATAAAGCACCGTCATCGAAGAAGGATAAGGCAGAGGAAAGTTGATAACTTTAAATGGCATCATCAAATTTGTAAATTTTTTAGTTGCTTTATTTGATTAAAAAATTAATACGGTAAATAGTCATAATTGTAAGTGAACTAAAAAGTATTTTACCGATAGATATTTTATGTGTTTTTTGTTTAAATAAATCATAAAAATGGAATGATAGTATGATGAAAAATTGACTCTACTTAGCTTATTTAGTTTTAAGAATTTCCTACTTGAAACGGTTTTCATTATTATTGCAAAATAATTAATTTTAAGTTATGATTGTCGATGTTGTGAGGTTTTAAACTTTCAACTTAGTTTATCCCGGCTTTTTCGGGACGATTGGTAACTCAAAAACTCGAATCAAATTATGAAAACTATAAAAGGACCAGCTGTATTTTTAGCACAATTTTTAGGTGATGAAGCACCATTCAACTCATTGGAAAGCATTGCAAAATGGGCAGCAGATTTAGGTTATATCGGTGTACAGATTCCGACTTGGGATAGCCGAGCGATTGACTTACAAAAGGCAGCCGAAAGCAAAACGTATTGTGACGAATTGAAAGGAATGTTGGCCGATAACGGCATTCAAATCACGGAATTATCAACACATCTACAAGGTCAGTTGGTCGCTGTTAATCCGACTTACGACACGATGTTTGACGCATTCGCTCCTGATGCCGTTAAGAATAACCCGAAAGCACGACAAGAATGGGCAGTTCAACAATTACTTTGGGCAGCAAAAGCCAGTGAGAACTTAGGTTTGACCGCACACGTCACTTTTTCAGGTGCGTTGATTTGGCAAACGATGTATCCTTGGCCACAGCGTCCGCAAGGTTTGGTGGAGTCGGCATTCAAAGAATTGGGTAAACGTTGGCGACCGATTTTAGATGCGTTTGATGATGCAGGCGTTGATTTGTGTTATGAAATTCACCCTGGCGAAGACTTGCATGATGGAGCAACTTTCGAACGATTCTTAGAAGAAGTTGATAATCATGCCCGTTGTAATATGTTGTATGATCCGAGTCATTATTTATTACAGCAAATGGATTATTTGGCGAATATTGATATTTATCACGAACGCATCAAGATGTTTCATGTCAAAGATGCGGAGTTTAATCCGACCGGTCGTTCGGGCGTTTATGGTGGTTATCAAGATTGGGCGAATCGACCTGGGCGTTTCCGTTCGTTGGGTGATGGACAAATTGATTTTAAATCAATTTTTTCTAAATTGTCACAATATGATTACGATGGTTGGGCAGTGATGGAGTGGGAATGTTGCATCAAATCGCCAGAACAAGGAGCGAGAGAAGGAGCGAAATTTATCGCTGACCACATTATTGAAGTGACAGAAAAAGCGTTTGATGATTTTGCTGGCGGCGAAATTGATCAGCAGATGATTAATAAAATTATTGGTTTATAGTATTAACCGTTTGAATGAGTGTCACCTATTGAATTTTGGTTTAATAGGTGACTCATTCATTATTTCTGAAGTATAAAATTTATTGAAACTCATCTGAATAAGCCCTTAAACTTCCATATAATTCTTCTATCCAAAATGGGCAAGTCAAGCAATTTTGAGGAAACGTATTTTTCTTAAAATCACTTGGAAAAATCAAGATTCGTGTATTTTCAACAGTTGCTTCTCTGGCTAAAAAAAGAAATTCGGTCATCAACTTTTTAGAAAGTTTGATATCATTTTCCTTGATACCAAAGGTGATTTCTGACGTTAATTTAGGTCGTTTATCAGCTTTTTGCTTTGCGGCATCAAAAGCATTCGGAAAGTTGATTATGAAATTTAGCTTGTCAGAATCGACTTTTTTAATTTGATAAATACCTTCGGGAACGATCCTTTCGTTATCATACAATCGAGTACCGTTTTGGTTATTTTTTAATGAAATCGTGTCAAAAAACGTCAAGTGCATTTGATTATTTTTATCTTTTATCCACACTTCTGCAAGTTGTTCCTTTTTATAAATAATGAGTGTATTTTGTTGGATGGGTTTGATGATATTTTTTTCGCTAATTTCGCTTTGTATTTCTTGAGTAATTTCTTGCGTCAAGTTTATTTTTTGTGGGTTAAATATAGCGGCTATGCCAAGAGGGGAAATTGCCCAAATGGTAAGGAATATCAATACTACTAAAATAATAAGATAAGATTTTTTCATATTTATCATTAATAAGAATTAAGCATATATTTTAGTCAGATTTTGTATAAAACACAATATAAAATATATTTTAGACGCAGATTATCTTCTCTCGCTTTTGCTTATCAACTTGTTATAATTTCAATGACAATGTCATTTTTTGTTGTTTTAACCGAAATTTTCAGGTTTTTGATATGGCTAAATTAGCTTTTTTATTTTATCCGATTTTATAAATAGACGCTAATTATTTTTCAATAAAATCGACGATCGGTGAGTTCTTTTATATTTCTTAATATTTTAATTGAATCGATTTATTAATTTTAAATGTATTTTAAAAGTATAACTAATTGATAATCAGTTTATAAAATAATTAGTTGGATTGTTCACACCTTTTGGACGATAATAAAAATGGCATGGATTTAGGGCATGTGTAGGAAGTTAAAATAAGGGGTAGATTTAAAAATCTTTTATCATGAAAAAAATTATACTATCGTTGTTATTGGCATGTTTTGTAGCAAGTGTTGGATTTGCTCAAAAGACAAAACTTACAAAAGCCAATACAGAATTTGAAAATCATAATTACAGTGCCGCAATCGAATTATACCTTGAGATATTAGATAAAGAGAACATCTCAGAAGCAAAAGTAAAACTGGCGGAAAGTTATCGTAAGCTAAATAACATGAAAGAGGCGGAGTTTTGGTATGGGCAAGTTGTTCATTTACCGGAAGCGAAGCCTATCGACTATTTGCATTATGGTAAGGCATTACAAGCGAACGGTAAATGCGATTTAGCAAGGCCGTGGTTTAAAAAATATTCTGCAGCAGAGCCAGACGACTTACGGGGACAATTACTGTCAAATACTTGTGATCTTGAAGCGTTAGAGAAAATGTTGAAATCTCGCAAAGATTTTTATGAAATCAAACAATTACCATTTAACACAGCGTTTGACGATTTTGGGCCAACTTTCTACAAAGGAAATTTACTGTTCGCTTCAGAGCGTAACAATAAAAGTTCAATAAATCGCATTCACGAATGGTCGGGTTATCCTTTCTTAGATTTACTGATCACTAAAGTAGATACGATAGATGCAGAAACATTAGATTTCAAATATGATGAAGCACCTGAAAAATATTCTAACCGTTTAAATACAAAATATCATAGCGGGCCAATCTGTTTTTCACAAGATGAGAAAACGGTATTTTTTACTCATAACGATTCGGATGAGCGTAATCGATTAGGAAGAGACGACGAAACAACGATTCGTTTAAAAGTATTCACAGCAGATATTGATGGTGATAAATGGACGAATATTGAAGGTTTACCATTTAATTCTGATGAGTATTCAGTCGCTTATCCAGCTTTAGATGTCGATGGAAAAACCTTATATTTTTCATCTGATATGCCAGGTGGATTTGGTGGTATGGATTTGTATTACACCGTTAAGGAGAATGGACAATGGCTGCCACCTCGTAACTTAGGGCCACGTATCAATACCGAAGGCCACGAAGTTTTTCCTTACGTTCACTCTTCAGGGCGTTTATATTTTTCGTCTGATGGTCATGTTGGTTTAGGAATGTTAGATGTTTATTACATTGATAATAATAACGGTGTTTGGGAATCACCGATGAATGTTGGCTATCCTATTAATACGCCTTCTGATGACTTCGGCTTAATTATGAATAAAGAAGAAACTTTTGGTTACTTCTGCTCGAATCGTAAAGGTGGTACTGGTCGTACTGATATTTACAGTTTTAAGTATAGCATCGTCAAAGTAGAAGTACTGGTGTATGATGAGAATACAAATCAGCCAATCAATGATGCTTCTGTATTAAATGATTGCTCTGGTTTAGAGATGTTTACGGGGGATAATGGTCGAGTAACGATTGAGTTACCATTAAATAGGTGCTGTACCTTTACGGCCGGTAAAGAAGATTATACTAAGAATACTTCAGAAAGTTGTACGTATGATTATAAAGCAAGTACAAAGGTATTTGTAAAAATAGCTTTAAGTCAGTCAATGAATTTTGCTATCGAAGGAGTCGTGTATGATGAAGAAACAGGCGATCCGTTAACGAATTCAAGTGTTGTGGTAACACCAGATTGTGGTGGCGAAGCCATAGAGGTCAAAACAGACGAAAGTGGGCGTTATCGTTTTACTTTGGATAGCGATTGTTGTTATTCTTTAAAAGCAGCACACGAAGGTTACTTTAGCGTAAGCACAGATCAACCTTATTGCACAAAAGGTTTGGGAAAATCTCAAACGTTTACACACAATTTTGCTTTACAACGTTTTATTAATCCTCCAGGAGACCTCGTAACTGATGAAAATAACCCTTCTTTTTATCCTTGTGATGGCATCGGTCGTTCATTTGTGATTAGACATATTTATTACGATTTTGATAAAGCCTATATTCGTACAGATGCCGAAGAGCCATTATTTCAATTGATTAAAATTTTGGAAGATAATCCTGATTTGGTAGTAGAAATTGGTTCACACACGGATGCGAGAGGGTCGAATCGTTATAATATTCGTTTGTCGGCACGTCGTGCGGAGTCAGTGGTGAAGTATTTGATTAATCAAGGCATCGATGAGAGTCGTTTACAAGCTAAAGGCTATGGTGAAACAGATCCGACAAATGATTGCGTGGACGAAATCCCTTGCACCGAAGAACAACATCAGCGTAATCGCCGCACAGAGTTTCGTGTCATCGGGAAAATTGACGGTACAAGATACGATTGTGAAAATGATATCTTAGATGTAAATCAAACTTCTGTTGAACCAAAAGAATTAATAAAAGTAGATAAATGCAAAAATTGTCCATTTTAGGACGAGATACCATACAATTTAAAAAGGGTTGCTATTTTTTGATAAAGCAGCCCTTCATTTTGTCAACTAAACTTTAACATATCATTAGGTTACAAGATGTTAGGTTGTCGTCTTTACAATGTACCGAGAAGCGATAGCTATTTCAACCTTGAAAAAACGTCGGAAAAATGTTAAAAGACCGTTGAAAAAACTCGATTTTTTCTATTTATGAAAAAAAAATTACGTAGAACATACATACAAATTAATGGACAAATCCGTTATTTGTAGGCGATTTGAAATAGTATTCAATTTGATATACGTAGTTATTTTAAAATAACTATATGATTTAAACAATAAAAAATTAGAAATCAGAGATTTATAAATATGGTTTATTTGAAATTTGTAAATTCATATTTATTTTAATTTTAATTTGACAAACAATGAAGAAAGTATTGAAATTAGCGATTGCAGTAGTTATGATGATGGGACTATTTGCGGGAACGACTATGGCTCAAACAACAATTGCTTATGTGGAAGCAGATGTATTAATTCAAGATATGGCTGAGTACAAAAAAGCAAATATTGATTTAGAGACTTACGCTAAACAATTAGAAGCTCAGTTAAAACAAGAGCGAGAAAAATTCCAAAAAGAATATCAAGCCGTCGTCGATTCTGTTGATAGAGGAATTATCACTCCTTTACAACAGCAACAAGCACAAGTTCGCATTCAGCAAAAACAACAAAAATTAGAATTACAAAGTAGAGATGCTCAAAACAAAATTGTAACTAAAGAAGCTGAATTATTTAAGCCAATTAACGATAAATTCAACGCAGCGTTAAAAGCTGTTGCAGCAGAAAAAAATTATACGTATATCGTTGATAAAAAAGTATTGTTATATTTTGAAGGTGGCGTTGATGCTACGGAAGATGTAAAAATGAAATTGTTACAACCGTAAGTAATTAGGAATATTCACTAAAGATTTAAAGTATAAAAATGATAGTTTGTGTAGGCAGACTATCATTTTTTGTTTTAATTGGCAATATTTTATCATTTAAAACTCGCAACTCGTATGATAAAAACCATTATAGTTGACGACGTATTAAACAGTCAAAAAGTCTTACAACAGATTTTGACAGAACATTGTCCACAAGTCCAAATTTGTGGATTTGCCGGTTCTGTTTTAGAAGCACAACGCTTGATTTTAGAACAACAACCAGATTTAGTTTTATTAGATGTCGAAATGCCACCGAACAACGGTTTTGAACTATTAGAACAGTTTCCAAACCCTAATTTTGAAGTGATTTTTACAACTGCACACGACCAATATGCACTTCGAGCCATAAAATTCTGTGCCTTAGATTATTTACTAAAACCAATTGATATTCAAGAACTTAAATCAGCGATTGATAAAACTTACGCTAAATTTCAAGAAAATAAAGCCACCAATAATTCCAAACAAAATTACAATCAACTTATTGAAAATCTCAAAAGTCCAAACCATCAAGAAAACAAAATTGCTTTACCAACTTTAGACGGTTTAGTATTCGTCAAAGTGAATACAATCCTGCGATGTGAAGCTGACGGCAGTTATACCTCGATTTATATGACCAATAAAAAAACGATTGTAGCGACACGAAAAATCAAAGAATTCGAGCAACTTTTAGCAGAACACAACTTCTTTCGAGTACATCGTTCGCACTTAATCAACCTCAATCATATCGAAAAATATTATAAAGGAACTGGTGGTTATGTTGTACTTTCTGATGGAACCGCAGTTGATGTGGCAAGACGGAAGAAAGAGGAGTTTTTAGAGCGATTAAGTCGAGTGTAATAACAACCTTGGAAATGTTGAATATGAATAACTGCGGATTGTATCCGCAGAACAACACACCAAAAAATCAAAGCAACGCATCTAACTCATCGAATAATTATTACTGAAAAATAATTTCCCAAAGTTTTAAATTTGGGATTTTCCGTCCACCGTCTGCCGTCCACCGTCAAGCGAGGTACGAGCGACCGAAAATTTAAAAAATGAAAATATCAAAATGGCTTGCCATACCAATTTTCGTTGGTATCGCAGCATTAGCAACGATTGCCATGCCGATAGGTGTGCAGCGAATATTAAGCGATGGCTTAACGAAAGTATTGATGAATATTAAAAATTTTCAAACTAATATTCCACAAGATAAAGTCTATTTGCATTTGGATAAGCCGCTTTACAAACCTGGCGAAACCGTTTGGTTTTCGGCTTATGTACGTGATGCCGCAACGATGCAAAAATCCACAAAATCAGGAATTGTCAAAGTACAATTAATCAATCCGAAAGGTGGTATTGATAAAGAGATTTCAATCATTGGAAAAAATGGCGTTGCCGTTGGTGATTTTGATATTTCGGAATATGCACCTGGCGGAATTTATAAAGTAAAAGCCTTTACAAATTGGCAAAAAAACGACCCAAATCCTGCGTTTTTTGAAAAAGAAATTACGGTGCAAAAAGTCGTGTTGCCACGTTTGAAAATGAAAGTTGATTTCTTGAAAAAAGCGTATGGAAAAGGTGATGAAGTGACGTTGGATTTGTCGATTCAAACGAATGCGAATCAGCCGTTAAAAAACATGGATTTTAATATAAAAGCGGCTTTAGCAGGACAAGAATTATTAACACAAAAAGGAAAAACCAACGAAAACGGAACAGCTTTAATCAAATTTAACTTGCCTAAAGATTTGAATACAAATGATGGTTTGGTGAATATCATCATTGATTATCAAGGTCAAGCCGAGTCGATTTCTCGGTCAATTCCGATAGTTTTAAATAAAGTTAGGGTTCAATTATTGCCCGAAGGCGGTGATTTGGTCAATGGCTTAAAAGGTCGTGTGGCGTTTCGGGCAGCAAATGAATTTGGAAAACCTGCCGATATTTCGGGCGTTGTTGTGAACTCAAAAGGTGAAGAAATCACGAAGTTTGAATCTTACCATCAAGGAATGGGAGCTTTTGATTTGACACCAAAAGCGAATGAAAAATACACCGTAAAAATTACCAAACCAGTTGGCGTTGAGCAAATTTTTGATGTTCCAAAAGCAAAAGAAAACGGTGTGATTTTAGGTATTTCAAAAACAACAAAAACGCATATTTACGCCAATATTCAATCGACCGAAGACCGTGAAATGTTTATCATTACTCGCATTCGTGGCAAACAATATTTTGCAATGGATTTTAGAGGGACGAAGAAATTTACAATTCCAACCAACGATATGCCAGCAGGTGTGGCACAAGTTACGATTTTCGATAAAAACACTTCTCAACCGATTGCCGAGCGTTTGACTTTCGTCAATAAACACCGACAACTTCGCATCAATATTTCAACAAATAAAGAAAAATATCTACCTCGT
>Ga0075467_10004501_pt1 | contig 10296 bp, 10 predicted proteins | sample DEB08_DNA_9_FD_75067 | JGI IMG/M metagenome (GOLD analysis project Ga0075467, IMG submission 75067) | Aqueous microbial communities from the Delaware River and Bay under freshwater to marine salinity gradient to study organic matter... | ecosystem: Environmental > Aquatic > Marine > Coastal ... | reverse complement strand
CAGCTAATTTCCGAGATTTCACACTATTTTACCCTGCTGCCAGGTGACGTTATTTTAACGGGCACGCCTAAAGGCGTTGGACCTTTGCGTGTTGGTGATGAAATCACTGCAACCTTAGTAGGGCATTTAAACGTAACCACAAGAGTCATAAGTCAATGAGAAAAACACCGTATACGAAAGCGCTCATGGACTCTGAGTTTTGGTTAACAACGCAACTTGAAGCAATGAATAAAGCTCAGTGGGAAGCGATATGCGACGGTTGTGCTAAGTGCTGTCTGCATAAGTTTATGGATGACGAGGAAGCCGGTGATATTAGTGAGCAAGACGCAATGCCGACTGCATTTGGTAAGGAAGGGGAGGAAGTTTTTTTCACCAACATCGTTTGTCAGCTATTGCACACAAAAAATTGTGAATGTACCCAGTATGAGAGACGAAGCGAGTTGGTCCCGCATTGTATTACCTTAACCAAAGAAAATTTAAAAGACATATTTTATATGCCTAAATCGTGCAGCTACCGAAGAATGCATGAGGGGAGAGGGCTCGCGTCTTGGCATCCTTTGTTAAATAAAGGAAAGAAAGCTAAGATGCATGAGATTGGTGTGTCGATACGCGGGCGCACTGTGAATGAAAACGATGTCGATATGCAGTCTTTTGAAGACCATATTGTGACATGGCCGTTAGCGGATCTGGATTAAAGCTTCTTTTGCCTAACCGTCTTATTATTAGAAAATGAAATAAACTGCAGTACGAACATAAAAACACACACCGCAATATAGATAGCAAATATTACTTGCATCCATTCAGCCATGCCTAATCCTAGAAAATGCCATGAATTTTCATAACAATCACCTGGGGCCCCAAACAAATGCGGGATCCATTCGTGCAGTGGTATGAAACTTGGGAAGTTGGGCTCTATTGCACAAGGTACTAAAAATGAGTTTTCGCCAAACAAAATGTCTTTGTGTTCAGTTGATAACAAAAAGCCCTTTACTGCAGCTGTGCCCCAAATTGCAAAGCTAATCAGGCGCATAAAAAATGAGTTATGTATCAATGGAACGAGGGCTGCAAATAATATGGCTATGACGGCTGTACGTTGATAAATACACATGATGCATGGCTGTAAGCCTAGTACATACTGAAAATAAAGTGCAGCGCCAACAAGCAGCGCTGCTGATAAAAAAAGTATCTGCCAAGCAGAGCGAGAGTGTGACCATTGTTGAAGATGATACAACATTGAAACCTGCCTTTTATCCGCGTTAATTTGCTAGCGATACATGTTATCGCTTCATTAAATCAGTGAGCTTGACTGCTGCCGTTATCTAACAGTTCAACCACACTGTGATGTTCAATTAAGTGTTGCTGATACAACCATTCGGTACTTTCTAAAAGTCCAAAATAGACGGTGGCTAAACCCACGACAGTCAACACGACTGTGTACGGTAGCGCCATGTAAACCATCCGACCATATGATAAGCGTAAAAGAGGCGCGATGGCCGAGGTTAACATAAATAAGAACGCAGCTTGACCATTTGGCGTGGCGACACTTGGCAAGTTTGTACCTGTGTTTATTGCAACAGCTAACATGTCAAACTGATCGCGAGTGATTGCACCTTCTTTAAGTGCGGTGGCTACTTCGGTAATGTAAACGGAGCCTACAAATACGTTGTCACTGACCATCGACAGCATACCATTAGCTAAATAAAACAAGACAAGTTGAGTTTTACCCTCATAGCTCAACACCCATTCTATAACCGGTTGGAACAAACCTTGATCTATGATTACTGCAACGATCCCAAAGAAGACACACAGTAGCGCGGTAAAAGGTAATGCTTCTTCAAATGCTTTGCCCAAAGCGTGCTCTTCAATGACTCCGCTCATCGATGTGGCTAGTATTATTACAGATAAACCAATTAAGCCTACTGACGCAAAATGCCCCGCAAGACCCACAATTAACCAAACGCCAATCAGTGCTTGAACAGCAAGTCTCGCTTTATCTCTAGTGGTCCTTTCTTGGTCCATGTGTTTGTCATAATCAACCAAAATACCACGCACAACGCTCGGCATTTGGGCACCGTAACTAAAGGTTCTTGTCTTTTCTAAAAGATAAGTAGTTAACAGACCCATACAAAATACGGGAAGAGTGATGGGAGCCATGCGAATAAAAAATTCGCCAAAGTCCCAAGAAGCTTTGTCTGCGATAATTAAGTTTTGCGGTTCACCGACCATGGTCATTACACCCCCGAGTGCTGTGCCAACCGCTGAATGCATCATTAAATTACGTAAGAATGCTCGAAAATCATCTAAATCATTTTTGCTAGGCTGATCGACATCATCGTCGGCTGTGTGGTCATGATCGTGGTGAAAGTCTTTACCAGAGGCAATACGATGATAAATAGTGTAAAAACCTAAGCCAACGCTGATGATAACCGCAACCACGGTTAGGGCATCTAGAAATGCTGATAAAAAGGCTGAAGCAGTGATAAAAGCCAGAGAAAGGATTGTTTTATTTTGAACTTTTATGACGAGTTTAGTAAATAAAAACATCAGCAGGTCTTTCATAAAGTAAATACCGGCGACCATAAACACCAGCAACAAGACAACTTCTATATTCGCTGTGATCTCATGCATCATGTGCTCTGGCGTGGTCATACCGATAAATAAGGCTTGTATTAAAAGTAAACCACCCGGTTGCAGCGGATAGCACTTTAGCGCCATGGCAAGTGTAAAAATAAACTGTACGATGAGAGTCCACCCTGCAACGTACGGATCAAGCATGAAAATTAAAGGGTTGACGATTAAAAAAGCGATGATTGTTTTTTTATACCAATCCGGCGCTGGACCAAGAAAGTTTTTATAAACGGCTTCGATAATGGTGGTTTTCATTTAGTTACCTTTATTTGCGATCGCAAAATTTGCGCAGCAGTGTACCAGTTTTTAGAGACTAAGGAATATAAAGCTTGATAATCATCAGCTTTTCGGCAAAAAAGGGGGAGACCTTGCGCTGTATTTTATCTTGTTTATCGAGGAAATTCTTGGTTTTGAGGGGATGTTTGAACTATTTGTTGTAAGGGAATAAATTTGGTAGCTGGAAGTGTTACTTCCGGCTACCTAATTGTGAACTATCGATTAGATAGCAACAACTTTATTTGCACATGGGCCTTTTTGACCTTGTCCAACTTCAAACTCAACTGCTTGGCCGTCGTTCAATGTAGCGTAATCGCCGCCAGATTGAATTTCTGAATGATGAACGAATAAGTCTTTACTGCCGTCTTCTGGAGTAATAAAACCGAAACCTTTATCTGCATTGAACCACTTAACTGTACCTTTACTCATATTGCTCTCTTTGTCTTAAGTGAAAAATATAATTCTGATTTGCTATCACCATCACGAAATCAGACTTTAAATTTTGGTCTACCATTTTATATGGCAAAAATGGAGTATAGTACTATTTATCGACTTTTACTGTTTTTCTTTTTGATATTTACCACTTTTCTCGCAATTGCGAGTAAATCAGGTGAAATATCATCAGCACCGTCTTTTATCAACTTACTCACGTCCCCAGACGAGAATAATGAACCACGCTCAGATTTCACGTCAAATGACCTTACGAAATCTTTGGTTTTACCAGTGCTAGCCGTGTCAATATACTTGAAGATAATCTCTTCATTAAAGCTCTTCGGTTCCTGCTTCAACGTGTTGATTGTATCTGTAATTGATTTTATTTCCAACTCTAATGTTTCAATTAGTTCAGCAGTGTTTTCATATGGTTTCATTAACGTACTTAACTCTTAAAATTGCAACGATGCTTTTACATCGATTTCGTTGGGAAATATCAAATTAACCAGCCACCTTTAACCTGATGATACCGTGAATGGCATTAAGTGCATAGCAACTATTTATAAAGTTTCTCTTTTTGTCTAGTGTGCACCACGTTCTCTGACGAACAATTGGCACTGCGGGTATTTTGCTACTGCGCTTTTGCCAGCGCCTGGACTTCGCTCAGGAAAGTGGGGTAATGCCCATCATTTACCACCTACCTAATGGAAATAGCAGCACGATTGCCATGTACTTTATATTCCTTCTTTAAATCACCTTAGTAAAATGTCTGTAAGCTAGCTTCGAAGATTAATACTTCCCTTGTTATAAGCATCTGGTACAATCAGTTTCTTTTTTACTTAAATGTTGTTTGTAAAAACATGATCTATAAATCTCAAAGTCCAGCCGGTTTTGCTGAAGAGTATATTGTTGAGTCTATATGGAGCGGTCGCTTCTCTCCAGGGACCATCTTGCCAGCTGAGCGAGAGCTTTCTGAACTGATTGGTGTCACTCGAACAACATTACGTGAAGTGTTACAGCGCTTAGCGAGAGATGGATGGCTAACAATTCAGCACGGTAAGCCGACGAAAGTAAACAACTTTTGGGAAACTTGCGGTCTGAATATTTTAGAAACACTTGCACGTTTGGATGAAGATGGTAGGCCACAGTTAGTTGATAACCTGCTGTCTGCGCGAACTAATTTAAGTGCTGTATTTATGCGCGCTGCTTTCAAGCAAAATGCAGAAAAGTGCAGGGACATTATTTCACGCTACTTAGAGGTTGAACAGGACGGAAAATCGTTCTCTCATTTTGACTATCAAATGCACCACGATTTAGCTTTCGCTTCTAACAACCCCGTTTACGTGCTCATGATGAATGGCTTCAGAAGTATTTATGCTCGTATTGGTGGCTATTTTTTCTCACACCAAACGGCCAGAGATGTTGCGACTCAATACTACCAGCAGTTACTCGAAGTGTTGGCTCAAGGTGAGGCTGATCGCGTTATATCCGTAGTCAGAAAGTATGGTATTGAAAGTGGTAAAATTTGGCAACAGGTCAGAAAAGATCTGCCAAATAATATCGTTGATTAGCAGTACCCACTTCCATTATTTATTGATAACAAACTGCGACGTGAAGCCCCAAATAAACCCCAGTAGCAATACTGTTGCTCTGAGTTACGGTTTCAACTATTGCGAGTACACGTGATAAATAAAACGGCTTACTGGCTTCATAATGACAACAACTAGTTAAAAGGGCACAGCATGACAACAGCAGTTCATACTCCATATCCTCATTTATTTCGTCCTCTCGATTTAGGTTTTACCACACTTAAGAACCGCGTAATAATGGGTTCTATGCATACCGGTTTAGAAGAGGCGCCGAACGGGCATAAGCGCATGGCCGCATTTTTTGCAGACCGTGCTAAAGGTGGGGTGGGTCTTATTGTTACCGGTGGCATAGGACCAAATGACGAAGGGGCAACACATGCTGTCACAAAACGATTAGACTCTGATGAAGCGGTGGAACATCATAAAGAAATCACCGCCGCTGTGCATGCTCACGGCGCTAAAATCTGTATGCAAATTCTACATACGGGGCGCTATGCATATAATAAAAACTTAGTAGCTCCCTCAGCCGTGCAGGCACCAATTAATCCTTTTATACCAAAAGAATTGGATGAAGAAGGCATACAAAAGCAAATTGATGACTTCGTTTTTACTGCGCTACAAGCGCAACGCGCTGGCTACGATGGTGTTGAAATAATGGGCTCTGAAGGTTATTTCTTAAATCAATTTATTGCCGCTCGCACGAATTTTCGTTCGGACGGATGGGGCGGTGAATACCAAAATAGAATAAAGTTACCCGTTGAGGTGGTGCGCAGAGTGCGTGAAGCCGTTGGTACACATTTTATTATTATCTATCGCTTATCAATGCTGGATTTAGTGGAAGGTGGTTCCACTTATGACGAAGTTGTAGAGCTAGGGCTGCAAATAGAAAACGCGGGTGCCACTATTATCAATACAGGTATTGGTTGGCATGAAGCAAGAATACCTACTATTGCAACTAAAGTACCTAGAGCAGCATTTACTTGGGTTACAGCGAAGTTTAAAAAAGCATTAAATATTCCGGTTGTCACTTCTAATAGAATTAACACCCCTGAAATTGCCGAAGCGGTGTTAGCGCGCGGCGATGCAGATATGGTGTCCATGGCGCGCCCCTTTTTGGCAGACCCAGAATTTGTCGTAAAAGCGCAACACAACAAAGCCAGTCAAATTAATACCTGTATTGGCTGCAATCAAGCGTGTTTGGATCATGCATTTGAAGGAAAAATGACGAGTTGTCTTGTTAATCCTCGTGCGTGTCATGAAACAGAGTATACGATTGAGCCTGCAACAGTCATAAAAAGAATTGCCGTTGTCGGTGCGGGTCCTGCTGGGCTTGCTGCTGCGACAACCGCAGCACAACGAGGCCACCAAGTGACCCTTTTTGACGCGGATTCAGAAATTGGCGGTCAGTTCAATATTGCGAAACAAATTCCAGGCAAAGAAGAGTTTTATGAAACGCTACGCTATTTTGGTGTAATGCTTGCGTTGCATGGCGTTGATGTAAGGTTAAATACGCGAGTTGATGCTTCACAGCTGAATAAGATGGGCTTCGATGATGTCATTTTGGCAACCGGTATTGTGCCTAGAACACCTGATATCGAAGGCATCAATCACGCTAAAGTGCTTAGCTATATTGAAGTCATAAAGGATAAGAAGCAGGTTGGTAAGAGCGTTGCAGTTATGGGTGCTGGTGGTATAGGGTTTGACACCTCTGAATTTTTGTCTCACGGCAAGCAATCAACTAGCACTGATATTCCAGCCTTTATGAAGGAATGGGGTATCGATATGACGATGACGGCGAGAGGCGGTGTTGAAGGCATGAAGCCGCAACCTGAGGCTTCTCCTAGAGAGATATTTTTGTTGCAACGCAAGTCTACCAAAGTGGGCGCTGGTTTAGGTAAAACGACGGGATGGGCGCATCGCGCTGGCCTTATGATGAAAGGCGTAAAGATGATAGCGGGAGTAGAGTATCTGAAAATTGATGATGCAGGACTGCATATAAGAGTTAACGACGAAGTACAACTATTACCTGTGGATAACGTTATAGTATGTGCAGGCCAAGAGCCTTTGAAAGCATTAGCTGAAGGATTAATTACCCCGCATCACTTTATTGGGGGAGCCGATTTTGCTGCTGAATTGGACGCTAAACGAGCCATAGATCAAGGAACTCGCCTCGCGGCTAGCTTATAAATAGACGCTAAATGCCATTGAGAAAAAAGGCCGACTAGCCTCTGAGTAAAAATCGGCCTTTTTTATGTTCTACAAGATGCGGAACAAAGTGGGGGCTTAGCGCTCAAATAGTGTCATTTTTTGTTTTTCAGGATCAAACCTGAAGTCGAAGTTTCTTAATACATTCATACCTAGTAATCCTTCAAAAGAGCTTGTAAAAGTCTCGTCAGGCAACACGATAACACTGACATTATCAATACTAATGTCGCCAAGCGTTAGGGTGTTTAATTTGAATAAGGGGGCTTCAATGCCACCCCCCGCTGTTTGTACACTAAAACGGCCCACAAATTCTGTATCGCTTTCTGGCACCCTAGCGAACACTTTACGACTAATTGCTGTGGTAGAAGCACCGGTATCAAGCAGCAACAACTGACGATGTCGGCCTATTTTGGCCTTCACAAAAAATTGTTGGCCATTTCCCAAAACGGTGACTGTTCGCTTCGATATACTGGCGGTATCCGTTATATCATTTGTCACTTCATCTTCTGGAGCAGATGTGGCCGGTGCATAAATAGATTGGCGTAATTGTTGTGCTCTAGCATCATCATAGGGAAGTGCTGCAAGCGCATTCTCCATTAAGACTACTTGTTCTTGCATACCGTAAGCTCTTGCTAACCCTATGATATATAATCGGTTTAGCGGGTCAATTTGTAGTAATGGTTCAATGAATGTTGCCAATAAATCCCAAGCGGCATCAGCGCTCAATTGCTTAATGACCTTTGAGGTATTGACTTGAATAAGGCTATTAATCTTAGTCTCCTCATCAGCAGGCAGACTTTTTTCTAATAAATTATAATAAAAAGCAATTGCTGTGCTCAGTGGCTCAGTATGAAAAATGAAGTCAGCTTCTATTAGCCAGGCTTTGTGATCGCTTGGATATAGCTTCAAGTATTCACGCAACAACAATTCTAAGTCGTCATATTTCTTTTGAGCCTGCAGTAACTGAAGCAATCCGAACATCTCATCAGCCGACATTGTTTTTGGACTTTGGTAGGCGTCTGTTACCTTTTGCTCCAGTGCCGCATTGTTGGCTTTGGTTGTGGCAGCGTTATTGTTATTTTCAGTTAACGAAATATTGGTTACAGTGTCGTCAAAGTGACTGAGGCTCTGTTCATCATGCAGTCTAGGCTTATTCATCGTTACAGCCTGAAGTGCTGACTGATTGATTTTTAAGCTGAATAACAGGTAGGCATTTAAACCCAAAGACAGTAGCAATATTAGGGCAAGAAGTTTGTGCATGATGATATGTCCTGTTCCCTACTAGCGTTTATTTTGTTGGTGCAGTTGATTCGTGTGTACCCAGATGTGCAGAAGCTGCATTGCCGTATATTTCCACAAATTCACTCGGCATTCTTTTCGGCGTTCCAGTGGACAGAGATACGCATACAAAGTGTGTTTGCGCTGTGAAAACTGTCTTGTGCGTTTGCAGTGAAATAAACTGAAATTCTCGGCTTAATCTAAATTTTTGATCACAAGCGACTATCCAAGTAGCACAGGCAATTTTATCGTGCAAATGAGAAGCTCGTTGATAATTTAATACGTGTTGTTGAATTACCATGCCACGGTCTAGTTTCTTATATTCTTGCATGCTTAGTCCCAAATAATTGGAATGCTGCCAAGCAAGCTTTTCAAGCTGAGAGACGTAGGCGACGTTATTCACATGTTCATAATGATCGATGTGTTTTTGTTCGATATGCCATATATCTAAGAACGGCAAGTCTTGTTGCCATGCCAGTGCAGATAGGTCTTTATCACTGATATTTAGTATGCGTTTTGTCTGTTTGTTCAATAGTACTTCCCGCTGTTGGACAAAAAGTTTCAAACCAGTGCCCAGATTACCTTGAATTACAGTATAATATGAATCCCTTTTTGAATATGCTGTTAATTAAATGAGTTTGTATTTTTGAATCATTTACCTTTTGCAAAAAAGCACGATGCGAATAGAAAGCCTGAAGAGTTGATTGCGCTTTTTAATGCCTGTTTTGCGAGTACTGAAAATACCAAATTGTTAGGTAATGCAAACGAGCCGATTTACCAGCCAGCCAATAAAGACTGTCAGTATAATTTGGTGGTATTTACGCGAGATTATTTTTCCAGTGCGTTGCATGAGATTGCACATTGGTGCATAGCAGGAAAACAACGAAGAACGCTTGTGGACTATGGCTACTGGTATCTTCCTGATGGCCGGAATGCTGAACAGCAAGCTAGGTTCGAAGCCGCGGAAGTGAAGCCACAAGCTCTGGAATATGCTTTTTCTTTAGCATCGGGCGTTAAGTTTAGAGTGAGCCTTGATAATTTGAAAGGTGAAGATACTTGTAGCAAAAAATTTGAAACTGCGGTCGAGAATCAACTGATGCACTTTATTCACTCGGGCTTCAATGCAAGAGCGCAACAGTTTTTAGATGCGCTTCATGAATTTTACGGGACCGCACGCTTGCAAGCCTCCTTCCCCCTAAAAAACTTGACAACGACTTTGGAGTGCAAGGTTGAAACGACTATTTAAGCTCGGTCTACTCATTAATCCTTACTCTGGTATCGGTGGTGCGCTAGCCTTGAAAGGCAGTGATGGCTCGGATATACGCGAGCAGGCACTCGCCAGCGGCGCTGAAAAATTATCAGGGAAAAAAATGGCGGTTGCTCTACAAGCCTTACTCCCTTTAATAGACCAACTTATTCTTTTTACAGCATCTGGCGAAATGGGCGAAGATGTCGTTTCAGAATTGGGTTTTAATCACGTTGTGGCATATCAACATGCCGCATCGCAAACTGAATCAAGCGACACGCAAGCTGCGGCGCTAGAATTAATAGCGCAAAAAGTCGATCTGATTTTATTTGCCGGCGGCGATGGAACAGCAAGAAACATTTGCGAAGTTGTTGAAAACCGCTGCCCAGTAGTTGGCGTTCCCGCGGGCTGTAAAATTCACAGCGGTGTTTATGCAATAACCCCAAAAGCTGCTGGAAAAGTCGTGGCTCAAGTGGTTAGAGGCGAGCTTGTCAGTTTGATGACAGGTGAGGTGAAAGATATCGATGAAACTGAATTTAGGGCTGGTAGAGTGCTCGCTAAGCACTATGGTGAAATGTTAGTCCCGCAAGAGTTAAACTATATTCAAACTGTAAAAATGGGGGGGAGAGAAGCTGACGAACT
>Ga0075467_10004500_pt1 | contig 10297 bp, 6 predicted proteins | sample DEB08_DNA_9_FD_75067 | JGI IMG/M metagenome (GOLD analysis project Ga0075467, IMG submission 75067) | Aqueous microbial communities from the Delaware River and Bay under freshwater to marine salinity gradient to study organic matter... | ecosystem: Environmental > Aquatic > Marine > Coastal ... | reverse complement strand
CATTAAAAAAATCTAAGTTCAAAATTGAATTTAGATTTTAATATTTTTTAACATGGTGGGTTATGTAGGACTCGAACCTACGACCCCCTGCTTGTAAGGCAGATGCTCTCGCCATCTGAGCTAATAACCCATGGGTATGGTACACGAGACAGGGCTCGAACCTGTGACCTTCGCCTTAGAAGGGCGCTGCTCTTCCAACTGAGCTACTCGTGCTTATTGTTGTTGCAGAATCACATTTTTTGCTTCATTTAATATCATTGTCTTGGCAACTACCTACTCTCACACATCTACGAGATGCACTACCATCGGCACGAACTGGCTTAACTTCTGTGTTCGAGATGGGAACAGGTGTACCTCAGTTGTTATAATTACCAAGACATTAACATTAAATGAAAATGAACAAATAATTTGCTTATTTTTGTTGTTAATAATCTGTACAGTTAAAGTTAGTCAATGATCTACCTATCAAATAATAAATAGTTAAAAAAGTATTAAAATTCGTTCGTCCTATTAGTATTGCTCGACTAAAAGTATCGCTACTTGTACATCTGCAACCTATCAACCTCCTCGTCTCGAAGGGGACTTATTGCTCGAGGCAGAGAAATCTAATCTTAAAGTTGGCTTCCCACTTAGATGCTTTCAGTGGTTATCCATTCCGAACTTAGCTACTCGGCAGTGCCATTAGATATGACAACCGATACACCAGAGGTTCGTCCATCCCGGTCCTCTCGTACTAGGGACAGATCTTTTCAAATTTCTACACGCCTACAGCAGATAGGGGCCAAACTGTCTCACGACGTTCTGAACCCAGCTCGCGTACCGCTTTAAATGGCGAACAGCCATACCCTTGGGACCTTCTCCAGCCCCAGGATGCGACGAGCCGACATCGAGGTGCCAAACCGCGTCGTCGATGTGAACTCTTGGACGCGATCAGCCTGTTATCCCTAGGGTAACTTTTATCCGTTGAGCGACACCAATTCCACTCTTAGGTGCCGGATCACTTTCGCCCACTTTCGTGTCTGATCGACTTGTAGGTCTCTCAGTCAGGCCAACTTATGCGAATACACTATCTTTCCGATTTCCATCCGGAAATAGTTGACCATTGCGCGCCTCCGTTACTCTTTAGGAGGCAACCGCCCCAGTTAAACTACCCATCAAACACTGTCCCCGAATAATCGGGTTAGGGTTACATTTTAAGAAGGGTGGTATCTCAAAGGTGACTCCATATCGATTAGCATCAATACTTCAAAGTCTCCCACCTATTCTGCACATCTTAAAATATAACCCAATATCAAACTGTAGTAAAGCTCCATAGGGTCTTTCCGTCTTGCTGCAGGTAGTCGGCATTTTTACCGACATTGCAATTTCACCGAGTCCATGCTTGAGACAGTACTCAGACCGTTATGCCATTCGTGCGGGTCGGAACTTACCCGACAAGGAATTTCGCTACCTTAGGACCGTTATAGTTACGGCCGCCGTTCACTAGGGCTTAATTTCACTGCTTGCACAGATCCACGTAACCTTCTAGCACTGGGCAGGCATCACCCCCTATACATCATCTTACGATTTTGCAGAGAGCTGTGTTTTTGGTAAACAGTCGCCTGAGTTCTTTCGCTGCGGCCTTCAACCTAAATTAAGTTGAAGGCAGGCCTTATCCCGAAGTTACAGCCGCTATTTTGCCGAGTTCCTTAAGCATGGTTTTCTCGTTCACCTTAGTGTTCTCCACTAACCCACGAGTGTTCGTTTGCGGTACGGTTACTTATACCATAAGTTTAGAGGCTTTTCTCGATACCCGAATATAGTAGAGGCAAAATTGATCTTACCGAAGTAAAATCGCAAAATAACTAAACTTGTTCTTAAAAGATTACGGATTTTCCAATAATCTAAAACTCGTTTTCGTAACACAAATCATTAAGTGTCCTCTATATCCAAATATGTCCCCCCTTCACTGATATAAGTAGTTCAGGAATATTAACCTGATATCCATCAGCTTCCCCTTTCGGGTTTACCTTAGGACCGACTTACCCTACTTCGACTGCCGTTGAATAGGAAACCTTGGGTTTCTGGTGGGGAGAGTTTTCATCTCCCTTACGTTACTCATACCAACATTTTCACTTCTGATATCTCCAGCAAGGATCACCCCTCACCTTCAGCGACATACAGAACGCTCCGCTACCACTCTTGCGAGTCTACATCTTCGGTTAATAACTTGAGCCCCGTTGAATTTTAGGCGCAAGGTCGCTTGACCAGTGAGCTATTACGCACTCTTTAAAGGGGTGGCTGCTTCTAAGCCAACCTCCTGGTTGTCTCAGCAACCTCACATCCTTTTCCACTTAGTTATTAATTAGGGACCTTAGATAGTAGTCTGGGCTGTTTCCCTTTTGACGATGGGACTTATCTCTCACCGTCTGACTCCCGGTATAATTTTTACAGTATTCGAAGTTTATCAGGATTTGCTAACAGTTGCCTGCCGCTAGTCCTATCAGAGCTCTACCCCTGTAAAATAGTAATCCGAGGCTAGCCCTAAAGCTATTTCGCGGAGAACCAGCTATCTCTAGGTTCGATTAGCTTTTCACTCCTTCCCACAAGTCATCCAAAGGACTTGCAGCTCCTAATGGTTCGGCCCTCCACGATGTTTTACCACCGCTTCAGCCTGCTCATGGGAAGCTCACCTAGTTTCGGGTCCGGTATATATGACTAAACGCCCTATTCAGGCTTGCTTTCACTACGGCTTCGACTTTAACTGTCTTAACCTTGCCATACACACCAACTCGTTGGTCCGTTCTACAAAAAGTACGATGTCACCCGAAGGCTCCATCTCTTTAAAGGCACAAAGTTTCAGGATCTATTTCACTCCCCTCCCGGGGTTCTTTTCACCTTTCCCTCATGGTACTTGTTCACTATCGATCTTGAATGCTATTTAGCCTTGGAGGGTGGTCCCCCCAGATTCAAACCAGGTTACACGTGCCTGATCCTACTCAGGAAATAACAGATACGTGATAAAAATATTTTAAGATACGGGACTATAACCTTCTTTGGTGAAACTTCTCAATTTCTTCTCTTAATATAATTAAAACATATTCGGTTTATTAGCCTCCCCGAATGTTATTCCTACAACCCCATACTACCAAAAGCTAACTGCGGTATGTATGGTTTGGGCTGATTCCGTTTCGCTCGTCACTACTAAGGAAATCTCGTTTGATTTATTTTCCACTGCTACTTAGATATTTCAGTTCACAGTGTGTCCATCCTAATCAGGATAATAGAAATTACTTCTATTAGGTTCCCCCATTCAGAAATCTTGGAGTAATAACGCTTTTTATCAACTCCTCCAAGCTTATCGCAGATTTATACGTCTTTCATCGGACATTCAAGTCAAGGCATCCACTTTGTGCCATAATTAAATTTTATTACTTATTTAACTAGTAATCATTTTTTAGTTAGTATTAACTAACTTTAACTGTTCAGATTATTTTAACGAACAAAATAAACAAAATATTAGAAGAAAGAAAGTCTCTTTTTAGAGAAATTATAAGGAGATAGTCCATCCGCAGGTTCTCCTACGGATACCTTGTTACGACTTTAGCCCAGTCAGTAGTCCTACCATGGGCCCCCATATTGTTAGGGGGACTTCCGATATTACTACCTTCCATGCCATGACGGGCGGTGAGTACAAGACCCAGGAACATATTCACCGTGACATATCTGATTCACGATTACTAGCAATTCCAACTTCATGGAGTCGAGTTTCAGACTCCAATCCGGACTGAGATCTGCTTTTAAGATTGGCTCAGTGTTGCCACTTTGCTGCTCTTTGTACAGACCATTGTATCATGTGTGTAGCCCCAGACGTAAAAGCCATGCTGATTTGACATCATCCACACCTTCCTCCTCGTTAACCAAGGCAGTCTCTCTAGACATAGTAACTAGAGACATGGGTTGCGCTCGTTAACGGACTTAACCGAACACCTCAAGGCACGAGCTGACGACAACCATGCAGCACCTGTCACTGAGTTCCAATAAAGGCACTCTCTGATCTCTCAAAGATTCTCAGGATGTCAAGTCTGGGTAAGATTCCCCGTTTATTGTCGAATTAAACCACGTGATCCACTGCTTGTGTGGGTCCCCGTCTATTCCTTTGAGTTTTAATCTTGCGACCGTACTCCTCAGGTGGATAATTTAACGCGTTAGCTACGGCACTGAGAATAAATCCCAACACCTAATTATCATCGTTTAGGGCGTGGACTACGAGGGTATCTAATCCTCTTCGCTCCCCACGCTTTCGTTCCTCAGCGTCAATATAGTTCCAGTAAGCTGCCTTCGCTTTTGGTGTTCCTCTGAGTATCTACGGATTGCACCCCTACACTCAGAATTCCGCTTACCTCTCCCTAATTCTAGTTCTGCAGTTTTGAATACAAACACGGAGTTGAGCTCCGGTCTTTCATATCCAACTTACGAAACCGCCTACGAACCCTTTACACCCAGTAATTCCGGGCAACGCTTGGGACATATGTATTACCGCGGCTGCTGGCACATATTTAGCCGTCCCTTATTCTTGAGGTACTCTCATTATGCTCCCTCAGAAAAGAAGTTTACGACCGTTAGGCCTTCATCCTTCACGCGGTGTCGCTCCATCAGACTTTCGTCCATTGTGGAAGATTCCTCACTGCTGCCTCCCGTAGGAGTATGGACCGTGTCTCAGTTCCATTGTGACTGGTCATCCTCTCAGACCAATTATCCGTCATAGCCTTGGTGAGCTATTACCTCACCAACAAGCTGATAGAATGTAGGTTCCTCCCAAAGCAATAAATTTTTACTCCGTAGAGACTATCCGGTATTAATCATCCTTTCGGATGGCTATCCCTGACTTTGGGGCAGATACCAACATGTTACTCACCCGTTCGCCGCTGTCCATTTTCTAGCAAGCTAGAAAACTTCTCGCTCGACTTGCATGTGTTAGGCGCACCGCTAGCGTTCGCCCTGAGCTAGGATCAAACTCTTTTTAACGTAATGCCTGATCTATATAAATATAGATAGGACTTTTAAATTTTCTATTTAATTCTCGAAAGTGGAAAATCTTTCTTCTAATATTCTGTTTATTTTAATGAGCAATTTGCATTCTTATTTGTCTTCGCTTTTCGAAGTGATGAGATTGTATTTTTTAATAGTGATAAGTCAAAACTTTATTTTACTTTTTACTCTTCGAGTATTATATAAAGTATTTTTAGAGTAATTTGACAACCGCTATATCTGTGCAAAAATATAATTCAAATTTTTCTAAAGCAGGAGGATTGTATGAGTTAATAGTTATAAGTCAAAACTTTTTTAAGACTTTTTTTATTTTCCCTTTTATTCCCCAATATAACAACATTTTTTATGGTGGGCCTGGCTGGATTTGAACCAGCGACCAATTGGTTATGAGCCAACTGCTCTAACCCCTGAGCTACAGGCCCCAATATTTGGAAAGCATGGTAGTTCAGCATCTGCGTCTTACCTAAGTTCGACATCGATGTAACTTTTCTTATGAGTCGCTTACGCGTATCATAGGAGAAACTTAATAATGGCGGAAAAGGAGGGATTCGAACCCTCGGAACCGTAAAACGGTTCACTCCCTTAGCAGGGGAGCCCGATCGACCACTCTGGCACCTTTCCAAAGGTATAGTTTAAACATTAATGGCGGAGAGACAGGGATTCGAACCCTGGGTACCGTTGCCAGTACGACGGTTTTCAAGACCGTTACCTTCGACCACTCAGTCATCTCTCCGGATATATGTTTATTGTTTAAAGAACAAATAATGTTTTATAATGGCTCCCTCGACTGGATTCGAACCAGTGACCCAACGATTAACAGTCGTTTGCTCTACCACTGAGCTACGAAGGAATATATTTACTTATAGGTACTCATCTATATACCTATAAAGCAGGAAGGATTTTATAAAGATTTCGCCTTATGTCAAACTTTTTTAAATAGCTTTTTTTCGACTATTTAGACATCCCTATTTCCCCCCACCAAAAAAGAGTTTTTCACAATGGAAAACTCTTTTTTACAATACCCTAGTTTTTAACAATTCCCTGTACACATTTTGTGAGCAATTAATATCTTAAAGAATATTAATTGGAGATAATATTTATATCATAGGAATCATATTGCTCAATACTTCATTCTTCGTCTTGGATAGTATATGTTATTTGATTAGTACTTTCTTCATAGTTACATCATCATACAATATCTCTTTGGGTAAAAATATCCTTAAAATCCAGTAAGCTGATAATCTTCAATTCATATTTTACCAGTGGCATAGTATATACATAACATGAATATCAAATATTCTTATCTGTCAAAAATATGTAATTTCATCCATCTAATAATATTTTGTTTTTCTTTATATCAAAATATACCATTCACTTATCTAAACCTAGTTCATCGCTCTTCTCTCCAAATATGAGTAAATCTGTATCTCAAATAGTTATAAATTCTTCGATATACAGGTGATGCCAAGAATTATCTTCTATTTTATAAATAGAACGGATATCTCCATCATTATTAATATATAATACTTGTTTAGAATTCTCTACGGCAACATATGCCTTATATACTCCTTTTTCTTCTAATATATTAAAGATTCCCTCAGGGATTACTGGAATTGACTCTCTTACTAAAACTTCTTGAGTATAAATGCCCTCTTCTTTTCGATCTCATATTCAATCATTATCCACATAAGAAGATTTTGAAATATTTTCCTCATTTATTGAAGTATTTGAATTTTGACAAGCAATCAAGAAGAATAAACAACTGAAAATTAATAATTTCTTCATACACACCTAATTATAAATATAAATTTACTAAACATAGTATATAAAAAATTCCTTAAACTCAATAAAAGAGCTTCATAATGAAGCTCTTTTATTTTATACATCTAAGTTCTCAACTTGTTTTGCTTTGGTGTGGATAAACCTTCTTCTTAGTGGAACATCTCCTCCCATGAGCACCTTTGACAATACTATATTCACAAAATGTGAGCGAGATTAATCTTTATTATCTACTACTTACTTAAGGAGTAACCTCATCACTCATAAGTTCTTTCTTTTTCTCTATTTTCACCTTAATCTCTTCCTCTTTTTCGATAGTTGCGGTAGCTATTACAAATAACCAACCACGATATGCATCAGCATTATAATCACTATATGCTTCTTCTACTATGTCATATTCAAGAGCTGTATCTGCGTAGTCTTTTTGCCAGTTATCTGTTTCAGTCACCTTAGAGATACCTTTCACTTTTAATATAAGCTTCATTGCCTCTGTTTTTGTAATGTTATCGTTTGGTCTAAATGTAGAATTTTTAGCGATATATCATTTATCAAGGGCCCATTCTATATATTTACATCCCCATCATGTTTTTACATCATCAAAATCTCATCTACAAGTATCTACCATTGTCTCTTCTGAGATTTTTGCTATTATCTTCATCACTTCTTGACGAGTAATAGCATCTCAGAGTCTATAAAGTTGTACAAGTAAATTAATTTGATGCAGTGTATCTTCTCAGTATCAATCGTCTATCATATTTTTTAGAACTTCTCTTATATCGTCTATAGTAATGTCTTCACCATCCATTACTGGGTGGGATATAATATCTAGATCTAAAAGGAAATTTGCTGCTTCTACTTCTTTTATACTCGGAGTATATGCAGCCATAGCATATCATATGTAGGATAGAAATAACATTGGGACCAATATAGCTGAGACTAATTTTTTCATAAGTTAGTTTTAAAAAATAATAACTCTATGATATGGATATTTTGATATATCAAAACAATTGAATATTGACAGTTTGGTTATAATTCTTACTTGTAAGAAAACTCTTTTCCAAAAGTACAAAAAAAGAGCTTCATAATGAAGCTCTTTTTTTGTTTCTATACATCTAAATTCTCAACTTGTTTTGCTCTGGTTTGGATAAATCGTCTTCTTGGGGCAACTTCTGCACCCATGAGGGTTTTGAATACGTCATCTGCTTGTTCAGCATCTTCAATAGTAACTCGAAACATCTTTCGCTCTTCTGGGTCCATAGTGGTTTCCCAAAGTTGCTCTGGATTCATCTCCCCGAGACCCTTGTACCGTTGAATATTTTCACCTGTAATTTCTTCTTTTTCAATAATAGTTACTTTTTCAGCTTCAGTATATACATACCAAGATTTCTTCCCTTTGGTAAGTTTATAGAGAGGTGGTTGAGCAATATAGAGATACCCTCCATCTACGATCTCTTTCATGTATCGAAAGAAGAAAGTAAGAAGCAGTGTTCGGATATGAGCTCCATCTACATCGGCATCGGTCATGATAACTATTCGGTGATATCGTAGCTTTGAAGCATCGAATGTTTCTCCGATAGAAGTACCCAGTGCGATAATAAGATTTTTTACCTCGTTGTTCGCAAAGATCTTATCGATTCGAGCTTGTTCTGTATTGAGAATTTTACCTCGAAGTGGAAGAATAGCTTGATGTTCTCGGTCTCGACCCTGTTTCGCAGAACCTCCGGCTGAATCTCCCTCAACAATATAGAGTTCTGAAACAGCTGGATCTTTTGCTGAACAATCAGCGAGCTTTCCTGGAAGAGTCATTCCTTCAAGTGCTCCTTTTCGAATAACTGTATCTCGCGCGGCTCGTGCAGCGAGTCGTGCTTTTGCAGCGAGGAAAGTTTTCTCAATCACTCGTTTTGCTGAAGTTGGATTTTCTTCTAAAAATTCCATAAATTTCTCAGCAAATACTCCATCCGTTGCTCCTCGTGCTTCCGCTGAACCAAGTTTTGCTTTTGTTTGTCATTCAAATTGTGGATCTTCGAGCTTGATTGAAATTACAGCTGTGAGTCCTTCAATAACATCTTCATTAGTCAGGTTTTGATCTTTTTCTTTGAGAATAGATTTATCTCGAGCATACTTATTGATCGTTCGAGTGAGTGCTGTTCGAAAACCAGTCATATGTGTTCCTCCTTCTGGAGTATGAACATTGTTTACAAAGGCGATAATATTACTCGAGTATTCTCTATTATATTGAAGTGATACTTCAACCATAACATTATTTTTTTCTTTCTCTGCATAAAAGATATCTCCCAGCGTATCTTCTTTTCTATTGAGGAAGTGAACGTATGACTTAATACCTCATTCAAAATAAAATTTATATTTTTTTCCTGATCGTTCATCATTAATAAGAAGCTTAATACCTTTGGTAAGGTAGGCTTGTTGTCTGAGTCTATCCACAATGGTCTTGTAATTAAACTCTTGTGTTTCTTTAAATATAGACGCGTCTGGCCAGAACTTGATATGTGTACCCGTTTTTTTAGATTTTCCAATCTCAGATACAGGAGCCATAACGATACCTTTTTCATACTCTTGGTAAAACTTTTTCCCTTCTCGCTCTACCGTTGCTTCCATTTTAGTGGAAAGCGCATTTACTACTGATGAACCTACTCCATGTAGACCACCAGAAACTTTGTATCAACCACCACCAAATTTACCACCAGCATGAAGAACAGTAAGTGTCGTCTCGAGAGCTGAAACTCCAGTCTTTGGATGGATACCCGTTGGGATACCTCGACCATTATCTTGCACACTACAAGCTCCGTCTGTATGAAGGTTTACTTCGATAGTGTCACAGTGTCCTGCGATGGCTTCATCGATTGAATTATCTACGATTTCCCAAACGAGATGATGTAATCCGCTTACATCGGTTGAACCGATGTACATCCCTGGTCGTTTTCGAACTGGTTCGAGTCCCTCTAGGACTTGAATACTCTCAGCTCAATAATCTTTTGTTGTTTTCTCTGCCATAATATTATGTTAAGTGTTAATGAATATTTCATATGACTCTGAAGTCATAACTCTCTCTTGAATTCTCTCCCTTGATAAGGGAAAGAGGAACAAAATATAGAATACTATAAATATAGTCAAAAATACTAATAAATCAAGAAATGGCTTAAAATAGACGATAGATTTTTTATCGTTGCTCAAATCGCAAATTTTTGGGTAAATTTTTGATATTCTACAAAAAAATAAGTTCTGTATAAGAAGTTTCCAGACGAGAAAAATAAAAAAACTCCGTAGAAGCGAAGTTTTTGGGTGAATTTTGAAAAGTGATGGATTCAAACTATATCAACTCATTCTCACGAAACGAATAATGATCTGTCTTGGAAATAATCACATGGTCTTTAATGTTGATACCTACGAGCTTCCCTACCTCACATATTCTATGAGTTGTTTGCATATCAGCTGAACTGGGACGAACATTTCAAGATGGATGATTGTG
>Ga0075467_10004499_pt1 | contig 10298 bp, 14 predicted proteins | sample DEB08_DNA_9_FD_75067 | JGI IMG/M metagenome (GOLD analysis project Ga0075467, IMG submission 75067) | Aqueous microbial communities from the Delaware River and Bay under freshwater to marine salinity gradient to study organic matter... | ecosystem: Environmental > Aquatic > Marine > Coastal ... | reverse complement strand
CTTTGGTGACAGCTAAAACTTTGTCAATCAATCCTGTTTGAGTGAACTTGTAGCAACCATCTTTCTCATTCTGGTTGACTTGGATTCCAAGGAAGGCAGCAACATCTTGATTTGCACTCATCTTCTAATTAAACTCATCTCCATCATTCACAAAAGATTGAATGTGCTTCTTAAAATCAGGGTTGTCCTTAAACCAATGAAGGACATCATCCAAACAACAAACAGCCACCATCTCATCAGAAATGAAAAGGCAGGGATCCAACCACTGGTCTTGCATTCTTGAGCTTTCATGCCATTCCTTAGTTTGCTATGCCAAAGCTTGGGAGCCCCAATTTGACCATGCAAACTTCTGTGCAATTCCAACACCATGTCACTATTTTCTTTGATTCACAGCCTTGTGGAGTCTCTAGATAGACCAGGCTCTCTGATTCAGCTTTGACAAAAGAGTTGGAAAAATCAATCTGTTTGGACTAAAAATTCAAAAATAACCCAAAGATCATCATGAGCTGAATAGTGACCTGTGACACAACATGTGAGTGGGTGTCTAAAGACTCCCAAACTTCTTTCTCAGTTAGAACTTCAGTTGCATCCACAACCTCTTTCATTTTCTTGTTGGAAATCTTCTGCAAATCCCCATGAACAAAAATCTAGCCTTGTGATTTCTGAAGGCTCCGTTGGGCAGACTTTTTTCTTAAGAGTCCAAGTCCCAGGAACAACTTGTTTGCCTTCAGCTAGGGGCTTCTCCTTGGAACCACAGACCATGTTGATCTTTTAAATAGATCTTTGATTTCCTTGTCCATGACCATCCACAATTGTTCTGACACTGAACCAGTTGCTGCTTTCCACCAACCTGAACTGGCTGGATCATCCTTCTCCTTAGATTTGTAGGCAATTAGAGTTGGAACTAAAACAGGGTTAGCAGCAATGTGGCAGGAGTGTGGGTCAGACAAGAGACAACAGACGTCATCCCACTCATGGTTGGTCTAACGATGGTCTTCCAACACAACAGCCAAATGTGCAACAGCATCACTCTTCCATTCACAATCAGCATCAAAGCCAAATGTCAGTTGTGATGGTTGTCTGTGGACCCTTTTAGGCCTGTTAGAGACTAGAGGTGGAGGCAATGAGGTGCTAGAAACAATGAATGGTTGGATTGTTAAAGGTTGTTGTTGATTGTCCTGAAGGATGGGTGGACTTCTTGATGGAGTGGACCTTGGCTCTCATGTTGGAGACTCACTAGAAAAACTCACACAACAAGCAGCAGATGCTCCAAAAATTGCCAAAGGTGATGATTGACCAACATTCTCCCTCTCAACCAAGCCAGCAACAGTTGTGGATGGCAGAGGTTGTTGTTGTTGTCTTCTCCATCAGAAGTGATCTAGATCAGTCAGTGTTGGACATTGAACTGCATCTCAATGCTGCTGTTGTTATCAAATCTGAACTTCATCTGGAGTCAGTCATTCATCAGCCAAATCACAATTGGTGTCACCATCAAACTTGTGCTACATTCAAGTGGATCTGCATTGCACAAGGCTCCTCCAATTGTCTGGATCAATCACTGCCTCTGGATTTGAGATGGTTGTGAATAGTCATCAAAGACAGTGTAAAATTGGGCAGTGATCAACTTGGTTGACAAGTTCATTGTCAAAGCAACAGATGATGAGTGAGACTTAGAAAACCCCATGTTTAGACCTTGTCTGCTGTGTGCGTGTGTGTGTGTGTGGTCTGGGTCCAGTTTAACTGAACAGCCTCCTAATTAGGAGTTCCAGATGCCTTAATGCCTGCTGTGTTTGCAAATCATTTTAAAACACAAAGTGTGACAGTTGTTTTGTGCAAAAAAATGCAGTTGTTTTGCATCACGTCTAACAAATAATTGTTTGGCATGTGGATTGTTTTATGAATCTAATGGAATTTGCCACCAATGAATGCGTCTGTCAGAGACAGTGGGGAGGGGGGGGGGTAGAAATGTTGACTCCCCCCTTCTGCAGCTTGGAATCCAAAACAAAGACAGGACAACCCCAAACATGGCAATTTGATAGAATTTCTTTAGTTGATGTGCAGGTTGACTTGGCCCACAACTCAAGAGGCATTAGTCCAGTCACTTCATCAGGGATGCAGTTGTAGAGCCAAACTGCATGGTCAATAGCCATGGGCCAGAGTTCCTTGGTCACTAAATCAGGAGCATGCATGGCAGCATGCAAAAGCATGGTCCTAGCCATGGTCATGATGGTTCTGATGGCCCACTCAGAACTCCATTCTGATGAGCAGCACCAACTCCACTGAACCAAACCTTCTGATCCTGACAAAGAACAACTTCCACAAACTTTTTGGAGGTGAAGATCCCATTGTCTGTGTGACAGGAACTAATCACCACACCACAATCACATGCATCTCTCTCAAATCCCAACTTGCTCTTGATGGTCTCAGATGATCCTAAGAAAACCTGATGTCTAACATTGACATTGCCAGTGGCATTGTCAACAAAAATGGTCCCTCCATGAAACATGTCTGAAGAGCTCATAGCACCACATGATGAGCAAAGTGCCCCTGCACAAGAAGGTTGACAGTGATCTGATGAAACTCATTGACCAGCAAAAAGGTCTCCTTTCTTGAGCTCCATCTCCTTGTCAGGGTCTCTGCAAGTTGGGGTGGCATCAGATCCTTGATGACATGCCTTGCCAAACTCACAAGCGGCACATTTAGGAAAACATAGACACTAGCAATGGACTTGAGATTTCAAACTTTTGCCTTGCCTGATCTGATCATCAAAGTCAATGCCTTGAAATTGACATGTCCAAACCTAAAACACAAATGCAGCCTTAGCAGCCTCTGACATGCTCTTGTTGTTGTTGGAAGCAGCATTTGCAGCACCCAATAGAGCAGCCGCCAACTCTGAGTTAGCCTTAGAAACACAAGCCTTAACAGTTGAAAGGTTGGTCCTTGGGTGATAGGGTGTTTCAATGACATGAATTGGCATCACATTGAACCCATCCCAGTCTGGAACATTGGGTTTAATTAAGACCTTCCCTGTGACAGAAGGATCCACGTTGCAGGGTTGGTGTCCAATTCCACACTTTCCATTAAATGTTTTGATCCCTTGAGGAGAGAGCAGTTGGCACCCAGAGCTCAAGGATGAAACAAAATAGCCTTGAACTCTCAAAGTGATCTCAGAGCCATCCTTGGCAACCGCTGCAAACTTGCAAATTCCCTCATCTGCAATGGAACACCCCTCAGCAATGCCATCCAAAACCAATTCAGACAAAGGATGAAGCTCAACAAAATCACTCTTGTGAGGTGTGGAAGTCTTGGAAGCACCAGAATCAACCACTAAGGTTAACCAATCATGCCCAGAAGCAGTGGCTTGAAGAATCTTGCCAGCTGTTTGCTCTCAAACTCCAGGCTTGGTCGCCTCCGTCTGTTGTTATGACTCAATTCTGCCCATGAAACAAGCAGGTTGCAGAGAAAGAGTTCCAACAGGTTGCCAGATAACAACATCAGAATTCAAGAAGTTAGGCAAATCCACTTCATTTGTAGCAGTGAGAAACTTCTCATGTTCCATCTTAGGCACAGACTCAGTTGGTCTAGAGACTTTGTCACAGTGCACTCCAACCAATCAACAACATCTGCATGGAGGAACAGGTTGCTCCCTCTGGAACCAAGTGTCAACTGGATGGATCATGCATGAAGGACTCTTGCTTAGAGGTCAACAGGTTCATGATGGCCTTGTCCAATGAAGACAGAGATCTGTGAGGCAAGACTATCCACCAAGTTAGCAGTGAGATGACTTGCTCCACAATGAGACCCGCCAACAAGGCCATCAACCCCAAAGGTTCCAGAAGATCCCATGTCTGCAGAAGCCCAAAGCTTGAACTCCAAAGATGAAACACTCAAAAGGCATCCCACATGTCATTGATCAACATTTTCAAGGTCTGGAAGCAAAGAACCAAGCAGGAAGACTAAGCACCAGCACATGCAAAGGGTTGGTCCCATCCAAGTGCCCGTTGAGTGGGCCTGAAGTTAATGCTAGAAACTGTGGCAAGAAGTAGCAACATAGAAACAAAGCAGGTGGCTTCTTCAACCTCTTTCCAAACCAGAGAAAGCTGAACAACAAACTGCAGACCGCAAACTCTTGGATGGCATCATCATCTTCAATGGTGGAAATGCCATCACCACAGCAGCTTCTGAATGAATGGGATGGGTGTGGCTGATGGAGCAATGTTTTGCTAACAAAAAGGACATGGCAGAGCCCTTGCAACCTGACCAATGGACTCTTCTCCAATCAAACAGTTGTTGTCATTTGTGCCTTAACTTAGCACAATGTTTTCTGTGGGCTTGCTGAAAAGTGTGGTTGCCCAGATGTTTCCTAACAAGCAAGTTCATGCTGATCCTGAAGATTGTCCAACAACTCATCAATTCAGTTGTTAATTTCTCACTCCCAAGCAAAAGGAGGAGACATTCACAGCAGAACCAAGGAAACAAAAGGAGCAAAATCAAAACAATCAACTACCAAGGAGTCATTGAACACAAGAAAAGGGACCAAAGCAAGGGTGGCATCTCCATCCATGGCAAACATCAGCAATCATGATCATCAAGATGTTTGCTATCATTTTTAAAATGCGCGGCGCCATCAATGTGACTTGTCAAACCTTTGTTTGTTCCCAAACAAGCATTGCAAACATTGCAGAAACATCCTGGTTTGTGGAACTCAACATCCAAACAATCTTTGCTGTCAACATGTGTTCCCCAGTTGTTTGTTGGAACATCAATTAGGCAAATGTCACAATGGACAGTTTTGTGATGAGGCTTCTTGCAAGCCTGAGCCTGATGGCCAGGTTTGCCAAAATTTTGGCACTTGTCCTTGCACTTGTCCTTGCCCTTGTTTTTGCTCTTGTTCTTGGCTTGTCCCCAACTGCTGCCTTCTCAAGGATGCTTGCCATTGGAGTTGCCAAAGAGATTTGATCATTGTTTCTTTAAAATGGTTTTGTAGCATTGTTTTCTCAAAACTGAGTTGGTGTGGGAGAGCTCCAATTGCTGCCTCTTCAAGAATCCATCATAGAGAGCCATTGATTCAGAGATGGCAACAGGTTGGCCTAAAACCAACAGAAAAGCTGGGGCTGAAAAAGCAAGACCAGCCGTGGTTGGAATGACTTAGGCTGCATGAACTGGTCAAAAAACATGTGAAACAGTTGGAATGGCTGGGGCCACAAGAGTTGAACAAGCAGTGAAGGAGCTGCCACTTGAACTCCAATGTCAACAGGAGCAGGTGGACTGTCAACAGGGATTCTATCTGCAAAAGGAGTGGGTGGACGGGCCTGAACTAGGAGATCCACCCTCAAAAGGGGCAGGTGGGCTATCAATAGAGATTTCATCTGCAAAGGAGCAGGTGGGCCTGAATTAGGCTCCAGCATCATTGTGGAACCCAACCTCAGGTTCAAGCTGAGAACCATCATCTGGTGCAGCTAATTGGATTCATTCATCATCACCACCTTGTCTCAGCTCCTTATCATCATTTGACTCTTCATTTGGGTCAAATGCCAGGTCCCCAATGACATTGAAGGCTTCCATAACCAAGGTTGTCTGATTGGTTGTTGGTTTTGGTTGGTTCTTGTTCTTGTTCTTGATCTTGTTGTTTTTGCTCAATCCTGTGTCAAACTGGAGTTCTTGCTTTGTTTTAAGGTTGCCCTCTAAATCTGGGGGTCTTGTTTGGTTAAAAGGTTGTTTTCAAATTTTAAAAAGAGTTGATTTGATCAGCAAATTGAAATTGTGTGCCTAGACAATCAAAACTTGATTTTCTGGGCAGTTTTGTGTTCAGCATGGAGGAATTAGTAGAGCCCATGCACTGGTGCCCTAGCACACTGCAGAAACTCACCAGGATTGCACACAATCTCACGTGCACTAGCACTGAGACCAATCCTGGAAGAAGGAATGAATCTGTCCGATTTTTAATTCCTAACTTCAAGGGCTGTTGCATGGTTTTCACACATGGTGAATTCCTATTCCCGGAATGCAAACCACATGATATCCAGTCATGGAAAGGGCAATTCAAATTGTCCAATTTGTCTGCTAAGCAACATTTGGCATCCCAGATGCTGCACAACAGGTCATTTGAAAGGTTTGCTTTGCTTAGTTGTGCTTCCTGGATTGACAAATGACCAGTGTTGAAAGCATTGCGATGACATGTTTGGATGTGGTCCAGCATGCACTCTGTGCTACAGTCTGCACATTCATTTGAAAGGTTCACATCTGTGTCCAACTTAGACATTTGTGTTTGTCTGTCAGACGCGGGATCAGAACTCACAGAAACCATCTCATTGAAGTCCTGCAAGCTCATGTGTGTCATTTTTGATCCACAACTTGCCAATTTTTTTCCAATGGTTCAAATTTCCAGCACACTCTGTTGATTTTTGTCTGTCTGATTCACAGGTGCAAGCCCTGCAGAGACTAAAAAAGGCTCTGATTGCAATGTCTGTTGCATCAAAATGGACCTTGGAACTCATGACCTGTGCATGGAATGCAGTCCATGCACTATGACAGACATGCCACTCACCGTGAAGGCTCTACCCACCAGCACTAGCTCCATGATTTGTAGTCAATTTCTGGCATTTCTGCTGTAAAATCAGAGGAGCATGGATTGTTGCTTTTAAATTGTTGTGAGACTGATTGTCAAGATCAGTCAAATTTATCAAAAATGTAGGCCTGTGACCCAGTTGAGTCCCAGAGTCTTGCACGCAAAGGATGAAGCTGTGTGCACCAAATCATGCACACTCCAGCTGCACTGAGTTGGGCACATTTCAGCCACAGTGGAGCCAATTGTTGCCAAACATTCTTGGAAAAACAACAGGGTCAATTTTGTTATGTTGTCTAATTGCATTTGCTGATCAACAAATTGTGGCTACATTGTTGGTGCATGCTCCACTTGAAAACATGCAAAACAATGTCATTTTTAATTGTCATTAACAAACAAATTCCCATCAAGTTTCCTAGCCATTTTTTCCTGTTCTCTTTTTTTGTTTTGTTTGTGGTCTGCTTCCCAAATCCTTGCCTTGAAAAACTGATGCAAAAGAATGTTGTTTGATCTGTCAAATTGTTTTTAGAATTTGCTCTCCTTCTCATTGCATTTTTGCTTTCCTTGCTGCAATGCTCAAATCCTTGCATTGCAAACACTCCTAATCCAAAGCCATCTTGTCCAAACACTCTCTTTTCAATTTGAGGAAGGTGACAATGGAAGCAATGCAGGTAAAAACTTTCAGAAGCACCTGCTGAGCTATTTCTAAGAAAGCTCTGGCTTCCATGCTTGCAAATCTTTTGATGTTGTCATTGAATTCTTCCAATTGTTTTTGCATTCTTCTTTGTCTTCAATGCTTGCAATGTTGATGAACCTGGCAACTTTCTTGAAGACTAGGCATCCCTTTAAAAAGTGGTCAAGCTCAGAATCATCAAGAACTTCAAAGTCATTCCTCACATGAGCCACACATTTTTCTATCTCTTCTATCCACATTGAGACATGCTTTTCTTGAACTCTTGTCAAAGTGTTGTTAGCTTGAAACTGACTTGAGCAGCAGGATGACTTTCAAAGTGTGCCCAAAATTCAAAGGTGCCCTGCCTGCAAGTCATCATAATCATGTTTGCTTAGGACTCCACAAAAACAGTGAAACAATTTTCTGACCACAGCAGAACAAAGATGGAAAATGTCAAACACAAGGATTTCAATGTTGAACTCACTGGGGTTGATTCCAAAGTGTGTTGTGACATTTTTGCTCTTGCCATGCCTGTAGACACTGCAATGCCGACTAAGCTACCACTCGCAAGTGGTGGCTTAGTTGGCATTGTAGTGTCTATAAAAGTGAGGCACGAACCCGGTCCCGGGGCTCATGGATTGCTCTGCCCGCACTAGAAACAGACTATCGCAGCAGTGCCATTGCACACTATGCACTGTGTGTGCAGCACTTTGAGTCAGAGCTGCTTTTGGTGCACTGGTTATTTTTGCAAGTTCGAACCAGACGGGATTCGAACCCTTTGTGTCTCACTTTTATAGATGCTATAATGCCAACTAAGCTACTACTCACAAGTAGCAGCTTAGTCGGCATTGTAGCATCTGCAATGCCACCTCCTGTCTTTCTTCTTCAACCTCTTGAGAACTTTGGGATCTGTCAAGTGCTTGTTTATGATTTTCATCAGGAGCTTTTCATGTGTTTTTGCTGATGTTTCAAAATGGTTTGCACAATCACAATGTTTCTACATTTTGCGTTTGCAGTTTTCATTGTTAGTGACTCCTGAAAGGGTGATAGCTGCTGCTCCAGCTAACATGTTGAGTCATTTCATAGTGCATTTTTCCATCATGCAAATGGGCTATCTCAACATCACCTCTCATGACTCCCTCAAAGGCAGGTCCCAAAACTGAAGGCTTGTAGAATGTTGCATTGGTTAAGTGATGAAAAGTGTGATAGGTTTCCTTGCATCTTGCTTGAAGTGTTGTCAAAACATGGACTGGGTTGGATGGCAATTTAGTCTCTTCACAATTCACCAACTTGTCAGACAATAGGGATGTGCCACTGGTCAACACACATGCATTGCTTTTGTCATTTAAATCATGGTTGGCTCAATCAACACCATTCAAAATCATCACTCATCCATCATGGTTCATTCCATGCAGGTTTTGTTCTGGATCTGTGTGCAATGCAAACAGTTCTAATGCTTTTTTGAACATGACATGACTCCCTATGTTTGCATTGACTATTTTTTATCTTTTGTTCTTCTGTCATCATCACTTGTTTTTTCTGGTCATCCTCATCTATCATGGGATGTTCTTCTTCCTTCATTTCATTGTCATCATGACCATTCCCTTCTAGTTCAAGATTGATAGGGACATGCACATTCTGCACATTAAATTCTTCTCTGTCAGCTTTTTTACACATGCACATTGAAGGGAGATTCAGGCATTGGTTCTCCATAAAGAAATCCTTTGCACCCTCATGTCTCATGTTGGTCAAGTCCCTCTTTTAATGTGGCTGCTCCCTGGCATGCAACTTTGTCTAATTCTTCATGTTCAGCATCAACAGTGTCCATTTCCACTTGCAGATCTGCACAATCATCAACATCATCATGAGGTTCTCTTCTGTGTTAAGTAGACAACTTCTCCTCTGCAATTCAGTAGTCAACATGTCAATTGTGGTGCTTGCTTTGTAAAACACTAGCCTTGCTCACAATTGGCTAGCCTGCTTTGCAGGCAGAGCACTTTTGCTATTAATTTAGTGCACAAGATCTGGTGCATCATTTTTATGGCACACAGGAATGTTTTGGAAACCATCCGCATGTTTGTTTCCTCTTCTTAGAAACAGTCTGACATTTCAATTGTTTTTTAAGAAACCTTCCATGGCAACAACAATTGCTGCATTGCTGCACTGTGCAATGGTTTTTAAAATGCACTTAGCAACAAAAATTGACACTCCACATTCTTTGCATTTGCTTAATTGAAATGTTTGCAACTTGTTATCAAATTTTATTTGCTAATGATTTAGTGCACATTGAGTCACTTTAAACAGTGTTCTGACAGTGTCACCTTGATTGGAAGCACAAATGAGATGATGCCTAATTGAAATGTTTGCAACTTGTTAACAAATTTCATTTGCTACTGATTTAGTGCACATTGAATCACTCTGGACAGCATGATAGCAAACCACATTTTGTTACATGAACAGTGTTTAGATGCTAGTAGAAAACCATCTTTTGTTTAATGCCATGTTTTTTTCTGAAAATGTTCCACTAATGCAAGTGGAAATTCTTTTTGGCGACACTGAACCACACCTTAGTGCAGAATTCTATGGACACATTGCACCTGTGGCATGTGGAAAAAACAAACAGAAGGACAGATTAACTAACTAACTGACTGATCCGTTTTATGTTGTCCAATGTCTTGATTTCCAACTAGATCTTTTGGGTCTGTGTCAGGATTTGATCTGGCAATGACATCCATGGTGATGTGTTGAATTGTTTCCACCTTGTCCTGTTCATCTTTCTTTAAACAAAGTGCTTTCCTGTGTCCACATTTTTCTTAAAATCATTGAAATGCTGTCATAGTTTCTTCTATTTTGTTTAGTGTTGTCATCATTGTCATTGTCATTGTCAGAGGCCACAGCATTAGCATGATTTGTTGTTGTTGTAGCAGCAGCAGCAGTGGCATCAACTGTTGTTTTTGCTACAGCAGCAGCAGCAGCAGCAGCAGCAGTAGCAGCAGCAGTAGCACTACGAGTAACTGAGTGTATGCTTGTGCGCCAGTTTATGCATTTGAGCTGGTGCAT
>Ga0075467_10004498_pt1 | contig 10299 bp, 13 predicted proteins | sample DEB08_DNA_9_FD_75067 | JGI IMG/M metagenome (GOLD analysis project Ga0075467, IMG submission 75067) | Aqueous microbial communities from the Delaware River and Bay under freshwater to marine salinity gradient to study organic matter... | ecosystem: Environmental > Aquatic > Marine > Coastal ... | reverse complement strand
CCCCAAAACCCCAAAACCCCGTATGGGTTGAACTAAAAGAAGAAGAGAATTTGAATTATAATCAATTATTAATAAGCTTAAGATGGTAATTTTGAATTAAAAGAGCGGAACACTCATTTTCATGGCTGTGCTTCTCGTAATCAAGTCCACCTTCGCTTAGGATGACCCCCCAGTGGTAGACCCCCCAGTGGTAGACCCCCCAGTAGTAGACCCCCCAGTGGTAGACTCCCCAGTGGTAGGCGTCGATCTCGACCCTTGCCAGACTTATGATGGCGATCCAACCGCAAACGTGTGCTCTCAGTGCGCAGATGGCTTTTTGCTCGCGTAAACTAAGACATCCGGCACTTTCTGTGCAACTGCAGTGACAGGAGCCGATCACAAAGGCTCTCCCACGTGTTAGATTTCTGACTACGATATTAACCAGAAAAGCGCACCGACACTGGAAAAGACTTACTTGTTCGCCGAAAACAAAGTTAGTAAAGACGGAAAAGCCGCTTCCTTCTGCTACGCCGTGGAGGACTACGTGAACGCCAGCCTGTGTAGAAGCTATGACTTGAGCGTATCATCCACGCTCCTAAACTTTGTTGACGACTCTGTGGGATGCGGCCAGTGCAATCAAGACACTTCTGTCGCCTATGTCCTCTTCGAGAGCCAACTTCAATTTAATTTGATCAACTGCAAGGCCAAGACCGGTAAGTTTGGCACCGTTGAAGACACGCCCTGCGACCAACTCGGCTACGTCTATAAGGCCGTTGAAGGTAGTGATGAGCTGGAGTGCGCCCCGTGCAACTCGTTCATCGATGGCTGTGACGCGTGTCAAACTTCAAGCCACTGTGACAAGTGTGGCGACTGGGCAAGCCTTGCAACCCTCTACAACATGGAGAGTAGGGAGCCATACGAGATTTGCCTGAAAGGGTTCTGCGGACTCAAAGGTGATCGCGAAACCTGCGCGAGCTGTGGTATTGACAAGTGCCATCAGTGTGAGCAAGTGGTGAACCCGAGGGGACCGGACTCAGAGTATGGGGCGACGTATGAGTCGTGCATCCGGTGTTCAAGCGGCCAATACTTGACCCAAGACTTTATAAAGGACGTCAACGGCGATGACTAGCTCGACCTCTCCTTTAAGACCTGCAAACCCCAGAACTGGCAGAAGCAGTTGAATCTATTTGTCTTTGGCCACGAAGGAATCAAGATGAAGGCGAAGCACCTTCCAAATGCAAAGAGTAGCGATCCCAAGCTCGGCGAAACCTTCGACACCCCTTACGTCTTTATAGCTCAGGCTTTAAACCATCTAGCGTCGGAGACGGACGAAAAAGACATGGCGAGGTTCAAACGTGTCACTGTGAATATCTGGCTCGGCAAAGGCTCTCACTATCTCTTCAACTGCCGCAAAGGATTTACTAATCCGATCCCTGCCACCTTTGTCGACCACTACACTGACTTTTGCAAAGAAATCGACCTCTTGGATCAAGTTTACTCTCAGATTGACAATGTCGAGCTTACTTTCAAGCCTTTCGACTGCGCTGAGAGGTACAAGGCATTCAGAACACTTGGCACGTTCGGCTCGTCGGACGCCTTCTGGGACAACTGCGTTGACTTTGAAAAAGGACAGGCCAAGCCCAAAATCCGAGTCCAAAACTCCTACTCCTACTTCAACATCACCAACTTCGCTCGCTTTGAACGAATAAACTTCCACGGTGAAGATGCTCTAGCATAAGGGGACGTATAGGAGTCTGGAGCTAAAGTCGATCTCAGCTTCTTTCCAGTTCCCAAATGCAAGATGACCAAAGTGCCCAGCGGACATGTGGTTGACGTGCCGATTGAACGTGATTTCGAGCTTGACTTCATGGAGACGCAAACTTGCCCCTCCAATTTCGATGCGAAGAAAGATGGTCTAGAACTAGAGCACGACGATCACTGCACGAGTGAGAAAGAAAGCGAAATCAAAAATGGGCGTTCATGTCCTGGAGATCCCCATGATGATGACTTCTTCAAAGTTGACGGGACACATGACTTTTACTACAAGAGAAGGCATGCCTTGTTCAATTTGTACGCGTTTGATCACCTGCGAACCGGCCGGATTCATGCACCTGAACTCCAGCTAGTTGAGTGTGACTTCAATTACTTCTTGGACCCTTCTTATGAAGCTCTTGTGGTTGTGGAGACCAACAACTTAGGTCTGCTGGGCAGTAAAGACACGCAGAGTATGCTCGGGCACTACGGGGAAGACAGAGGTGCCAGGATCAACATCACAACCTCGACCTTCAAGAACTCCAAGTTCTGCAAAGGACTCGTCGTGTACCGTCCTTTGAAAACCTTCGAAACGGCCAACTCTCACAAGATAGTCAGCTTTGCTTCGCATCTCAACGAGAATCTTTCTGAAGAGAGCCTTGGCGTTGACAGGTCGACGAGCTACATCAACATCCACGACTCCGTCTTTGAAAATTTGGCATACACCTAGACTCTGAATCACCTGGCGTGGCTCTAAAATGGGAACACGGCCACAGACTCAGCTTTAGGATACCTTGAAGTCCTCAAGCACTACAACCAAGGTCTAATCCTCAACTTGGACCGCTTCAATGGTACGATTAGCGTTTCATCCAGCACTATTGCCAAAAACATGGTGTTCATACCAGAGATCTTCATCTCAAACCGAACGGTGTCGCACGCCGACCGATACTTATCAAAAGTTGACGACTTGGCTGGCTCCGAGTTCCTCAACGTCGAGCTGGCTCAGCTGAGTTTCAAAACATGCGATCTAGCGACTTACAGTGCTCGGTACTTCTTCGCCGACGCGTTTAGTGCCTAAGAGACTTTTGATGAGGCCCAGTTTTTCAAAAACTACGAAGTGGCAAGTCCCTTTTGGATCTCGCGCCCAACGTAGCCAATCGTTTTCAAACAAAATAACTTTGCTGCGAACATTGGCACCTACGGCGGCGCTGTGACCATCCACAGTCCCAGTTTCGACACCTTCCTCCCCGTCAACGAGACAGTCATCAACCGGCCGCTGATCGTGTTCCAAGGAAACGTGTTCGAGAAAAACATGGCGTATTTTGCAGGAAATGCCGTCTACGTGTCGAACACGATGAAAATGATCACTTCAGATGACAACTACAAGACATGTGGTGCAGGGATCCTCATCGATGATAACAAGTTTCTTGGGAACATTGGAATGAAGAAACATTCTGGAGGCGCTGTTGCTGTCAGATGTTCCATCACTGACTCTTCAACCACCACATCCATTAGCACAAGCACCGACACTGACGCCGCCCGTGCCGCTGCAAAGGACCGGGCTATTGACCCTGATCTTGCCTCGAGAATTCCACTTAGTACGCCAATTATCCCGCCCATTACTGCAATTACCCCTTCTACCACTGGTTTGAACGGGTAGGTGGATGATGAAAACTCTGGGCTCACAGTCTTAGTCGAGCAAATTGAAGAAAAAAGCGGGAGAAAAGAGGAGCATTTCAAGCTTTCTGACTTCAGCGAAGCCCTCTACGTACTGAAGGACATCGCAGATCCTGGCAACAAGCTCATAGAGCCTTACGTCTTGCTGGAGTACGGCACGATGATCTCCAATAACACCTTCTAGGAAAACTTCAGTGGCCAACGAGGTTCTGCTCTTTACCTAGTCCAGATCAATGAGCTCCAAATAGCAAAGAACGACTTTGCCAGGAATGGCGCAGTGCTCTCAACTCTTGAACGTCAGTTCTCCCCGTACTTCAAGTATTTGGCGAACGAGAACAGAACGTTGACGTACACGAATGCACATGAGAACTGCACAAGTGAGTTTGAATGGCTCTAAACTTGCGCTCGCAAGAATTTCAAAATCGACATGTCGAGTGTCTAAGGGGCCGTTTACATCGAGAACTGCCACTCTAAGACAAGCTGCTTGCTGCCAGACTAAGATTACGAAAACTTTACGACGATGAGTTCAACAGCGCAGACGAAGTACCTCAAGAAGTCTTACAACACTGCAGAATACCCCTTTCCGCACCAGAAGACAACTGTGTAGAGGAACTTCTTCAAAGGTAACGAGGCGAACCCTGTCCTGTAGGATGATCAAACACAGCCCTAAGCTTCTTCGCTATACATAGTGGGAGGCCGTAACAACTTGGTCTACCGGAATGAGTTTAGAGCTCACCGCCTGTACGAAAACAGTAACGAGCTGCAAACCCAAGCTATCGACTTGGTCAGGTACATGCCTACCGATTACTTTAACTTCGCGCAGGCAGCCGCAATAAGAATCGAGCATCCAGCTTCTGTTGAAGAGGAGTTCGCGGTGGATGTGGCGACCATTCTTTCCGGAAACGTGTTCACGGACAACAAAAACTATCAGGTCATGACCTTCAAAGACTTACGATACAGGGGATCCCTGATGGAGTACGAATCGCATGATCACCAGTCGTTGCTCACGATGTAGCTGAACGACGTGTTTGAAAATGTGTTCCTTGGTGGCGTTGACAGTACATCCTCCTCCTCCGATGAAGGCACCTCGAGCGCGTTATTTCACATCTCTGGTGTTGGCCAAACTTTGATCAAGGAAAACTCTATGCGATACAACGGGTACCTTTCGAACGATGCCCATCAACGTGTTGGTAAGTCTTTCTACAGGAAGTCAAAGTCGGCCCACTTCCCCTACGATGATTTCAGCACAGTCCAAGCCTAGTACGGTGGTGTGATCACCTTTGACAACACCTATGCCGACATGAGAGAAACATAGACGCACATCGTCACGGATAACAAGTTCGAATTCAACTTCTGTGTTCGTGGCTGCGTTTACTCCGCTAGTGGAACCAAGTCTCTTCGGCTTAACTACTTCAAGAACAAGTATTCGAACATGGTATCAAGCCTCGGCGGTGCCATCTTCGACAGCACGTACCTCACGCTGCCCCCGAACACCAAGTACTCTTCCACTTGGCTACACATGTTTCAAGATGAAGAGTTTAAGAATGTTTTTGGTGGTGGTTTGGCCGTCCATGATACGGCAAACTCGCCGATAACAATTCTCAAGTCAGTTACTTTTAGGAACTGTTTTGGTGATGATGGAGCTGCTGTCAAGACGCAACAGGGTGGAGGACTCTTTTGCAAAGACTGCTCCTTTGAACTTGATGAGGGATTTACGAGCTTTACGATGGAAACGCGAGATGCATAGAAGCACCTCGTGAAGACAAATTCGACAATCGGACTGGACGCAAAAGGTCAGCTTTTGAAAACTGATTACACGAGCGCCAGGCCGTTGAGCTTCTTTATCTCTGACGAGTACTTCAAGACCACACTGGCTGAAATTAGTAACAAAAATGGACAAGTCAGCTTCGTTGGCTCCCAGTCGAAGCTCATAAGGGACCATCAAGTCTAACTTGTTCAATTCAGTACTAAAAATGCTAGCGAGCAACGAAATTCGAGCAGAGGGCTGCAAGAAAGCGGTGGCTCAAATTCAACATACGAGGCCAAGTCAACGACTCTATCGGAGTACTTCCGAAACGAGTTCGACATCAACATCCTCTCACAGAGTCACTCAGTTCTTCAGGACTCTTCGTTCTCAAGTCTCATCGGAGGGTCCGCGTCAGCCATCTCACTCGACAGCTCCTTCTTGGAACTATACAATTAAGAGCCTCTGAAGTAGGCGCAAGGCAACTACGAGCTCGAGGAAAAGCCACGGCAGGAGAAGGAGAAGGAGAAATCAAAGCCCTTGATAAAGCTACCGCCCGACCGGAAGCTCAGTGCTGAAGACGGAGAAAGTAGTTTATTCAAGAACTATGCTCTTGATGGGTCTACGATAAAGTCCATGAACGGCTCTTCTCTTAAAGTGAAAAACCTAGGTGCGAGCCGTAATTATGGCACCTAAGGGGGCTTCTTGAGAACTGAATCATCCAAAACCGAGATCAGAGACTCCAACGTGAGCAATAACATTGCTAAGCTTCGTGGTGGCGTTTTCTACGTCTCCCAGCCAGACTCCTCTCTCCAGATCTTCTAGTCGTCGTTTACGGACAACTGGGCCAAAGACTCCTCCATTCTCTATGCTCTCAACTGCTTTAACTAAGCTGGAGAAGCAATTAAAATAGAGGACAGCTTATTCACGGACAACCTTGCCAACGAAAACCTAATGCAGCTACTTCACAGTTCGCTAAAAGTGACCAAAACTCGATTCCTCGACAACTTCGCACAACGGTCGAACAATGGAATCACTTTAATCAAAAGCAAACTTGAAGGCTCTAACCTCCACGTCAGCTACACCAAGGGAGCACCTTCCAAAGCAAAAGCTGCGGAGAGTGAGAATGGGGCAGCACCTGTTGAAGAAGAAGCTGTTGAGAGTGAGAGTGAGTTTGACGTGCATAAGGTAACAACGGGCTTCTTTAGCCTGTACATGTCTTCTGACTTAACCTTGAAGTCCGACTCTACTTTCGAGAACGTACGGGCCCAGAACTACGCCTTGATCTCAGCAAGTCAGATGAGTAGTCTACATGTGTCTCATAACGTTAATTTCAAGAACCTGACGGCGCTGGTTGAAACTGGCGGCTCGACAATCGGACTGGAAAACATGAAGCAGGCTAACATCATTGACGCTGTCTTCCGTGGCAATCCGCAGACCAACGTGCTCGTCAGACAAGGACCCCTAACCGTATCCAAAAGCATGTTTACCGATGGTGCAAATGGAAGTCACTTACTTGGGTAGTCGGGCAGCCAACTACTCGTGTCCAATGTGACGTTTAAGGACTCTAACTCCTTGCTTGGACACGGCTCAGGCATCAAGTGTCTGTATTGTGACGAGCTGAGCATAGATGACTCCAAATTCCATAATTTGACATCGATCGCTGGCTCTGCGGTCTACATTAAACACGGCCCGTCCGGCAACGGCAAGTCACAGATCACGGATTCTGCGTTTGTCAAGAACACGGCCACGGGGTAGGGAGGCGCGATTTATCTAGACAAGCCAAGGTAACTGACAATAAAAAACAATCTGTTCCTCAACAACAGGTCAGCGAGAATTGGAAAGTTCGATCGAGTGACACTCCGGGACAATGAGAAGCATGACGCGGGCGCGATCTACTTCTAGTGTGAACAGTTTTGGACAGAACCCTGTGATGTGTCTCTGATCAGGAACACCTTCGAGAAAAACAAAGCGAGCAACAAGGGTGGTGCTCTTCTCTGGGTCAACCAGAACTTCATAACTCATGACAGCAGCGAGGAAGGCGCTTCAGCTGACGAGGACTCGAATGTGTACATCGAGAACGCTGCACTCTACGGCTCTGATTCTGGCTCTTACCCTCGTAAATTAAGGTTTATCGTCTAAAATCCGGTGTAAATGCCCAATTCGTGGGCGGCGGATGTTGGAGATGGCGACAATGACGAAGATGATGTGGTCGAGGAAGAGGAGCGCAGAGAAGAGCGCAGTGAAACCCAGCCGGGTCAGGAGGACAAGCCAGTTAATCAAACAGATACTTTCCTGGTCGTGGACTTCGAAAAGGGAAAGCCGTTGACTTTGACGGTGGCACCGGGGCAGGTCATCAACTTGACGGTCGAAATTATTGACCAAAACGGAGATCTTTACAGTGATGAGAATGACGCGTCTGCTCTCATAGATTTCAAGACGCAGAATGAGCAAAAGCCTGGTAAGGCAGCGAATCAGTCGTCTACATGGGATGGTAAAGTTGCGAGTAAGGATGGACGCTTTGTCTTCTCCAACCTCATCTTCAAGATGTGGCCCGATTCAAGCGCCGTTGCTGTCATGACAGTGCGCGGGCTCAAGAGTTATGGCAATATTGTGGGGGAAACATTCCCCGAGGTAAATGTGGAGTTCATAGTGAAAGCACGGCCATGCTTGGAAGGTGAAAGATTTGCAACTGACTTGTCATGTGTGCCCTGCAACCCTGGCTATTACTCTCTGTTGAAGTAAGACTTCCCTGGCTTATGCGAAGAGTGCAACTCCGATGCTTATTGTTACGGCCGAAACATCACGGCTCCAAAAGATGGCTACTGGCGCTCTAACGTGCTAGTCGACACGTTCACTCCGTGCATGCGAAGAAAGTCCTGCCTTGCTGGCTCAAGCACTGCACCGCTGGGGGAGTGCGCCGAAGGGTATCGGGGCATCTTGTGTGCGGACTGCGAGGTCGGGTACGCTCGCTCCAGCAAATTCACTTGCTAGACTTGTCCGAACAAGTATGTGAACTTCATGTTTACTGTCGGCGCGTTCCTAATGTTCTTGGCACTGGTGGTCGGCCTGACAAGTCTAGTCTTACGAAGTGTCGATGAAGACTTGGCGGTCTTCAAACTCTCATACCTCAAGATTATCATCTCGCATGTCTAGCTGGTGTCAATCCTCTCTTATATTGAATTCCGGCTTCCGAAGTAAATCGAGGGCATCTTGAACCTGCACAACAGTGTGTTCGACTTAGCCGTCCCCTTCTCCAACTTCAACTGCTTCATGATTGAAATTGTTTTCGGTTGGTAGGGCCCAGCTGAAGACTCGTCGACGATCTACTGGAATGTTATCGGGTTTGCTATATTACCAATCATACTCGCTCTCATTTCATTCTTCTATTGGATGATCCATGCTGTCGTGACTGGCATTGACATAAGTGGTGTAGTGGATCGCTCGATCGCGACCTTCTCGATCTCAGTGTACACAATTTACCCAATCCTCGTGAGCCGACTGGCTTACTCCTTGAAGTGCACCGAAATCGAGGGCGAGAGTCGTCTGTTGTACGATTTGCAGCAAGAGTGCGGTAAAGGGAACCACTTGAGACTCTTTTGGATGGTCTCGATCCCGAGTCTGGTGATCTGGGTACTTTTAGTTCCAGCCATCGCATTCTGGAAGTTAAAGAAAAACAAAGCTTTGGTGCGCATGATGACGCTCAAGACGGAATCAAAAGATGACTAAACCGAGCTCTCAAGCTTCAAAATCCGCTACGGCTTCTTCCTCGCGGGGTATAATCTTGAGACCTACTTCTACGAGTTTATATTCTGGGCAAGGAAGATCTTCCTACAGTTCATAGCCATACTTGTGGATTCAGAAAGTTCAGGAACAAAAGCCTTGATCGCTGTCTTCGTCATTGAGACACTGTTCTACGTGCACAGTCTGAAGCGGATCTACATTCACGACTTCTTGAGTGAAATCTAGAATCTGAGCGAGTGCGTCCTGCTACTCATCATTTACTTTGGACTGCTCTACGAGAAGTCAGGGGGCGCTAGAATCATGAACAACCCAGTAATGGGAACGCTCATGTTCATCTGCGTGCTGATCACCTGTTCAACCGTGTTGCTCCATAGGGTTTACCTGTAGGCTCTGATTAGGTTCACGAAGAAACTCGCATGTGCCCGGTTTGATGAGGATGAGAAAGAAGTTAGTAAGAACTACAGACTCTTCAGACTGCTCTCCTGCCGCAGGTTCACAGTTGACAAGTTCTAAGAACTTTTGTAGTGGAGCATGGAGGAGGAAACGAAAGACGACGACTTCGAGCTGCAAGATCACATGCTCTTTCGTGACTTAGCATAGTCAGGACGCAAGCAGAAAAACAAAGAAGTGATAGCAGGGGAATAGGGTGAAGACTTGTCTAACGAAAACATCAGATCGAGTAGTGCGCTTGATAGGACGGACACGCCCGCTTGTAAGTCATTCGAAGTGATGTTAGCGAAGAAGGGTGGGCCGGAAAGTGGAGAGTCAGGAGCCGAGGATGGTCATGGTGGCCATCCCAAACCTCCGAAAGTCGCAGTTTAGAACAACAAGTCTCGTGTTCCGCCGGGTCTAAACTTTGCTGGCATAATCAAGAAACACTCTCCACACGGAAGCAGCAACCCCACGTTGGAAGAAACCAAATAAGTGGTGAACTCCCATTCGCTACCTCCTTCGATGGTGAGCAGCATCAGGCAGGCGCAGAACTTCTAGTACCAAGAGGAGCTGGAGTTCGCGAATGAAGTTTCTGATCAGGATGCTAATAGGTCGTATTTGCACAGTCGCGACGAAGATATACTCGAGGATACAAATACGATTGGTGGGCTGACTAAGCGATCTCAAAGGGCGAGAGACTATGCAGGTCGCATGATCAGTGCGAGGAAGAGTCAGCAGGACTTGGAAGAAGAAAGTAGTTTCAGGAAGAACATCTTTAAGGGAAACTCTGCAAGGCCGAAATCAGGAAACGTATTCCGTGGAGGAGATGCTCAGCTTATTGGGGACTCAGGAGCGAAGACTGATCGGGCAGGTGGAAAGAAACGACATGTGCTCGGGCCGGCAGACCTCTTCGGTGTGTCTTCCGATTCAGAAAATTCTTCGCAACGGGATGGAACGCGTGGAATTTCTGG
>Ga0075467_10004496_pt1 | contig 10304 bp, 14 predicted proteins | sample DEB08_DNA_9_FD_75067 | JGI IMG/M metagenome (GOLD analysis project Ga0075467, IMG submission 75067) | Aqueous microbial communities from the Delaware River and Bay under freshwater to marine salinity gradient to study organic matter... | ecosystem: Environmental > Aquatic > Marine > Coastal ... | reverse complement strand
TTCAGCAAAAGTCATTACTTAGTTGTGTTTTGAAGATTAGTTTTTTTGTCGAACCCATATGGGCAATGTCGACAACCACTTTCACAGCAATAGCCGCGTTTTAAATGATATTGTTCTGTGAAACATTTATATCCTTCGGGAGTAAGGTAATAATCACCTTCCTCTTGCTCAATATTTTTCTTAAAAAACGTCATGGTACAAAAGTACAAAAATCGGACTTGCATACTTAGTCTTAAAAGCTAAGAATCATTTCTATTCATTTATTTTTATTGAAATAATTTAAACCCGAGAAGTGTAGTTCTTGTAAATGGACAGTTTAAGACTTTATCAATTAACTGTAAAATAGAATCCGAGGATGAAGAAATGTTTATTTATAAGGGCTGCGATCTAAAGGAAAAGTTCCTTGATTACTTAAAAAAATTGATTTTCTTGGAGATTAACAAAAGGTGTTTAGTTCTCTTTTCCTAAATGATGCTTATCTCTGTTTATGGAATTGCTTGCGTTGTTTATGTGTACATATTTCAAATTGCTGAACTTACTCTTTGGAATCGTGTTTTTTTCAGATGTATTCTGAGAGTGGTTTGTGTGATTTTCCGCAGGTTTCTTCCGAATTTTGTAGGACTGTAATGAGTTACTAGGAGCCTTATTTTTATGATTTGTTTCGTTCTTTATTGACGCATATTCGACGATAAGCTTCTCCTCGCTTTTACTGCTATAGTCCTTTGTTTTATTATAGGATAAAGTTTCAATTTTTTCGCAATGGCTTGCATTTTGAGCTTCAGCCATCTTGGAAAAAGCAGTTGAAAAAATGATGATAAAGAAAATAAGTTTGTGCATAACAGAAGTGATTTTATTGGAGTACCGAGAGCGTTAAGTGATGGTGACTTGGTTCAGTGTTGGCATTTATGTCTAATGTTGGGAATGAGCCAGAAGTAACTGAAACATCCAAAAGGGCTCGTACTTTTAAGGTATAACTGTCTCCAATGGTTAGGCCAGTGATGGCTTTCGTGAAACTTATGCTCCATGCCGGCTCAATACCATATATATCATCAAATGTTGTTAATTTTTCATGAGTTCCACCAATTATAGTCCCGTCAGTAACATTGATAACGCTAAAATCTCCAATACCCATTGCGATGCTCGTGCTACCTCCTGATCCTGATAGGACGATTAATGCGGTAGACGAACGAGCCTCAAAGGTTAACTCCATAGACGGAATATCATCTAAGATCCCCGGAGCCAGGCTATAGTCTGAGGCCAGACTAACACTATCAATAGGCGGTTCTTTCTCAGTACTGTTTTTATTTACTAATACCCAGCCTTCTAAACTAGCATTGTACTGTAAAGTCACTGTAGAATATTTTCCATTTAACACAACATCTGTTTCGTCTGGACAGAATATTTTACGCTTATTTGAAGAACCTCCTACATCATGCCTGATTGTCATCTGTCGATCGGTAAAATTCATCAATGTTACTAATTGACCATCAGAGTTGCTAACAGAGGTGATTCTTCTAATTCCAAAAGAAGCCGTGGGACCCGTAATTCTATATGATGAATATGGTGAAGTATTTAAAAGGACGTCGTTATTATTAGTATTAGCAAGAGTTATTTCAGGCCCTTCTCTTAATGATAAAGCGCCATTAAGGTCTAGTGTTGTTTTCGGGTCTATTGTCCCAATGCCTACTTGCGCGTAATTTGTATTGTAAAAAAAGAAAAAAACAAACAAACATGTTAGAGAGTTTTTGAAGTGCTTAATTGTAACCATTGAGAATATTTTTGTTAACATAAGGTCAAAAGTAGGTAATAGATTCTATGAAATACTTTAAACTTCGATGAAACGCATGATATTATAGTTGAAACATAGGATTTTTCTGACAAAAAATAAATTCGATATAATTTTCAGCTATTATTGTCAATTGATGCGCTGTTATTCTGATTTTTGAAATTATTGGTATGCGAAAGTTTCCGTGTCTGCGCTTTTGTTGCATTTTGATCTTGAGTTATGGCAGATAAAACAACTTATAAATTGATGATATAAAACAAGTTTATACAATACAGAAGTCATTTTTTATTGGATCACCGAGAGGGTTAAGTGATGGTCGAAAGGACGAGTAACGGGATCTATTGTTAGATTACCAGTGCCAGTGCCAGGTGTGACATACAAGAAAGCTTGTACTTTTAAAGTATAACTATTTCCAATAGTTAATCCGGTGAGGGGCTTGGTAAAACTTAGGCTCCATGCCGAGGCAAGGCGTTCAGGATCATTGTCATATGTTGTCAATTTTTCATGGGTGCCGCCTATCGTAGTGCTTGAGGAAACATTTAAGACTTGAAAATCGCAAATGCCCATTTTTAATCCTGTACTACTTTGTCCTGAACCTGTGAGTAATACCAAAACGGACGACTTTCGTGCCACAAAAGCCAAGCTCATACCTGGAACATCAGTAAAGCTTCCGGGAGATTTACTGTAATTTGCTGCCAATGTAACACTATCAGCAGGTGGTTCTTCCTTAGCTATTGAATTCGTGCTAATTACAACCCAACCACCTAGGGTATCATTGTATTGTAAGGTTGCTGAAGTATATATTCCATTTAAAACAAGATCGTCTCCATTTGGGCAAAATATTTTACGACTACCACTAACTGCCTCATCTCTTAGAGTCATTTGAAAATTTGTAATATTTGTGAATGTAACTAATTGACCATCAGAAGACATGACTGCCCGAATTCTTCTAATTCCGAAATCTCCGGTACTTGTAACTCTATAAGATGAATAGGGAGATGCGTCTAAATCAATAGAATTAGTAGTACTTGCATCAAGTGTTAATAATGGACCATCTCTTAATGACAAGGCTCCATTTACGTCTAGTGTTGTTTTAGGATCTGTTGTCCCAATTCCCACTTGCGCGTAATTTGTGCTATAAAAAAAAGAAAAAATAAACAGACCTAATACAAAAGTCCTGAAGTGCTTAATTGTACCCATTATGGAGACTTTATAGTTAACTTAAGGGGACTTTATTGTTAACTCAAGGGAGCTCTAATATTGTTAACTTAGGGGACTCTAATATAAACATTTTAGACGTCTTATGCAAATAAAATCGTGGAAGCACGCTAATAATTAACATTTGTATATGCGTTAACTTTAGGTCTTTTTTTTCGTACATACAACTGTCTGTTTTAACAATATTGAGCATTGTAATTAAGCGAATTCAGATAATAAAACACTTAAGTCTCCATAAAAGCTAAATTTCATCAACCTATTCATTTGGATATAAGAGCTAAACATAAAAAAGAATATCAAAACTAAAACGCTCCTTACTTATGCCGCTAATTCCATTATTTAGAAATAAGGGTAGTGTAAGACGTATCAAATGCAAGATGGAAATTATATGATGTTCCTCCGGTTTGATTTAGTTCTACTTTAGAGGAGAATTAATTCCAGATACTCTAATAGTTCGTTGTAGTTGCGCTATTTGTTCTATTATCCAAAGCTTATTTCTCAAAATATTTTTCGTATTCCATCAAACAACACATTAATGACAATGTGAATAAATATTTGTCCGCAAATCAATAACTTGCGTATTATTTAATTTAATTGGAAAAATTGATGGTTTTTTCCTAATCAAAAATGGCAGTTTTATAATTTCGATTCAAAAAGATGAATAATAAGGATAATTTTTTCTTGCAGTCTATTAATTCTGAGAGTCAAAATGTAATAATAAAAGACATTTTACCATACAATTCTGTTCTTGTAATTAAACGTGAAGATCAATTGCATGATTTCGTTTCAGGTAATAAATACAGAAAATTAAAATACAATATAGCCGAGGCAATCAATAATAGTAATAGTTGTTTATTAACTTTTGGAGGTGCATATTCAAATCATATCGCCGCAGTAGCAGCCGCTGGTTTCGAAATGGGTTTAAAAACTATTGGGATAATCCGAGGTGAAGAAATTGCAGATCGAATGGCTGGGAATCCAACACTTTCCTTTGCAAAAAGTAAAGGAATGCAGTTGCATTTTGTATCTAGAGAGGAGTATAAGAAAAAAACTGATTCGAAATTTATTAATTATCTAAGAGACAAATTCGGTGAGTTTTATTTAATTCCTGAAGGCGGGACTAATGCATTGGCCGTAAAGGGGTGTGAAGAGATTTTAAAAGAATCTGATATAGATTTTGATTATATATGCACTTCTGTCGGCACAGGAGGGACTATTGCGGGCCTTATAAATGCTTCGGGTCCGGACCAAACAGTGATTGGGTTTTCGAGTTTAAAAGGTACGTTTCAGAAAGAAATAATCGAAACCCTTGCTACAAAAAGGAATTATTATTTAACGGATGCCTATTGTTTTGGGGGCTATGCTAAAATAGATTCTCAATTAATTCGTTTCATTAATGAATTTAAAGAAAATAGCGGGATACCACTCGATCCAATTTATACAGGTAAAATGATGTATGGTGTTTTTGATCTTTTGAAACAAGGATATTTCAAAGAAAATAGCCGTATTTTAGCCGTTCATACTGGAGGCCTTCAAGGCATTGCTGGAATGAATCAATTGTTGGAAAAAAAGAAGCTACCCCAAATAGACCTATAATATGTTGTTTAGAATTTTTAGTTACATAATAGTTTGTACGTTAGTGCTTAGCAGTTGCAAATCACAAAAGAGAATAGTCACAAAGAAAAATAAAACAGAGCACGTTGTTAAGACTAAAAAAACTAAAAGCTCCAAGAAAAAGGAATCCACAACAATTGTAAATTCTAATATTTCATATGCTGAAGTAGTTACTAACTATATTGAAGAATATAGAGATATTGCTATGCAAGAAATGAGACAATATGGAATTCCAGCGAGTATTACTTTGTCCCAAGGTATTTTGGAAAGTGGAGCAGGTAGAGGAGAACTCACGAAAAAAGCCAATAATCACTTCGGAATAAAATGTCATAAGGGTTGGACCGGTAAGCGCGTCTATCATGATGATGATAAGAATCAGGAATGTTTTAGAAAATATAAGGACCCTGAGATTTCCTTTCGTGATCATTCACTCTTCTTAAGTGAACGAAGTAGATATAGTGAGCTTTTTGAGCTAAGGAAGGATGATTATAGAGGTTGGGCAAAGGGATTACGCAAAGCTGGGTATGCCACAGACCCTAAGTACCCACAAAAACTGATTGGAATAGTTGAAAAGTATAATTTAAGTAAGTTCGATCGAGAGGTTTTAGGTAAAAGATCAAAGAAAAATAAAAATAAAAAAACTGATATTGCTACATATTCTGTGAAAAAAGGCGACACATTGTACAGTATATCTAGAAAGCATAATATAGATGTAGAGAAATTAAAAGAGTACAATGGATTGCGTTCTAATGAAATTTCTATCGGCCAGGAATTATATCTGGATTCTATGAACAACTAATATTTTAATATGATTTATAAAAGGAGCAGTGCGTTATTTGCTGATGCATTACGTGTCATACCAGGAGGAGTTAATTCTCCGGTACGGGCATTTAAGGCTGTTGGCGGCGATCCTATCTTTGTTGAAAGGGCTAAAGGACCTTATTTATATGATGTTGATGGTAATAAATTGATCGACTATATAAATTCTTGGGGACCAATGATATTAGGTCACGCGTACCAGCCAGTTATTGATGCTATCGTTGAAAAAACTCAAAACGGGACCTCTTTTGGTATGCCAACTCAGATTGAAACCGAAATAGCCGAACTAGCCGTTTCTATGGTGCCAAACATAGATAAAATTCGTTTTGTAAATAGTGGTACGGAGGCTTGTATGAGTGCTGTCCGACTTGCGAGAGGATATACCGGAAAGGATAAAATTATAAAATTTGCTGGTTGTTATCATGGACATAGCGACTCTTTTTTAATACAAGCGGGCAGTGGCGCAGTAACTTTTGGGGCTCCAAACAGCCCTGGCGTTACAAAAGGAACAGCAAAAGATACATTATTAGCTATTTATAATGATATAAATAATGTAGCCGAACTGGTTTTAGAAAATAAAGACGAAATTGCTTGTATTATTATTGAACCAGTTGCAGGAAATATGGGGTGTATTCCTCCAGCTGACGGTTTTTTGCAGGGACTAAGACGTCTGTGTGATGAAAACAATATATTACTCATCTTTGATGAAGTTATGACAGGTTTCAGACTTGCAAAGGGTGGGGCTCAAGAATTATACGGAGTAAAAGCAGATCTTATTACATTTGGAAAAGTAATTGGGGGTGGTTTACCCGTTGGAGCTTTTGCAGGTCCAGAAGAAATTATGAATCAGCTTGCACCGCTTGGTCCAGTATATCAAGCAGGAACGCTTAGCGGAAATCCACTTGCCATGGCTGCGGGCTTGGCAATGCTGAAAGAATTGAACAAAAATAATGACATCTACGATTCGCTAAAAAAGAAAACCAAATACTTAGAACTCGGTCTTGCCAGCGTTTTCTCCGAAAATAATATTAAGCATACCATTAACCGAGTAGGTTCAATGATCTCTATTCATTTTTCGGAAACTCCTGTCGTGAATTTTGAAACGGCGGCACTTGGAGACAATGATACCTTTAAGAAGTTCTTCCATGGATTGCTAGATCAAGGCGTTTATATTGCGCCTAGCGCCTATGAAACTTGGTTCCTATGTGACGCACTTAGCTATGAAGATCTTGATGCGACAATCGATGCTTGTGCCATGGTTGCAAAAACTATGAAATAAAAAACCCTCAATTGCTTTTGCAAAAGAGGGCTCATATTTAGTAATGTTATTTATATTATTGTTTTGGTAAGGCCATCCATTTTTCGAATTGATCTGCTGTTAATGTCTTTTTCATAGAACTCATTAGGGCATCATCAAACTTCTTCTTATCGGCACTCACTTTGGCATCACTTAGGTTCTTACCGTTAATATGCTTTTTGTAGCTAACTTCATTTGCTACCAGAGCTCTAAATACAGATCGTTGCTGATCACCATTGAGTTGCAGTGTTTCACTTAGATTCGCTGTTTTTGTTTTAGCGATAACTTCTGGTCTATCAGCATTCTCACTTAGACCTTGAGCGACAGCGCCATCAATACCAAACAACATGACTAATGTGAAAGCAATAACTGTTATAACGTTTTTCATTTTTTTTCTGATTAAAGTTGTGGTGACTAAAGTAACTATTTTAGATACAAATAACCAAAAATTAAGCCACAAAACGACTTCTACCTCTTTTCAGAACACGCATCACGCCTTTTGTGTTTTCTTTGCTCTTCTTTTTTTCTGTAATGACCTGAGTTTTGCCAGATGTCGTATTGTTTCTCTGTTAAAATAGATTTCATGTCTTTCTTAATTGCTATTTGAATATCTAGACGCTCTGTTTTTAGTTTAAATCGTTCTTCGTCATTAAGTTCTGACTTGTTTTTTTTACTTTGGAATCTTGTATTTCTTAATTTTGCATGCTCTAACTCAACAGCGTATAACTTTTTTTGCTGAGATTCGTTTAGGTCTAATTGAAGTGTCATTCTTTTGGAAGAGAGTTCAGCCCGCTGCTCTGGAGTAAGTGAATTTCCTCTTTGTTTCATCTCTTTGTTATGTTCACACCTTTCACTTCTGTTTTGTTGTGGGAAACTTGTCCAGGTGATAAAAACGAATACTGCGATAATTAAATTTTTCATTTTGTAATTCTTTATGTTTAACACTTCTTTGACCCTTAATAATGTAATTAGTTTAATTAGAAAATACTCTAACCCAATTGATCAATACTTTTAAACAAATCCTAAAGTTGAGTATTAATTATCATATTTAACTACTTTTGAGAATTCAATGAAAATAGTCTCTCAAATAAAATTACCGATTGAATATGAAATGGAGCTTTTTGAAAAAAAGTTTCAACTTTCGATGTCGTCAAAAGTTTCATTGCTCAACCGTATTACGCATTATGTTGTTAACCGTAAAGGAAAACAAATGCGGCCTATGTTTGTTTTCCTAATTGCAAAAATGAGCAATAATGGAGAGGTTAATGATCGAACTTATCGAGGTGCTGCTGTCATAGAATTAATTCATACGGCAACTTTGGTTCATGATGATGTGGTGGACGACAGTAACCGTAGACGAGGTTTCTTTTCTATAAATGCACTGTGGAAAAATAAAATAGCAGTTTTAGTAGGAGATTTTTTACTATCCAAGGGTCTTCTTTTATCCATTGATAATGAAGACTTTGATCTTTTGAAAATTATTTCGGTAGCTGTTAGAGAGATGAGTGAGGGAGAACTTCTCCAAATAGAAAAAGCAAGAAATCTGGATATTACGGAGGCTGTCTATTTTGAAATTATCAGGCAAAAAACAGCGACACTTATTGCTGCCTGCTGTGCCATGGGGGCAAAATCTGTAAATGCAGATTCTGATAAAGTCGAAAATATGCGAAAATTTGGTGAGCTTATTGGGATCGCCTTTCAAATTAAAGATGATCTTTTCGATTATGGTGACGATAAAATAGGCAAGCCCACTGGTATTGACATAAAAGAGAGAAAAATGACACTTCCATTAATCTATGTGTTAAATAATGCTTCTGAACAGGATAGAAGATGGCTAATAAATTCAGTTAAAAATCATAATAAAGATACCAAAAGAGTCAAGGAGGTTATTAGTTTCGTAAAAAACAATGATGGCCTAGAGTACGCTACAAAGGTTATGAAGGGTTATCAGCAAAAAGCTCTTGTGCTGCTTCAAAACTATCCAGCCTCCCCTTTTAAAGAATCCCTGGAATTAATGGTGAACTATGTAATTGATCGCAAGCAATAAGTTTGGATCCACGAAACCTATCTAGTTATTAATTTGGTGTTCTAAATTTTTTTTTAACCTTCAGGCAACCAATTGAATTAAATTCACGTCTATAGTAATAGAAACATCTGATAACTGCTTTTCTTGAAAATAAGATCATTACATAAGAACTATTCATCCTTAATCGCCAAAGCGAAGAAAGGAAATAGGAGAGCCGAGCAAGAGTTGTTTGAACTATTTGCCCCTAAAATGCTCAGCATTTGCAGGCAATATGTTAAAAACAATAATCTAGCAGAAGAGGTTATGCTTACCGGTTTTTTAAAGGTGTTTACTCATCTAGAAAACTTCGCAGCACAAGGTAGTTTTGAGGGCTGGATTCGACGTATTATGGTGAACGAATCTATTTCACAATTAAGAAAGGACAAAAAGTTGCTTTTTAGAGATGACATTGAAATTGAAAATTCAATGGTACAAGTTGTTTATGTGGAAACAGAATTAGAAGTAGCTGAAATACAGTTATTAATAGACGCACTACCCGATGGTTATAAAACAGTATTTGTATTGTATGCCGTTGAAGGATATAAGCATGGCGAAATAGCAGAGCTTTTGCAGATAAGTGAAAGTACCTCAAAAACACAATTATTTAAAGCCCGTAGAATGTTGCAGGCAAAAGTGAATAAACAAAATATTATTAGTTATGGCACCCATTAAATTTGAAGATAATATAAGAGAGAAACTAGAAGGCCGAGAGATTGAGCCATCAAGTGATGCTTGGAAAAAATTAAGCGAAAGGTTAGATGAGAATTCCAAGAAGAAAAATAATAATACGATATGGTATACAATTGCAGCTAGTATCATTGGGGTGTTAATTGCGGTATCTGTTTTTAGTAATAGGGGTGATGAAACAATTGAAAATTCATCCGATTTCGTTGATGTAAATACTTCGGAAAGAGACGAGCCCAATGTGAATGCCCCAAACTTAGTTGAGTATAATTCAGAAGAGAATAAAGAGAATAATAAAACAATTGTCGTGGCTGAAGAATCTAACTCTATAAAAATAACGGAGAAGGTGAATTCTGGCAAAGAGAAATTACTTCCGAAGAAAAAGGATATGGTTTTGAAAAATACAGATAGAGAAGTTTCCGAAGCCATTGCAAAAACTATTGAGGAAAATCAATCTGGGAAAATGTCGCGAATACCGGAAGTAATCATTCGTAATGATAATCTGTTAATTGATAAACGCATAGACGAGTTAGTCGCACAGGGAGAACAAAACAGCGCAACTGTATCAGCTGTATCAGAAGAAGAGATCAATACCCTTTTAGCAAACGCGGAACATAAAATTCAAGTTGAAAAAACTCTTGATTCAAAGAAAGTAGACCCTGCTGCACTACTTGGGGATGTTGAGTTTGAAATGGAAGATAGTTTTAGGGAAAAGGTTTTTACAGCTTTGGGAGACGGCTACAATATCATAAAAACTGCCGTAGTAGAGCGCAATAATTAATATTCATCAATCAGCCCTTTGGGCACATAAATCACGAACA
>Ga0075467_10004495_pt1 | contig 10304 bp, 4 predicted proteins | sample DEB08_DNA_9_FD_75067 | JGI IMG/M metagenome (GOLD analysis project Ga0075467, IMG submission 75067) | Aqueous microbial communities from the Delaware River and Bay under freshwater to marine salinity gradient to study organic matter... | ecosystem: Environmental > Aquatic > Marine > Coastal ... | reverse complement strand
GCAAGCTATGCAACTCTTGATGGGCACTTATTGGCTGGAGAAGAAAGAGTATCAGTGATACTGAGAGGAAATGATGCAGTTGATGTTGAAATCGTTTCATTCTCTCGCTCTGCTCCCTCCATCAATGGTCGCATAGTATGGCCATTCATTGGCAGAATGCAGAAACAATTTTTCCTAAAAGAAATGGAGCATCTATCTAGGATTGCTACATGTAAATGAACTGCTTTTCTAGCTTATGCATATATGACTAGAATGTATCATCAATTTCTTATGATATGTGTACGTTGATGAGTAGTAGTAGTAGGTAGTAGTATGTTGTTGCTGTGTTGTTGATGATAGAACATCAGTCCCATCGTTTATCCCAATTCATGTAACCACGACATTCAATAGCACCACAACCACAAGGTATGCGTTTTGTCGGGTCCATCTCAATTGGGAACTTGTAGTCGTAGCATAGCTCTTCGCCTCTGGCGATATTTCTCTTAGCATATATAACTATTCGCTTGTTTTCATTGGCAGTGATTATTTGAGTATAGCAATTTGGACTGCAGCTGGCATTGATAAATCTAGCGACGTTGCCCAGTCTCGTTGCATCACACACTGTTGTCCTGTCTATCCTGAACATGTAGTCAGGTACGTTGGCATCTTCGTATTCTCTTTCGCGTTTGTCAGCGACTGCATGACCAATCAATTCTCCTCTGTATTCAATGATGAGGTCACCAGCATTGATTGGCTCCTCGGCAAAGACGCCCCAGCCTTCAATGGTACTCTTACCAAATCGAAGATAATGCTCTCTATCTCGTCCAGCTAATCTGTCGACACCAGTCGAGGCAGTACCAAGGCTTTTTACCATACGACGCTGGTTAGCTCTAGCTGCCCTACCAGTCAAGAGAGTAGTGACTTCCTCCTTCGTCTTTGATTCAATTGCTCGAGGACGAGCAATTTCCCTCGTTGAAGGATCTCGTCGAGCACCAACAGAAGTAGTTTTTTTGTTTCGCAAGTACCAATAGTCACTCATGATGTCATCAAAAGGAATGGTTCTGCTGCAAGTAGGCTTAAACTTGACTGAATCTTCCTCATCATCTAAATGAATGTCGTCATCATGGGCACCCGTCACCCTTTTCTTTCTCTTGTGCTTTTTCTTGCGTCGCGGTTGGCTCTTTTTATCTTCTCTGACAGGATTTGCCTCACTGTACAGATCGCTCTTCATGGAGCCAATGTTTGGAAGATATGATGGTCTGATTGCAATTGAACCAACATCATTCGGAAGCGTGAAGTTGACGGGATTGACTGACTCTATCATTGATGTTATCAAGCTCGAAATTGATTCATCGGTTGTAAATTGATTGCCGTTGTTAGTATCAAGAGGTGGAGAAGAGATGGCAACTTTTGTCATTTCGACGTTGCATAGACTGCAAAGGCGACAATCACACACACCTCCCAGCAGTGACTTGTATGTACCATCACTAGCGTTGTATGAATGCGTGATGTGAAAGTTCCGTTCTTCACTCTTGCTGGATAGCTGACTTACATCTAGTTGACGACTAACACTCTTTCCAGTCACAACAAGCTCTTCGACAGGAGCTTGGAAGTATACCTCGCCATCATGATCGTCGAATAGTTCTAGGTGATCATGCACACCCATCCTTCCAGTTTTGGTTTGTTCAGGCGTCCACATGCGCCGAATTGTGACCGTCGCAAGTGAGCCGCGTGCACCTGGGTCTTCATGCACGACCATAGCGGTAACTTCTCCAACAAGTTGCGAGGCAACGTCACTCGAGTTGCTTTCATTTGTAGAGTTCACAGCAATAGCGCGTGCGGCAATCCATCTCCAATTTTTCTCTTGCTGCTGAGACATATCGTTTCCGTCTCCAACAAACAAAGCCTGCTTTTTGAGATTGTTGGCTTTTCTTTCCGACTTCGTAGGCTTCTTTCCACTTGGTTTGGCTACCACACGATTTCGTACGACCCACTGCTTCACAACGCTACGATTTAGTTTCACACCCTTCTTCTTATCCATGACTGACGCTAGAATGACTTTTACGACGACATTCGTTTCTCCTCTGATTTTATCTTCAATCCTTCTTAGAGCCAGCTTAGATGACGAAAACGTATCATCGGGGATGACTTGGAGAAAGGGCATAGACTTGATTTTCTCTCGATCCACAAGAAGGCCAATGATTATTCCTCCTTTATCATTTTGGTCATCAGAACCAAGTATGGACACAACGTTTCCTTCAATGTTGTTTTGTATAGAGCCATCATCAACGTTTGTATTCTTCTCCAACCATTTCTCCACAAAAGATTTCGCAAATATACACTTAATGCGACAACCCAATAACGAAAGTCCATCATGACGACCAGCGATGGGTTCTGACCAAGCCTCAAATAACTTGGGTTTGTCTTCCGGTGACTGTTCATCGTTTGCAACTTGAATTACTCCAGGATTACCGCCTTCCGAAATATTACGGAACCGAACTGACACAACCGAACCTACTTTGACCCGAAAGGGATTAACGCCTTTGTTTTTCTTTCTCGGCTTAGCAGCAACAGCGGTATCGATATCTGCTGCAGCAGCAACAGTGCTTTTGATTTCATCTGCTTTCCTCTTCTTCGTTCCAGTCGTATGTGCTTTATCCTCTTTCGCGACCAACTTGGAAATTGTTGACTCTTTAATGCAATTTAATGTATCTTTCTTTTCACAGTTATGAACTCTATCGTCAATTTTTTGCATATCTTTTGTCAAGTTCTTCTTCACGTTTGTAACGTCATCTTGTTGTTTGGTGCTGACATGTGTTCTACTCAGAATTTCATTGTTGGAAGAGCTCTTGGGCACTGTAGAAATAATAGGAATGTCACTTTGTATCTTTTCAAACGGTCTTGCTTGCTGCACTCGATATCGCTGTAGCTGAGCAGCAGAGCGGCGTTGTGAAGATAATAAATTTGCCAATGTTGAAGTTGATTGAGATGCAACTCTGACCTTTTCTTTTTTAGCACAGTTTGGTTTGAGCTCAGACTTTCGTGCAGTGCTATTTGCCAATGCCTTTGGCAACGGATTGACCAGTTTTTGCACTGGCTTTGGCTTTGGAATATCATCGTTTTTTCTGTCTTGGCAAGTTTTGCAATTATTTGAGTCAACCGATGCCGCCATTGTTCTTTGTGGAGACTGCTGCTGCTCAGTTAGCCTTGGCCGAGATTCAACTTTGCTATTGTCAGTGACATCACTTGTTTCATTTTGTTTAGACTTGGAAGAGTCCTTGCCCATAATATCTGGTTTTGACCGCATGTCGACTTCCATCGGCTTTGGTTCTAAAATAGTATCACACTTTTCATTGTCAGTTTTGATAGTATTATTTGTGACAACTGATGATGACTTTGCATTTGATGTAACTGGTTGTTGTCGCTTAGCTAAACTATCAGCATCTATTGATGTTGTTCTATTAGGCACAAATCGTTGTTGCATTATTTCGCTTTGCTTGGCATCTAATGTTTCTTTTGATATTTTGGGAGGTATAAATGAGAGTAATTTTCTTTGCCTTTCTCCAGTAGATTGCACAACTTTTTCACTGCTAGGTTGAGATTTCGATGGATTAGACGGCGGTTCAAAGCGTTTACCAAAATCTTGTTTCAGATGTGAATGTGTGCGCAAAGATTGCTGTGGCGGCTGCTCTCGCACTGGTAGTGGAATAAGAGGCGGCGGTTCAAATCTCCTCCCTATACTATTACTGTTTGTTCTGTCGACATCTGCCGAATTGATCGATGATGAATAATTTGATGGAATTGAAGGCGACCGACTAGCTTCTGATTCATGCTTGTACGGGCAAAGTGGCCTTATGCAGTTCATTCCATCCCTACATGGAATAGTCGCCCTCCGATCGAAAGAAGAATCACGGGGTCGCCCATGCAGAGAGTCATGTCTATACGGACAAACTGCATTTCGACACATCATTCCAAACCGACAGGGAATCTCAGATCGACGATCGTAGGAAGAATTCGATCGCCTTGGATCCGAGGATGGATCCCACCGTGAGGACCTGTAATTGGGATGAGGGTAACGGTCATCATCATAGGAGCTGGAGCGGTCCCTCTCACGGTATTGATCGTTGTAGCTCATGGTTGCTTTGACTGGCGAGAGTTGCGAGGATATCATGATGACATCCTTGGATTGCGGCTCCCGTCACCAGCGCGAAGTGAAGTCATCATTGTCGTCAATAGTTAGCGTACAATACCAGCGATATATATTGTCGCATAGATAATCCCATTTTTTGCGTCAAAAAGCTCAGACAGACTTTAAAATGGAAAATTATGGGCAAATGCAATGAAGTATTAAAATCTATTTCATCTAAATACTGATGTGTTTTAAAATGACATTATGTGTATTTTACATCATTTGCATACACCTCATTGCTCTCACGAAGATCACGGAGCACGGAGCACGCAGAGCGAGTTTCATTTTCCATTTCCGTCGGACCACATCAAACAATGAGACCGCTACTACTCTTATTTTGCTACTTAAAGGTGGCCACTGCCTTCGTGTCTGCTATCAGAGGCGGCGTTGCTCCTTCTCCTACGTCTCTCGCCGGCGGCTACGACGCCACAATCGGCGCTGATCCCAAAACTCCTATCCAATTCTTCGTTTTACCTGGGAATACTTGCCCCTACGTTCAAAGAACACACATTACATTGAACGAACTTGGGTTGCCATATGACGTGACTGAAGTGACCGGTATGCCCAAGCCGGATTGGTACTTGAAGATTAACCCTCGAGGGAAAGTTCCTGCCATTAGAGTGCCTACAGCTGATTATGCTGTGATTTATGAGTCTGCGATCTGCAATGAGTTTCTGTGTGACTATGCTACGTTTAGGCAGCAAAAACAAACACTAATGCCAATGGATCCATTTATGAGAGCGAGAATTCGCTTATTAAACGACCACTGTGACAATGTTTTCAGTAAGACCCAATTTACATTTCTAATGAACAAAGATGAGGAGAAGCACTTCGAATGTATGAATCAAATGGAAGAAGCACTTCGAATGTATGAAGATGCTCTGGTAGAAAGCAAAGGGCCATATTTGCTCGGAGAGGACTTTACCATAGCCGATCTTCATCTGTTACCTTTCATTCAGCGTCTGACGATAACTTTGAAACACTGGAAGGAATACGAGCTACCAACTGACAAGTTTCCCAAGTTGGTGGAGTGGGTACAATCTTGCTTGGAAAGAGACTCAGTGAAAGCATCTTCTATGACGAGAGAGAAAACAATTGAAGTTTATAGCCGTTTTGTAGAGGCAGATTATAGCTTCGGTGGTCTCAATAAAAATAAGTAATGTTTATGTTTTGAAATACACCTGTATGTGGTTTGTGACGACGTCTCCATCTTCTCTCTAGTCAGCCTTTGCATCAGTACTTGCAAATAAGACTGCATTCTCAAGAGAGTCCTTCAGCTCTAGCGAAGGAGCCAACATTGTAATTTTTTGTTGCCCTTGCTGGCCTCTGCCAAAAATACTGACGACAGATGGAATCTCTTCCTTTGTGAGCTCCCGAAGGTCAAGAGGAGATAGACCAGCAAGGCCCGAGTGTCCGGCAAAGAATATTTGACCCAACGGAGACTCTCCTGTGTCAAAATGTTTCTCTGATCTCCACCATATGAAGCGATGTCCCTCAATCAGAGCAAAAATACCCTTCCAACTCCAGCTGCTCCTTGCTGATGAATTTTGGGTATCGTTGGCATCTGCTTTCTTCTCTTTCATCACTAGTGAACCATGCCATCTTGCTTTCCACAGTTTCTCTACTCGCGTTTGACGCTTTGCCATCGCATACTTCTCTCGTTCTCTCTCCCCTACGCGCCGTGCCTCCCAAAAGTATGTTCTTCTCAAATCCTCATCTGTTGGAATGGATAGGAACATATTTTCAAATACGTTTCCACCTACATCAGAAGCATCTGTCTTCTTGTCCTCCGACGACACTTCTCTCTTCTTCTTTCTTGGAGACATGTATTTGTCGTAATACGTCGCACCGAACTGAGCTATCCCACCAATCAGGATGACGATGCGAGTAGGAATCAATGCTAATACCGTCCAAAGAACTGACAAACAAAGCAAAATCAAAACTGTGATTCTTGGATTGGAAAAGTTGAATGCATTCCTCGCCTTTTCAATCATATCCACAACGAAGCTGATTTGGTTTTGAAGAGTGCCTCCGAGAGTTCTCACTGTATTAAGTGTACTTAGAGATGATCCAATCACCCCTACACCATTCCCTTGTGACAATGAAGCTGTGCGAACCAATTCTTCGCAGATTACCTTCGAGGATTCTAAATCTGAAGATGAATCACCGAAATTTGGAGAAAACTTCGCCTTGAGATAAATTTCTGGCAACTCAATCTGAGGCAATTCTTTGTCTTCTTCGCCTTTCTTCTCAACTGATAATTCTGTTCCTGCTTCTTCTGTGGTCTCGTCAGTCGAGTCTCCCGGGATAAAGTCTGTCGTACCCACGTCAAGCAAGCGGAACCACCCCTCTACTGCTCTTCCGCTCCCAGCCAATTTTGCAACAGGCACAACCACTTCGCCCAACACATTGTCAAATAGCGTTCCGAGAACATCACTGAACCGAACTTGTATTACAATGGCCCCGTATGATGAAACCCATGGCATCAATTGTACATCGCTTCTTTGACCGCCGTCAACAGCATCTACAGGAGCAATACCTTCGCCGTCTTCGGTGAGTGGTTGCAATACTGGATACATTACCTTCAACGATGTTTCCTCAACATTTTGTGATAAATGTCTCCCCAGAGTTTGATCATCTGGTAACAAATACCGAACGCGCATGAGTTCAGCACTATCTTGAAAATTCGTCCAAATTGGATTGGACGTGATTCCTGGACTGATTGTGCTTCCAATTTGATGGCTGCAGGTGCTTGATGCATCAATTTTTGTCAAGGAAGCTTTCGCATGTTCGTCTGCATACCTCATAGGATCATATGATATTGTCGCATAGAAACTTCCAGGCAATCCCAACTCTCGAGTTTTGAGGTGCTTGCCCCGGAGCTCGCCAACTTCTAGAATACCAATAGGTCTGTGAATGGAATGATTCTTTTCAATTTTCTTCTCAGATTCGATGAGGGCATCCTTTTCCTTCGAGATAAATCTATCTTTGAATCGACCGTTGACCCTTAGATAGGCAAGGTAGACCATATACAGTACAATGACTCCAATAGGAAGTGTGCCAAGGTATTCCATGTTGAACGTCAGCGTGAACACCACAAAGATTATCTGGCGGAAGGCAGGCAAAGCAGTGAATAAGTGTAAATCCAAATAACAATGAATAGATAGCGCGCACAATACATGTAGACTTACCAATGCTGTACCAGTGAGCTTGTCGTTCTCCCAACCGACCAAATACATGTAGGCAGAAACTAGCTTTTGAATGTCTTCAACAAGTGCACCAATTCTAGCTATATGCAACTGAATGAGAGCAATATCAAACTCTTCCTCAGCTTTTGGAGGACACCTCCGCGGCTCAAGAGAGTAGAATAGTTTTCGATCTTCCTGCAAATGTAGATCGAGGTCAATCCAACCTGAAATCTCACCTGCATGCAGAGACGAATTCGCTTCATTCGATCCCTCTGTAAGTTTGGCGGAGTTGTAGAAATTTAATCCAAATCCATCCTTCACTCCCTTGCGCAACTCCAACCTCAACCGACGAGGCTCTGAGTACTCTCGGAAATGAAAGAAAGATAGAATCAGACGATCCAAACTCGAGAGCAAGTCGTCACGCTGCCATTGCAGCAACCCCTGCGCAGATAAAAGGCACGATCCAACCGGACGATCAGTGTTGGCATCTACGACTTCAACTTTGTACTCCATTCCATAATGAGGTACATCAAATACCATATCATCCGAGTCAAATACTGGTTTGGAAGCTTGTAGTACAGTCTTGGTGCGTTTTGAATCTCTACTACCCATCCAGGATACTCGAACGTAGTGATCTCCACTGCGAAGATTAGACGAATCCAAATCAAATACGCTACTTGGTTCTGTCTCTGAAGGGTATGTCTTATCGAACAAACACGCTTTGAGCACCCGAATATTCAAAATTCCAATCCCTTTTATGTCTCTTGGCGAATCTTCATCACTCCTTACTATTGCACCCAAATTTGTTGTGTCAGCTGGACCACTTACATCTGGTGGTTTGCCATTTTCATCTTGAGGAGCTAATGTTGTCATTATTTGACCAAGTGATATTTGGTATTTTTGAGCCTTCTTCACAGCAATGGCCGACAGCTCAGAACCGCATGGAATCCGTACATCTACTTGAAGCTGACAGTCTCGACAGCAATAAATGTGACACGCCTCGCATTCAAAACTGCCTTGCAACCATCCTGTCGTGATGACTTTGGAACACACAGCACACCAGGCGGGTGCCCAAAACGACCTAACACGCAATAAATGTGGTTTTGTCGAAGCTACATTGCGAGATGTAATCCCTGACATTAACGATGTGCTCTCATCATCAACTGAAGAGTATATTGAATCAGGCATGTGTTGTAGATTCGAATGTCGAGGGCTAGGGCGAATTTCAAAGTCTCTTGGTATTGAACCCAGCGTATCTTCTTCCGATATCGCAGCTTCGGCAGCATCCTCCACCTTTGGCTCAAAACATGTCTCCAACAGAATGAACGGTAGTGTATCCAAATCAGCCCCCTCGTCGACTTCATTTACTCCAAAAATTCTGCTCGCTGGGTGCCAATCTCGTATCCATGACCCAGGAGATTGCATCAGTCCGTGACACGGAAGAGAAACGGAACATAAAAACTTTTCGAATACTCCACCAAGCTTTGCCACCGATAACTCCAATGAAACAGTTGGAATAGGTGTATCTTCATTGTTGTAAGCATGTACCATGTGAAATGTGCAAGGATCATCTGCTTCACTAGCCAATGGAGGCGGCTCTCCTTCAGCACCCACACCATCTCCTTTCTTATCAATTGGCTTATCCCACCTCGAACAAATCCCTGCCCCCGTTGGTCCACGTTTTGCTGCTCGAGGGGGTATTCGAATACGTCCTTTCCAAGGAGGCAACGATAATGTAGCATGAACTGTCGCGTGTTCATCACACGGAAGACGTTGTGCACGTAACAAACGAACATGAACAATTCCATAGCAGTTCAATGAAGGATCCCAATCAAGATCATCTTGTATTATTGGAGATGACGGGAATGGAATAGCAAAATCTGCATAATCTCTTTCAAACGTACGTTCGTTATCCGCTTCTTCTTCATCATCGTCATCTTCTTCTACTTCGATGTCATTATTTGTAAGTTGACTGTTTCCACTAAAATGAGAATGAAACGAGTCCGCCGATGATGAGTCATCATCATCTATCTGAACTTGATTATCTATGTCGTCTTTCCTCTTTTCAACTCCAACATCTGGCTCCTCCTGATTTGATGATGAGAACCACCCTCGTAAATGCCAATTGTCATCTTTTGAATCTGCTTCTGACGTTTCGACATTAGCAGTTTTGTCACTACAACTATCCTTGCTTTGTTCTGTTTCAATCTTTACAGATTCTGGTTCAATCTCTACAGCTTCTGTTTCTGCAATAACTTTGTTGTCCATACTTTTCGCATTATCGATTGATTGCACTTTCTCTATGTTTGATTTGGGTTCAGGGGGAGGAGACAAAGGCGGCGGTGGTACGAACGGAACTGCATTCGCAGATGGTGGTGTTCGTTCTGTTTCTGACGATATTATTGTATTATTATTGAGTGAGTGATTATTATGACTCGGCAGCAGAATGGGTTGACTAATCAGATGATGATCATTATCCTCAGACTCAAGACCAAATGATTCAATTGTTTGCACGATAGGATTATCATGTGGCAAAAATGGAGAAGCAGGACTGGGCGGCGGAGATATAGATGGAGTTCGAAGTCGTCTTCGAATTACTCCCGGAGCAGCCCGTGATCCTCGCGGGGTTGATCGTGATGTTTTGTATGGATTTGATTGTATTCTTCGTGGAGAAGATGGTGCGTTACGTTGATGTGGTAGCGGCGGCGGCGGCGGTGGTGCAGGTGCTTGCTTTTGTTGCGGCTGTTGTTTGTTGCTGGATAGAGATGTCGACGACTGAAATAGTGACAGAGGAGGTGGCGGAGGCGGAAGCTTTGTAGAAGGTTGTGCTTCATTGCTTTCTCTACTGCCGCCTCTATGTGAAATTATCAATGCTCCCTTTGCCTCATCAGCCGATTGTTGCATGCCAACAGACGTATTTCGTTGCATTGTGATTGCAGAATCTTTTG
>Ga0075467_10004494_pt1 | contig 10306 bp, 5 predicted proteins | sample DEB08_DNA_9_FD_75067 | JGI IMG/M metagenome (GOLD analysis project Ga0075467, IMG submission 75067) | Aqueous microbial communities from the Delaware River and Bay under freshwater to marine salinity gradient to study organic matter... | ecosystem: Environmental > Aquatic > Marine > Coastal ... | reverse complement strand
TCGCATACTCGTCTAACAATGTGCTCATTGCCGACCCAGCATTGAAAATGCAATTCAAATTCGGTGGTTAGCACTTTCCAACACTAAAGTGGACATCCATTTCTAATATAGAACTCAAAACTCTATTTGAACTCAATTTTAAGAATCGAAGGCTATTTTTATTAGCGAGGCTTGAGGGCAAAGGTCTGAATTAATAAAATCAAAGTGTCTTGACGGTATTTGTAGGTCAAGTGTTTTATTCTGCGCGAGTTTCGATCTCACCGCTAGGTGATGATTGCTCGAAATTTGAGTGAAGCTTAAGCATTAGGGTGAATTAAAAAGGAGTTCATGCCGTCGCGTCGAAGGTTTCCGTTTATACCCTCGTCCTTCGCATACTCGTCTAACAATGTGCTCATTGCCGACCCAGCATTGAAAATGCAATTCAAATTCGGTGGTTAGCACTTTCCAAGCGTCAACGTTTAAATTTAGTCGGCTTAATATGTCTGGTAGCGCTTGGTCCATACGCCCACGCTTCTCGTCTCGAATCACCCGACCAGTCCAATCAACGAGGTCCAGGTAGTCTTTAAGCTTAAATGGGATGCCAATGTCGTTTTCCGTAATGCCTACAAAGACCTCAACGCTTACATCGTTCACATTTGGGGTATTTAGCTGCTGTATTCGACGTCGAATTGAGGTGTAGTGGGAGTCTTCAGGGGTAGCGGCCATGCCCGCCCTTATTGGGTTTAAGTCTACGTAGGCCATGCATGAAAGCAGTGCTTGATCATCCAGTAAGGCTTGGCTTTTGAATCGGCCCTCCCAAAATCGACCAGTGCAGTTATCCTCTTTATTAGCTTGTCGCGCAATCGATTCATTGACGATACGCATGTACCAGGATATGTCGCTGAGCCTTGAACGCCAACGTTTAATATCCTTGCGCAGTGCTTTCCATTGAGTCTCACTTAAGGGGTCGCCATTTAGAAAAAGCTGAGAGAACACCGTGCCATTAAAGCATTGGTGCCAACGCTTAACCACATCGAGTTCGGACCAAGCCTGAGCGAGGTCGGATCGTATATGCAGTACGACATGATAGTGATTGCTCATCACAGCGTAGGAACACAGGTTGAGGGCAAAGATGTCAGCAGTCTTTAATAGTTTGATTTCAAGCCAGCTTCTCCGGTGCTCATAGCTCTTCGCAGTAAGTTGGTCGTAGCCGCATAAGTAAGCACGACGAACACAGCGAGAGACACAGTGATAATAGGGTGTGTCAGCCAACGACACTAACGTTTTTCGGGGGAGCGTCATCCTTGTTCTCCAATTTCAATCCTTTGAGCGTTAATACTGGCACGTGAAACCGTTGATTACAATCATCTAGGTGGGTGTCCACTTTTCCGTCATAATTTGCGATAAACGGCCTGACGATGCGTTATGTCGTTGGGCATCGCGGCTTAAGAAACGCCGTGGCCAAAACATCGCTGTTGTTGCGGTTGCGAATCGTTTAGCGAGACTCGCTTGGGTGCTGCTCAACAAGCAAGAGATGTATCGCCCCATGCCGGTTTGATGCGTTTCACCTGGTTTTAGTAACAATAAATTAGCTTCCACGGAGTTGCCAAAAGCATGATGAGTTAACGGGTTATCCCTCCTAAACATAGTCTGTGCTGGACAAGGTTTTTAAAACCGCCTGGGTGTTTAGACAGTTTAGGTGCGGATCTTCATCAAGGTCCGAGAAAGACAAACTTTCTCATAGTGAGACCGAATATATGTCAGTGCAATCCAATCATCATTGATAAAGACGACTCCGTAGTTTGCTAATAAAACTAGTTTAAATCAGCGCTAACACGCTGATTTAGGCTTCACTCGGCTTGCTTTTAGAGAGGTATCCATATATGTCCACTTTTCCCTGTCCTTTTCCCATGTCCCAGTAGTTGCCAGTAGTTGTCGAGTCGCTCATCGGTAAAAAGTGTGTTGCAAGCCATAGATCGGCTCAAGAAAAACGGCCCTAAAACTACTAAGTTTTAAGGCCGCCATTTCAACCAGCTTAATTTTAGGCTGCGACTATTTAAAGCTGACCGAGATGTTATACACCACTATTCTAAAGAACTTGCGTCCCTTTAAGTAGACGAAAATCGGTGGCATTAAAAGAATCGTGATTACCAATGGCATAAAATACTTCGAGACTAGCATCGTATGCACCTTCGAAGTAAACCACTTCTACCTGATGCACTCCTGCACTAAGATAGGTTGCACCGACAACAGATTGTTCGGCTGGGTGATAACCGTCATAAGACACAACAGTTTGTGAGTTCACTTTTAGAACCGAACCATCATCCGATTTCAATCCAAACGTATACCAACCATTGCGTGGCGCTGTTATTGTGGTTCTGGCGACCAAACCGAATTTATCAGTTTTTTTATGTTCACCGATACCAAAACCCTTGACACCAGTGAGATAATTTCCAGTATCAATATTTCCATCAGTGAAATCTAGCGTTTCTTGGGTAAATGTATGAATGGCATCGGGGTCATATTGATATAATAATTCGAACAAATTCTTAACATAATCGGTATCTATTGGGCTACCATTGACATTAAACATCTTGATTTTCCAACCATTATCTTGAACATAAACGTGCCAGCGAATATACACTGTACCGACTTGCGACGGGTTTCCAGACGACCATGACCATGCTGAATCAATGTCAACATCATCTATCGCGGCAACTTCAGTATTCCAAGGGGCGCTTCCATACTTTGCTCGTTTAAGCAAATGCTGCCATGCTGAATCGTCATATTCAAAGTTCTGCCATCCTGGGAAGTATTGATGGACACCAACAGCACTTTCATTCAATGACTGCCTAGCGCCTCGATTGAACTCCAAATTAGCAAAGACGCCATCAGGGCTTCCTGGCGCATTATAAACCTTCATAGCAATAACGTTTAAGCCAGGGTTTAAATGTAGATTTTGTAGTATATCGGCGTTCTTCCAATCGTTTCGATTAGGCAAGAGAGAATCACTAACGCGGTTACCATTAATGTACAAGTCTTCAATCTGATTGTCAGCAGAAATCATCAGCGTATTACTATCATTATGTTCGTCTCGATTACCCTCAACCAAGAGAATATCTTCTTGAGCCTCACTCAGTAGCCCTGAATCATGAGTTATACCGTAGGTTTTTAGAAGTGTTGTCACATTGGACCTGTCGGCTGTCCATGTAAACGCATCGTCGTTAAGGCCAAAGGTATCGGCACCTTGGGTCATCACCATTGCACCACCAAGGTCCATTATTTTCCGTATATATGAAACAGGCGAGTCTGCATTTAACGATTTATCAACTCCAGTGTATATAGATGATGGTCCTGCGGGGTAATGGGGTAAGGTAGCATTAAGAGGTGGATAGTCAGCCCGGGCTGGATCTGTTTTTGTTGCAAAGTAGTAAAGCCGACCATCAACATGACGTTGCCCAGCAGAGACAACAGGATTGCCTAGATAGTTAAGGTTTAATTTTTGATAAGCGGCATAATCGCGAAGCGGAGTATTAGGGCTACCGCTTGGAGCAAAATCAGAAAGTATACTCGTATCTAAATACATCACAGGCAACTTATCTTGAGTTGCGTATTCGGTTTGAAACATTTCATTCATAGACAAAACATAACTGTATGCCTTACCCCATGTAGTTCTAACCATTGAGTGTTTATGCCCTGAATCTTGGAATACTTGAGGAAAATAATTTTTTAAAAATGGTTTTTTTTGAGACGAATAATAAGGGTCCAATAAGTCTAAGCGCTTTGGAAGTGCAGTACGCCCAATATTACCGCTTACTCGTTTCCACCACATACGCGTTGCGGTTTGTACGGCAGCCTGATTACCCAGAGAATGCCCAGCAAAAAGAATATCTGCGTTTACTTGATTGCCGTCTAGCACGCCTGCGATCATTTCTGCAGCCATAACGCCAACAGATGGGACTTCACACACTTGCGGCACAAACACTTCTTCCCAAAATGGCGTATGCTGTTTAAATTCAAAAAATCCTGTCTTGATCGTCGCAGGGCAGGTCTTAGTCGTATCGACATCGTATATCTCATGAGTCAGACTATGCGTCTTGCAAGCTAATGCCTGAACAAACGCCTTACAAGTCGCCGAGTTCTCTCTCAATGTAACTAGGGCGTTGAAATCATAATAATTTGATCGATTGAGTATAAATCTTGCGGCTGATTTGGCCTGAGACAGATCCGTGGCATTGTGCATCTTTATGCCATTTAACTGATTTTGGTTCATCCCAGATACGTTTGCGCTTCCAGAGAACTGTAGCGCCTTGAGCCTAATACTGTTAGCGTAAGACTCTTTATCCGCAACGGAACTTGAATTCTTTACAACCTTCCAAAGATACTTATCAGCAGTCCCTGGCTCGTAATATTTAAATCTCATGCCGGTGGCCCCATTACTGGACCAAATCTTGGCCTCAGCAGCATTCACATCAAAGTTTGCTAAAGTGGCAAACTCTCCTCCCCCAGCCCCAGAACCGACTAAGAGATTTTCGCCGCTGTCATCAGCCCATGGCGTCCAATAAAATATGGCTACATTCCAATTATTCCGCTTCCAAGCCTCAAGGGTATTCTTTGTTTCGGTGTTAAATGTGTAAGTAAAATCTTCTTCTTTTCGATCAGACACAGCGCCAGGTTGCCAACCATGAAAATAGATAATTGTCGGCCTATTGGGGTTATAGTAGTTAGAACCAACAGTCGCCGGAGCCCAGGTGGCGTGATTTACAGTGGCCGAAACAGCGGAATTACCACCAATCGCACTTGTGTCCCACCAATATAATCCGTACCGACCTACATTCCCATTTTCAGCACCAAAATTTAGACCAATCGCCGATGCTTGAGAGCTAATGGTCGTTATTATCGCTATGACAGCGATACGAAGATATCGCCTCATTGCCGTTAATCTTGATTTGTGTGTACTCATAAATCACCTCAAGTTCCTTGTTAAGTTAGTTTAGTCAATCATTTTTATTCGCTTTTGTGTTGGCGCTTGCAACGATAACTGACAGATGTCATATTATCAGCCGAGTCAACGGGCTGTCTTGAACTTAGTTCACACGTTCTTGACCAACATTGATTAATAAAAATCATTTTTATCAGTCCATTAAAAGTATTGTGTTTGCCATTGCTTTTTCTCAAACATACTTTTCATAATGAGGTCGGCAACAACCTAAAAAACTTTCTTTAGACTTTGCAGACCGAAAAACTTTTCAGGGCTTAAAAACCGACAAACCTTGAAGATGTCGAATGTAAAAGGTAGGAGTGGGATAAAAAAGTATCGGTAAAACCGACCGCATTAGTCAGATTGATTCAGGGCTCTTTTAGACTAACCGTTTAAAACCGCGCGCAGAAAATCCGCAAACGCTAACACTCAGTTTGTTGATCCAACGTTCAATCGTAAATATGCAAAGGGGCGACAAAAGGATTTAATTAAAACAAAATAATGGCTCTGAAAGAGTCAATATTTCAATTGTTTTCAAGGAGAACTATCCGCGATGATAGATAAAAACGAAAAGAGTCAATCCTATCTCGGCGAGACCTTTTATGCTTTGAGAGGCAACATTTTCAGTCCCATCAATATAAGACCAGCCTGTTTCTGCCTATACGCTTGCAAGTCAGCCATGACGATATACAGCAAGTTTGGCAAAACATCCGCTCACATTGCTCTGATACCACCTGGTGAAACGATCAATATTGACTGCGGTCAAAGTAAAGCTCTAGTCTTATATTTGAACCCCAAATGGGCGTCCGTTTTATTGGAAAACGACCGTAATGTAGTAACCGATTTTGACCAACACAATACACATATTGTCTGGAAAATCTATCAACAGTTAGAGAACCCATACCTTGGAGACAATCTTGAATTACTCGAGTACTGGCTAGACAAGTTGCAAACATCATTGTCTGAAGACCAAGAGCTGGATCAAAGAACGATTCAAGCAATTAATATGCTTGAAGACAGCAACGACATAAATTTCCAGATCACTGAGATTGCCAAAACGCTTAATTTATCACTTGGCGGATTTTGCAACTTTTTCAAACTAAAGACAGGGGTGTCGGCTAGAACGCTTAGACTGTGGATACGCTGTGCGCATGTAGTCAAATCAGTGGAGTTCGGCGGCAACCTGACTAGGGCGGCCATGGACCAAGGATTCTCCGATTACGCCCAGTATTCACGAGCCTTTAAGACGTTCGTCGGCGCGTCGCCCTGCACCATCAAAGCACAATACAATAAAATAGCCATTCAGCGATTTTCAGAGTAGTTGCAGGAATAACAGTACCGGGGCTTGAAATGTGAATGATCGTCTTGGGTGATTTCTGTCATTTCGGCCAAGCGAAGCGAGTAGAAAAATCTCAACGCTTCTTCTTCAACTCACTAAAGTAATCAATATCAGTAGGCAAGCCCAACACTTCACGCCGAACAAGGTCCATCGCCAAGGCGGTAGCGGTACGCTGAAACCCCAAACGCCCCATCGGTAAAAAGAACTTACGCGCGGTAATTTCTCCAGTCTTGCCCCAGGCCATCCAGACTGTACCTACCGGCTTTTCTTCGCTGCCGCCGTCGGGGCCCGCGATACCTGATATCGAAACCGCCATGTCAGCACCCGACTTTTCCATTGCGCCTTCGGCCATGGCGATTACAACGGCTTCGCTAACCGCTCCGTGTTCGGCTAGTAGCGATTCAGACACTCCCAATGACTGATGCTTAATACGGTTCGAATACACCACATAGCCAGCCTCAAATACCGAGGACGAGCCAGCTTCACTGGTAATCGCGGCGGCAATTTGGCCTCCGGTACAGGATTCGGCGGTTGTTAGCACTAGATTATTGTCGCGAAGCGCATCGTTTAACGCTTGACTGAGGCGGGTGCTGTTGCGGCCGATCACGTAATCGCGAAAGCGCGCTTCGAATTTTTCAACCCATTGATGATTTAGTGCCATATACTCATCGCCTACCGTAGCGAATTTCACTTCGATCACAGGCATCTGCACACGAAAGCCTAATTCGACCTCAGCTGGCCAGTCTGGAAACACCTCATTAACGGTGTCTTGCAAGCCAGACTCGGTGATACCAAATAAACGCAGCCGTGTGATATGACTCTTAGCTTCTATATTGCCGTGATCACGAATCAGCGGTAATAGATGGTTCTCGACCATCGGTTTAAGCTCACTTGGCACACCTGGAGTGCACATGATCAAACAATCATTGGCGATACAACGAAAACCAACAGCCGAGCCATTGGGGTTGTCAATAATCTCGCAAACCCCGGGCAAATCAGTCTGCTTGAGATTTGACTCAGTCATTACAAAACCGCGCCGAGTTGCCCACTCGTCTAATTTTGCGTAAGCATCGGCATTGCGCGTTATTGGCGAATCAATCGCTTGCGATAAGGCCACCGCAGTGAGGTCATCAACGGTTGGGCCAAGGCCGCCGTTAATGATTAGAACATCAGATATCAGACTTAACTCTTGGATAGAGCTAACCAGCAATGGTAGGTCGTCACCAACTACCTTTTTGATATAAGGAACTAAGCTTAGATCTTTAAGCGATTGCGCGATATACGCCGAGTTTGAGTCTACCGTGTCGCCGCTCATGAGCTCGTTGCCGGTAAGCAATAGTGAAATCTTCATATTTTTTCTCGATGGTTAGCCGGCTTACTATTGGTAAGTTCACTAAGCTTAAGTTGTGTTATCAGAGGTCTCTCTCGGTTAATGCTGGGCAAGTAAGCTTTTAGCCGCTTGACGCATTCGTGTGCGCTCCCAAACCAAGCGGAATTTACCGCCGCCTTTTTGTTGCCATAAAACCGCCGAACGAACAGCCGCCAGCAACATCGTTCTCACTTGCTCGGGCACACCGTCTTGCTGTAAATGCTCTTGCTCGCCTTGGACGATAATCTGCGGGCGCAAAATACTAATATGTGTCTGATAAACCTCTGAAAACGCATTGGCTAAATCGTCTTCTGAAAAACTGCTTAGCCGGTCAATTGCTTGGCCAAATTGACTGAATTTCTGTTGGTCAGTGTAAAGCTGCTTCTGCAATTGTAGAATCGACATCATGTAACGCAGCACTTCTAAGTCACTCATTTCCGGAGAGTTAAAAATCCCTTGCTCGATAAGCTTTAAACCGGCTCGAACTCCACCTAGGCCTCCAAATACGGCCGGTGTACTCATAGCATCAAGTACTAGCACCGATTGCATGGCGCTAGTATAAACAGCCGTATCAGCCACGCCGGTGCGAGCTAATGACTGCACCTGTTGACAGGCTTGCAATACGCCTGCAAGGGCAATAGTTCTCTCTTCGATGATATTCATAAGGTACTCTTTTATGACTAAATTTAGGTTTGTTCTGTTTTATCGCCAAGGATTCGGCGATAAAACGCCAATTCTTTTTGCCATGCGTCAATATTGTTGTTGGGCTGCTTAAACCCATGCGCTTCGTCGGCGTATTCTACATACTGGTGATCAATGCCGGAACTTTGTAAAACACCAATAACCTCTTGCGACACCGACGGCGGGACAACACGGTCGAGAGCTCCCTGAAAGACAATCATGGCACTCCCAAGCTGGCTCATCTTGTTAATCGGTGAGCGTTGGTAAAATTTACTTTGTGGCAGGCTCGATGTTTCCGGGTTAAAAATTTCGTCAACTAATCGGTCAGTATAGTGCTTTTCAAATTTATGCGTTGTTGCCGCCAAGGTAACTAGATTACCGATGCCGTAATAGCATGCGCCAACCTTAAATATCTCAGGGTATTCGGTCAAAGCTCTGAGAACCGCGTAACCACCAGCACTCTTGCCGCGAATACAAATTCGCTTCGGGTCAACCTTACCTTGCTCTATGAGGTGTCGAATACCAGCGACAATATCTTTACTGTCTCGCTCTCCCCAAAAACCGTAGAGCGAATCACGAAATTTTCGTCCATAGCCCGAACTGCCGCGATGATTAACATCTAAAATAGCGAAACCACGTGACGTCCAAAACTGCTTTTGTAGGTCAAAATGGCCGTAGGCTCTGGCGGTCGGGCCGCCATGCACCATGACCAACAGCGGCGGTAACGCCTGAGCGTGGGTTTGTCGCTGTTGCGATGAGTTGCTCGGCGCGTAATAGAAACCATGTGCGTGCTCAGTGTTCTCGGTAGCAAAGGTTACTGCCACGGCCTGACTGGTTTCAAACTCAATGTTAGCCGCCTCAATCAATGCTTTAGGTCGTAAGCTTTGATCTATCGCTTGGTAGTCAAACTGAACTAGACTTGAATTTGCATCGAATGGCAGCTGTTCTAACACGCAGCGACCTGCGCCATTACTATGTAGATGCTGCAAAGTAGCCGGCGTCTGCGGCGAAAGGCGTCGGCACTCGAGGCTGTGTTGGTCAATTAACACCATCTGATCGCCTGATGGTGCACTGGCAATCGCTAATACGGTATCTTCAGTCAACTGAACAATTCGGTGATCGCCGTAAACCCAATGAGGATAGCCGAATTCGTCGCTACCAAAGGTTACGCGGGTCGCCTTGGCTGTATCAAAATCGTAGACATGAATATTCCAATAGTTATCACTGTCATCACTCGCTGCTTGCTCCCCGCCACTTGAAGAGCCGCTTAAAGAGTCGTGCAAAGAGTCGCTCGAGTAGTCGGCTGAAAAGAACAATCTATCGTTCTCACTGAACAGCAATTGGCATACGCTTGCGCCACCACTAGAAATGCCGAACAAGTCAACTTGCCTCGGGTTTTCTATGCTCAGAACCTCATCTCGATAGACTAAATCGGCGACCATAAGCTGGGTGTTATCCCACGGCATGTTCGGATGATTCCATTGCACCCACGCAACTTTTTCCTGAGATTTATTGACCACTAAATTACTGTAAAAATCGGCCCCTTCAATTGCAATACATGGCTCTAGATCTGCTTGGTCGCTAAGCGTAGCGATAAACATCTGATTGTTCGCGTGTGATACCTCTGCTCGTTCAACTTCAACAATAGCCAGAACACTAGCGTCATTGAGCTGATTTACGTCGGTATACATAAAGCGCTGGGTATCGCTCGGCTTAATACTTATTCGTTGCGGCACGCTGGTGCCACCACCATCAAGCTGCTGTCGATAAAGACATTGGTCGGAGCGATTAGCAAACACCAGCGAGCTACCACGTAGCCAATATGGCTTACCACCATATTCATTAACCCGAGTCGTTAAGTTAAACGTTGCTGGGGTAATGGTGGCTACTTTATCGTCGCTCATGAGCATCAAAACTGAGCGGTTATCATGCGGGTCTTTGCTTAGGTATAGCGTAC
>Ga0075467_10004493_pt1 | contig 10307 bp, 9 predicted proteins | sample DEB08_DNA_9_FD_75067 | JGI IMG/M metagenome (GOLD analysis project Ga0075467, IMG submission 75067) | Aqueous microbial communities from the Delaware River and Bay under freshwater to marine salinity gradient to study organic matter... | ecosystem: Environmental > Aquatic > Marine > Coastal ... | reverse complement strand
TTACATTTGCATTTTCTTGTGAGAATCCTGCAACTCCCCATCCAAAAGAAGTTTCGAAATCTACATTTGGATATTTATCCTCTTTTGGTTTTTCCTCATCAGAATCAGTTATTCCGTCAATTGTCTTAGTATTGTCTTTAATGATGATAGAAACATCTCCTAAGTCAATTTCTGTTTCATTATCGTTTTTTGTAGAATCCGATTGAGCGAAAAAAGTAAACGAAAGTAGGGCGAATGATAGTGTAAATATTGTTTTCATTTTAATGTGTTTTTATTGTTTGGAAGTAAGACTACTAAGGGTAGTAAAAAGTTACAGTTAGTTTTTAATTTTTCTTTTAATTTTAAAAAATTTTCCAAACCTATACGTTTTAATCGTTTGATTATCATTATTATTATCCTCAACTCTAAATTGCTTACCTATCTTACTTTTTTTAAGTTTATTTGAAGCAAAAGTCAAAAAATCTTGGCTTGATTTAATTTAAACCCCAGCTCTTTTAGAAGCGAAATCTTGTGTTTTTTCAGTTAAAAACTCTATTACAGTATATACTTTTCTGTTCACAGCAACTTTATCCTGAACAACCGCAAAAGGTTTATAATCTGTTTTTAACTCATTTGTAAATTCAATTCCTCGAAAGTATTTAAGCGATTCCTTATCAGCTGTAAAGTCAACTTCCCTTTGGTTAAAATCACTCACTGGAATAGATGCTAATAATGTATTCTTTGAGTTTGTATTTAAATACGTTTCTTCAATACTATCTTCAGAAGAGTCTATTAAATTTTCGAATGACTTAATCTTTAACTCCGATTTATTAATTAAACCAGCCATTTGTCCAAACTCTTGTTAATCTGTTGGCAAGGAGAAAAAGACTAACAAAGCTAAAGAAGCTGCTACAGCTCCAGAAACCCAGTAAAAAGCACCAATTCTCTTGGATTGTTTTAAATCTTCTTTGTACGGATAAACAAGAGTTTGCTGAATAAGAATTGTTTTATTGTATCTTTTTTGCTTCTCAATTTTATCAGGGTTTTCCTTAATATACTGAGTTAACAAGACTTGTTGTTCATCATTCGTATTAATAAAAACGTTACAATATTCTTAATAAGTAAGATAGAATGAAAATTTGAACTATTTTTGAGGGTAAAATTAATTTAACTATGAAAAAAACATTACTATTTTTAGGAGCCATCTCAATGGGAATTAGCTCTTTATCACAAACAATTACTTCTGCTAATATTGCAATTTTAGGAGATACATTATATCAGGCTGAGGATTTAGCTCCTTCTATAAATATAGGAACGATTGGAACAGGAAATGTTTGGAATTTCTCAAGTCTTTTGAACAACAATAGAGATACTACTATATTTTATGATCCAAATATTATTCCTTGTTCTAATTCAACTTTTTATGGTGTAACTCACAGTTTTAAGCAAGATACCAATACTGCTTTTTTGTCAGTAAATACTGCTTCTATTGAATTGCTTGGAATCTCTAACGGAACGATTTGTGTCGCTTCTCAAGATTCTGAAACTACCATTACTTTCCCAAGTTCGTTTGGCACAACTTTTCTTGATACATCTAGAACAACAACAACCGTTTCAGGTGCTTCTGTTGGCCAACCCTTAGCAGATTCAATTAAAATTATTAGTGTTACTTATATAGAATCAGATTTTAATGCATCTGGTACTTTAACCACACCTCTTGGAATTTTTGCAAGTATAAGACAAGATTTGGAAAGAAAAACTACATCCGATTTTTACGCTAAAGGTGCATTAACAGGTGGAGTATTTACACTTCTTAGAACAGAAACTGATACGGCTTATAGTCATCAATATTGGTCAGATGCAGCAAATGCTATATTCCCTTTAGTTTCTTATGATTTGACATCTACAGGCACTTTAACTGGTTCGGTTATATTTACCACTGGATTAAGCAAAAACGTCCATACATCTATCAAGGAAAATGAAATCAAAACGATTTCTGTTTACCCTAACCCTACAACTGATCAATTAACTATTGATAATCAAGGAACAATTAATAATTTAACAATTACTGACCTTAGGGGAAGAGTTTTTTATTCGTCTAACTCAATTAATAGTAATACGATTAACATTAATTTCTTAACTGAAGGAGTTTATGTATTGTCAATCACTACTGATTCTTATACAGGAACAACAAGATTTGTAAAACAATAGAAACATTTTTAAACAAAAAAAGTCCTGAGTTTCCTCAGGACTTTTTTTTGGTTTAAAATTTATTAATAGATTACTCCTGAACCCAAAAGTTCTTCATTAAAGTACCAAGCAGCAAACTGTCCTGAAGTAATTCCTCTTTGTGGATTTTCGAATTGGATGAATAAATCAGTTTCAGTTTGAAAAACAGTAGCAGTTTCTAAATCCTGTCTGTATCTGATACGAACATCACAAGTAAGCGATTCTCCAGCCTTTAATCTTAAGTCTTCGCGTATCCAGTGAATTTCATCTTGAGATACTTTTAGCGCTTTCCTGTAAAGCCCAGGGTGATCTGTTCCCTGACCTACATAAACTATATTCTCTTTTACATCAGTAGCAATTACAAACAAGGGGAATTCTGTCCCTCCTACTCCAAGTCCTTTTCTTTGTCCTGTTGTAAAATAATGGGCTCCTTGATGTTCGCCTTTATCTTTTCCATCCGTTCTTTGGTAAGAAAAAGGGGTCGCTAACTCTTCTATTTCTGTTTTAGTCTGATATTCTGCATAAGCTGGAAAATCTTCTGGAACCTCAATTATTCTTCCTTTTTTTGGCTGAAGTTTTTGCTGAAGAAAGTCAGGTAATTTTATTTTACCTACAAAACATAATCCTTGAGAATCTTTCTTTTCAGCTGTAACAAGCTTTTGAGCTCTGGCAATATCTCTTACCTCACTTTTTTGTAATTCTCCTATAGGGAAAAGTGCTTTTGATAATTGAAATTGATTTAATTGACACAAAAAATAACTTTGATCTTTGTTATCGTCTTTCCCTCCTATTAGCTTATGAATTTCTGTTCCTTCAATTTCTTCAGTTCCTTTTCGGCAATAATGACCTGTAGCAACATAGTCTGCTCCTAGTTTAAGAGCTGCATTAAGAAATACATCAAATTTAATTTCACGGTTACAAAGTACATCAGGGTTTGGTGTTCTACCAGCTTGATACTCGGCAAACATATAATCTACTATTCGCTCTTTATATTCGGCACTTAAATCTAATGTTTGAAAAGGAATCCCTAATTGTTCAGCAATTGCTAATGCATCATTGCTATCATCTATCCATGGACATTCGTTATTGATTACCACAGTTTCATCATGCCAGTTCTTCATAAACAAAGCAATAACGTTATAGCCTTGCTCTTTAAGCAAATAGGCTGCAACACTAGAATCTACTCCTCCTGATAATCCAACTACTACTGTTTTTGACATTCTTTTTTTTCTTTGAAGTACAAAGTTAGTGGTTTTTCTTAAATGGAATTAGAAACTACTACATCAAATTATCATTCAACTTAGCAATACCATCATTTCCTAAAATAATTGGTAAATCACTTACTCTGTTATCTGTTGGTCCGTTTTCTAATTTAAGAACTCCTCTTGGGCAAACTGCAGAACAAACTCCACAACCAACACAAGAAGAACGCACAATGTTTTGTCCTTTTTGAGCATATGCTCTCACATCAATTCCCATTTCACAATAAGTAGAACAGTTACCACAAGAAATACATTGGCCTCCGTTTGTTGTTATTCTAAATCGAGATTTAAATTTTTGAACTAATCCTAAATAAGCTGCAAGTGGACATCCAAATCTACACCAAGATCTGTTTCCTAGTAAAGGATAAAATCCTGTTCCTATTACTCCCGAAAATACTGAACCTATTAAAAACCCATATGTTTTTTGAACCGTGTAAGTATTAATTCCTAAAACTGTAGAAGCTCCCGAGAAGAATGAATATAAAGTAAGCCCAGTCATAACAACTACAAAAACTAATACTCCATGAATAAGCCATCTTTCAAGTTTCCAGGCTTTAAGGGTTTTATTAGATAATTGCCTGTATGGATCACCAAGTGTTTCTGCTAATCCTCCGCATCCACATACCCACGAACAGTACCATCTTTTTCCGAAGAAATAAACAAAAACTGGTACTCCAACAGCAAATAAAAGTATTCCCCAAACCAGCATAAATATCCCCATATTTCCACTTGCAATAAGGCTATTTATATTCCAATCAAAAAAGAAATCATAATCCAAAGGCCACATATTTTTAAAATCAAAATAAGGCTGATTCAACCTTACCAAGATTTCTGGAATTAAAAATGCAAAACCTACTTGAAAAAACAATACCGAGATTGTTCTTACAATTTGGTATTTATTATGACGGTACTTAATAATCATTCTTATTCCCATTACTGTCATAGCAACACAATACAGTAATCCATAAAGAAACCACTGTGAAGCTGGATTTCCACTTAATGATACACTTAAAGGATCAACCATCAATACCCAATTGGTTAAATAATGAGGAAACCAATAAAGGAGAATGTAAAATAGAATTAAAAAAGTACCGATAATGATTCCTATAATTCCTCGATTAGTTGCAGAGCTGTGATAAACTCCGTCATTTTTTATTCCAGGATATTTTTTAAGCTCAGGAAGAATATAAATTAAAGCTCCTATTAATCCCAAAATAATTGTCAGAAATAAAATAAGCCCTTTATTATTAGCAAAGAAACCAACTGTAGATGCCTTGGTTAATTGAAACTTAGTGTCAGTTAAATAATCTAAATCAAATCCTTTACTTCTTAGTATACTTTGGTTAATTTCTGAAACTTTGTTCGATAATTTATTTTCTAAATCTTCGATTGAAGCGATTTCTTCTCCAAATAACCAACTTAAATTATCTGTAAGTTGTTTGTTTTTGAAGGCCTCTTCTTCATTCTCTTTATCAAAAACCAGATCAATACTATTTTGGTTAAACTGTACTTTGTTATCAATGGTAGAGTGGTAAATTATATTAGTTACATCTTCAGGCTTAATACCTGACTCACTCAAAATCAACTGATTTGCTTCGTCAGCCATTGGGGTAATAATGTCAACAAAAGAAAACTGGCTCCCAAAAGTTTTAGATTCGTTTAATTTAAAAACTTCTGTTTGTGTAATAAAATCAGCTTGCTTTGGAATTGCCTTTTGAACTGACTCTTTGCTTAATTCAAATTTTCCAAAAGTGATAGCACTAATAAAAAATCCAAAAGCAAGTATAAATATTCCTAAACCAATTTTTTTCATGTGGAGCTATTTGTAGATGAATTTAACTATAATCATTTAATTAACTCTATTTGAATCGAACCAAAAACAAATTCCATACATAACTAAGCCATTTTTTTTACCTTTAATCAATATATAATTCAATTCTATGAAAGTTTTATTATCAATACTCTTTTCTACAATTCTTACTGTTGGGATTTCTCAAACTAATTGCGACTCTTTAACCTATAAAATTTTGATGGTTGGTGACAGTTGGTCAAATTTCCCTGTTGGTTTTGGATCTTTCGAAAACAATCTTGACAGACATGGATTTACTAATATTGGAATGTTTAGTAACACTTCCGATTTATCGATTAATGGAGCTGAAACTCACGACTTTTTAACTACAACTGGAATTACAGCCATACAAAATGCATTAAATGCAAATCCAAACATTGAAATAGTAAATTTAAGTATTGGTGGAAACGATATACTTAACACTTGGAACAACTCAATGGATTCTATAGCTACCGATTCTCTTTTGGATGCTACAATGCTTCGTATAGATTCCATAATTACGAATATTCAAGCATTAAAACCTGGGATAGTAATTTACATGACTGGATACGACTTTGCCAATTTTGGAGAAGTCATTCAAACGTATGCAGCTCCTACTTTTCATCCTTTTTATGCCAGATGGAATGGAATGGGACAACCAGACTTTTTGGAAATGAATAAACTGTTGACAAGAGCTTCGGATAAATTTAGTGTTTTAGCTAATACTGATTCAAAAGTACAGTACAGTAATGGCCTTGGATTAATGCAGTTTTTATATGGACAATCTACTGCACTAGGAGTTGCTCCAAGTGGAACTTATGCTGCTGGAACTGTAACTTTTCCTGGCGGAAGATTGGATTACCCTACTCCAAAAAGCAGAATGAATAATTATGGTTTTTTTAGAGACTGTTTCCATTTAGATACAGAAGGATTTGATATGTTTTATAAATATCATTTTGAAGAATATTATTTAGATTACCTAAGAGGAAATGTTGATTTAAGCTTAACCTCCGAAGGAATGAATAATGATGGTGGTGTAACTTCTACCTCAACAATAAGTGCTAGCAATGTTACAATAGGAAACTCAACAGCTAGCGGAATTAGCAAAGGAATAGTTAGTTTTAATACTAGCTCAATTCCTGCAGGAACTGCAATACACGAAGCAAGTATATTTCTGTATCGTGATAACCAAACTGGAACTTTACCAGTTTTCAACAAAGTAATTTTAGAATCTAAACAAGGAAATTTTGGAACTTCAACTACTCTTGATTTTGGAGATTACAATAGTTCATCTGATGCACTTGATACTGCTTGCACCTATGGAACTGTTAGCGAAAATGGATTTTGGCTAAGAATTAGTATTCCTGCTAGTATATTATCTCAAATAAGTACTTCTGGAGTTACTCAATTTAGAATTTCTATGATAGACTCTACTGACGGAAACACTCTATTTTTCTCAACTGGAGATTCTACTAACAAGCCATTTATGGATATTGAATATCTTAATCCTACTTCAATTAATTCTGTGGTAAAAGAGAATGACATTTCTATTTACCCTAACCCTACTGCTTCTAATTTTATAACTATTACAAATTTCAACTCAACTAATTCAGCAATAAAAGTAGTTGATGTAACTGGAAGAGTGTTCCATGTCACACTTGAAGGAAATCAATTAGATATCTCTACTTTATCTCAGGGAACTTATTTTATATTGATAAATTCCAATGAAAATTTAGTCACAAAAAGATTCGTAAAACTATAAAATGAGATTGAAGAAATGGCTTAAACGTTTATTAATTCTTTTCATTTTAGGAGGAATTGCTGGATATGTAATTACTTATCATGTTGCTCCTTATGCTATTATTGCAAAGCACACACTTACAGGAGAGATTCCTAATAATGATGAATTAGTTTCTTTCGAAAAAATGAATGTACTTGGAATAGATTCTGTTCAATTAGACTCTTATCTGGTTAGTCCAAAAAATGATTCTATTAAAGGAATAGTTATTTTAATTCATGGAATAGGAAGTTGCAAAGAGCAATTTATTGATTTAGCCAGAAAATTTGCAGACGAACAAATCGGCAGCTTTATTTTTGACCTAAGAGCTCATGGAAAAAGCGAAGGAGAATATTGTACGTATGGATTTCAAGAAAAATATGATGTTCAAAACATTGTATCAAAATTAAAATCACACTACCCAAACCTGCCAATTGGCATTATGGGAAGTTCGCTTGGAGGTGCTGTGGCTATTCAAGCATTGGAATTGGATGAAAGAATACAATTTGGTGTTATAGAATGTACATTTGGACAATTAGACCAGATCGTATTCGACTATCAAAAGAGATTTACTTTTGGGGTAGGGTTTAAATTTATTACAGATATTGCTCTTGAACGAGCAGGAGAAATTGCCGATTTTGACCCAGAAAAAATTCGCCCAATAAACTCAGTTAAGCAAATAGAACAGCCTATGTTTATTGCTCATGGTGATAAGGATATTCATATATCTCCAGAATACGGTAAAGCTCTTTATGATAATTTAGCTTCTATTGACAAACACTTTGAATTAGTAAAGGGAGCCGATCACAATTACATTCACCAAATTGGCGGGGCAGAATATTCAAGAAAGGTATTGAATTTCATTAATAGACAATTGGAATCTAAATAATCCTTAATTATCTCATAGGATTATTCAATGCCTCAATTGCCATAGAATAGTTTTCTTCTATAGTCAATATTCGCTTATACTCACGAGTAGCAAGAGTTCTTTGTCCTTGTGCCTCATAACAAAGTGCTCTGTTATAAATTGCATCTATATAATTAGAATTCAATTCCAATGCTTTATTAAATTGCACCAAAGCTTCAACAATTAATGAATCGTTTTTTTGTTTTGGATTATCGTTATAACAAAGTTTAAGTAAGCTACTTCCAATATCATAATGAGCAACTTCAAAAGTAGAATCAATGCTTAATATATTATCAAAGCAAACAATTGCATCTTCGTATTGATCGTGCTCATAAAAACTCATCCCTTTTAATCTCCAAACTTCAATACTTCTAGGAAACACAGCCAAAGCTGAGTTAAAGTATTGTATTGCTAGTGGGTTATTCATTTTATCATGAATTGAACCTAATGCTAAATAAGATTCGTAATAATTAGGATTTCTTTCTACAGCCGTTTGAAAAGAAGAAATTGCTAAAGCATTCATCCCTTGTTTCTCATACCACATTCCTTTTAAATAGTATGGACGAGCTAAAAACTTATCTTTTTTAATAACCCTATTGATTAAGTCTAAAGCTGGTTCAAAGTTTTTACCTGCGATAAAATAATAAGCTAACTCTAAATTCCCATTAGTATGCATGCTATCAATCTCTAGAGTTCTTTCCAAAAATGGAAAAGCCTTATCCAATTGATTCATGTCTATTTTACTCAACTTCAAATAAGTATACCCTTTAAGAAAGTTAACATCCGCATCATTTGGCTTTACTTTTAATGCTTTGTTTGCATCCTTCAATGCTAACTCATAGTCACCAGTGCCTAAATAATAATTTGCTCGATCTACATATCCTTTTTCTGAATTAGGGTTTGCGATTATAAATTCTTCCAGTTTAATCAGCTCCTCACTTTTACTTAAAGTAAGCTCTTTAATATCAACAGTATCTGTATCGGGAACCGGTAGAGTATCGTTACAGTTTAGCAACAGCAAACCTGAAAACAGTATAAATAAATTTTTCATAATTAAATATATAGATTACAAACTTGATAGAAAATAAAATGCCCCAAAATTTGGAGCATTTTTATACCTATTTAGTTTTAAAAAATTAAGCAGATTCAGCTGCCAACATTTCATAAATTTTAGTTTCTAACTCATCCATTAGTTCTGGATTATCTCCAATCAATTCTTTCACTGCATCTCTCCCCTGTCCTAATTTAGTTTCTCCGTAGCTAAACCAAGATCCACTTTTCTTTACAATGTTTTTGTCCACTGCAATATCCAAAATTTCTCCAGTTTTAGATATTCCTAATCCGTACATAATATCAAATTCTGCTTTACGAAATGGTGGAGCTACTTTATTTTTTACAACTTTTACTCTCGTCCTGTTTCCAAGTACATCTTCTCCTCCTTTGATTTGAGTAGATCTTCTGATATCTAATCTAATTGAAGAATAAAATTTAAGTGCATTTCCACCCGAAGTAGTTTCTGGGTTTCCGAACATTACACCAATCTTCTCTCTTAATTGGTTAATAAAAATACAACATGTATTTGCTTTACTAATAGATGCTGTAAGCTTTCTTAATGCCTTAGACATTAATCTTGCTTGTAATCCCATCTGAGAATCTCCCATTTCACCTTCAATCTCTGCTTTTGGCGTAAGTGCTGCAACTGAATCGATAATAATTAAATCAATAGCACCCGAACGAATTAAGTTATCTGCAATTTCTAAAGCTTGTTCTCCATTATCTGGCTGTGAAATAATCAAGTTATCTACATCTACACCTAAGTTCTTAGCGTAAATCGCATCAAAAGCATGCTCTGCATCTATAAATGCGCAAATACCTCCTTGTTTCTGGCATTCTGCAATAGCGTGAATAGTTAAAGTTGTTTTTCCAGATGATTCAGGTCCATAAATTTCTACAACTCTTCCTTTTGGATATCCTTTTACACCTAAGGCTAAATCTAAAGTCAAAGAACCAGAAGGAATTACGTCTATATCTGCAATTGCTTTATCTCCTAGTTTCATTACTGCACCTTTACCGTATTGCTTATCCATACGTTCCATGGTAGCTTGTAATGCTTTTAACTTATCACTATTTACTTCTTTTACTTCTTTTGCTTTTGCCATTGTGTGTTTCTTTAAAATTATATTATCCTATTATTTGAGCCGTGTGGTCTTTTGTCTTTACTTTTTCTATAATATCTGCTATCACTCCTTTTTCGTCAATTACAAATGTTGTTCTGTGGATTCCATCATAAATTTTACCCATGAATTTCTTTTCTCCCCAAACTCC
>Ga0075467_10004490_pt1 | contig 10319 bp, 6 predicted proteins | sample DEB08_DNA_9_FD_75067 | JGI IMG/M metagenome (GOLD analysis project Ga0075467, IMG submission 75067) | Aqueous microbial communities from the Delaware River and Bay under freshwater to marine salinity gradient to study organic matter... | ecosystem: Environmental > Aquatic > Marine > Coastal ... | reverse complement strand
AGATTACCCCTGTACTGAAACTGATTTACAACAATACGTTGAAAGCATGTTGCAGCGAGGGATCACCGCAAAAGGCACCATCCGCCAAATGTTATCAATCATGGCCACTGGAAATAGAGAAGATGCATTATCTAAGCTGGAAATACCCAGCTTAGTTATTCACGGTGACCGCGATGGGCTGGTGAATTTAGCCGGTGGTAAAGCCACAGCACAGGCCATACCCAATGCTAAATTGAGGGTGTATCCGGGTATGGGACATGATTTTCCTGTTGAATTGATACCGAACATAGTCAACGACATTGTTACCCATGTTAATACGAATTTAGGTGATAGAACATGAAGCAATACAATGAGTCCGTAGCAGTTGTGACTGGGGCAGCTTCAGGCATCGGTAAAGCGATAGCCATAAAATTAGCTGAAAAAGGTTGCCATTTAGCTTTGGCTGACAAAGACATGGATGGTTTAGAAACGCTACAACAGCAAATAGAGGCTAAAGGTGTTAAATGTTTTATTGCCAGTCTTGATGTATCAGACAACCTCGCTTTTATAGAATTTGCACAACACGTTCATAACAAATTCAAGCGTATCGATATGTTGTTTAACAATGCGGGGGTGAGCTTAATTGATTCAGTTGAAAATCAATCACTCGAGGATTTTCATTGGTTAATGAATATTAATTTTTGGGGTGTGGTACATGGCACTAATGCCTTTTTACCTTATCTAAAAGCATCCCCTAGCGCCCATATTGTTAATGTTTCTAGTTTGTTTGGTTTGCTTTCTTTGCCTTTACAAAGTGCCTACAATGCTTCTAAATATGCAGTGAGAGGATTTACTGAAGCGTTAAAAATGGAGATGGCAGGTAGTAATGTAGCTGTGCATTGTGTTCACCCAGGTGGCATTAAAACGAACATAACCAATAGCGCCAAGGTATCAACTCACGCTATTACCAAGAGCCAGATTATTGCTGATTTTAACAAACAAGCAAAAACAACAGCAGAACAAGCTGCCGATATTATTTTAGCCGGAATTGAAAATAAACAGCGTCGTATTTTAGTGGGAGGTGATGCAAAATTACTTGATCGTATTTCAAGATGGTTTCCGTCCAGCTACGAAAAAATTCTTGGTTTTGAGAAAGGCGTCATTAATAAACGCAAAGAATTACTGAATAAATAAAGACACGCCTTTGTCAGCTTATTATTTCACTTATTCCACTTATTTCACTTATGTAAATTTTTACTGCTTTAACCTTTATAGGAACTATACATGCCAGCACCGATTGTAAGTCGTCGAGATATTGAATTCTTTTTATATGAGATGTTTGATGTTGAGTCTTTAACCACTCGCGAGCGTTACCAAGATCATGATCGTGAAAGCTTTGATGCCGCAATCGACATTGCACAGTCTATAGCTGAAAAATACTATGTACCTATTCGTCTAAAAGTAGACAGCAACCAGCCGACATTCGACGGCAAAAAAGTGCATATTATTCCTGAGATTAAAGAAGGCCTCGATGCTGTTATTGAAGCGGGACTAACCGCACCAACAACCGATTACGAAATGGGTGGTATGCAACTTCCTCAAATTGCCGCTAGTGGCGCTTCTGCGTACTTAGCAGCAGCAGCCAGTACCAGTATTGGTTATCTATCACTGACACATGCCAATTCAAATTTGATTGAAGCCTACGGTACCCCTGAGCAAATTGAAAAATGGGTGATCCCGCAGCGCGAAGGGCGTTTTTTCGGCACCATGGCAATGACTGAACCCGGTGCAGGCTCCGGTTTGGGTGACCTAACCACCTCTGCCACTAAAGAAGAAGACGGCACTTATCGAGTCAAAGGTAATAAAATTTGGATATCAGGCGGCGACCACGACCTATCTGAAAATATTGTGCATTTAGTGTTGGCCAGAGTAAAAGGCGCACCCAAAGGGGTAAAAGGCATTTCGTTGTTTATTGTACCTAAGTTTTTGGTCAATGATGATGGCAAAATTGGAGAGCGCAATGAAGTGGCTTTGGCCGGTTTATTTCATAAAATGGGTGGGCGAGGGCAAACGTCAACCGCATTAAGTTTTGGCGAACAAAACGGGGCCGAAGCCTATTTAGTAGGTGAAGAGAATAAAGGCTTGATGTACATGTTCCATATGATGAACGAAGCCCGAATTTTAGTGGGCACTGGCGCAGCGCTCACCGCATTAACGGGTTTTCAGTACTCCCTCGATTATGCCAAAGGGCGTCCTCAAGGGCGTTTGCTTTCTGCAAAAGATCCGTTAGCCCCCCCCGTCAACATTATTGAACATCCTGATGTCAGGCGAATGCTGCTGACCCAAAAAGCGTATTCTGAAGGTGCGTACGCATTATGTTTATATGGGCATCAACTGGTTGATGATGAAAAAACTTCACCCAGTGAGAGCGAGCGTAAACACGCATCAACTATATTAGACTTTTTAACGCCTATTATTAAAAGTTGGCCATCAGAGTGGGGACCAAAATCTAATGATTTGGCCATACAGGTATTAGGTGGGCACGGTTATGTTAACGAACACCCTGTTGAAATGTTTTATCGCGACAACCGTCTTAACCCTATTCATGAGGGCACTACGGGTATTCAGTCCTTAGACTTACTTTGCCGAAAAGTACCGATGAACGGTTTTAAAGGCTACCAAGCGTTCTTAGCTGAAATACAGCTCACCGCCGAGAGTGTGACCTTGATTGAGAGTTTACAGACCTATGCCGTTGAGTTACAAAATGCGGTAGACAATCTCAAGGAAGTCACGACCAGTGTAATGGCCGCTTCAAAGACCCAAAACCTTGATCTAGTTTTCTCTAACTCTGTCAGTTATCTGAATATGTTTGGTCACCTCACCATTGCCTGGTTATGGCTCAGGCAGGCTGAGATAGCTACAAAGCAGCTTGAGAAAGCCCCCCATAGTGATGATGAAAATTTCTACCATGGGAAAATCCAAGCCATGAAGTATTTTTTCAATAGCGAGCTACCACTCACATACCATTGGGGCAACTTAGTCAAAAATATCGACAGTGCTAGCTTTGACACCCATCCAGATTGGCTTTGATTTTAGGCGTGAGATAGGTCATAAGTATTATGTCTTTTAGGCGGTGGTGAGTTCCTCCTATCAATCAGATTTAATGCATACCTTGACTTAAATCCAGAGGTGTCACCAAGGCGTTTGGAAATGGATGTTTTGGTGACTCCTTGAGCTTAAAAACTTCAGTGTTACTGGGTATCTAGTAATGCTGCTTTGGCGCCCATGATATTCGCTTCTTTTTCTGAATAAGGGTTATCCCATGGGGTCAGTGTTTTCCTTGTTCAGTCTTAATGAATATTGTTACCTTCTGGGTTACCCATTCACCAGCCTAATCAAGTGGATACATCTAACCTCGCTATCTATCGTCCCTGTTCCAATCATGTCATAAAAAATATCAAAGCGACTTGCCATTTTGTGAGCATATTAGCCATGATCAAATGGTTATCAAGCACACACAGTATTATAAATGTATTTTCATACCCGACTTGACCTTACCATAGTGGTAAGGTTTACCCTTATCTTATCGCTTACTAGCTATCAACAGGAGAAGATAAATGCAATCTTCTATTCAACTCGCAGTGCAAGGTATGACATGTTCGTCATGTGCAGGTCGTATTGAGAAAGCGTTGCTTAAGGTTAATAACGTGGAGCAGGCCACTGTTAATTTAGCAACTGAAACTGTACTAGTTGAGGGTAACCCAAGTGCGACTGAGCTATGCAATGCCATCAATGGGGCTGGGTATCAAGTGAGTACTGAGACACGTCAATACCAAGTAATAGGCATGACCTGTGCCTCCTGCGCAAACCGCATAGAAAAGGCATTGCTGAATGTGACTGGGGTGATGACAGCACATGTCAATCTTGCAACAGAACAGGTCAATATTACACTGCTAAGTCGAATGAGTGATGCCATTTTGAGTGAGAGTATGCTGAGTGATAAGGTGCAAAAAGCAGGTTATCAGCTTGTTGCACTGCAAAGTTTAGCTCAACAAGCTGGTACGGATGACAATGCACTGCCATTTTACCGTAGTGACAATTGGCCCGTTATCGGGGCTGCCATGCTGACATTGCCACTGGTGTTACCAATGTTAGGTATGTTATTGGGCATTAATTGGGTGATGCCTTCACTTTGGCAGTGGTTGCTGGCAACACCTGTACAATTTTATTTTGGCGCCCGTTTTTATCGTGCTGGTTTTAATGCATTGAAAGCGGGGACTAGCAATATGGATCTGCTAGTCGCACTAGGGACTAGCGCAGCTTATGGTTTATCACTGTATCTTTGGTATAGCTTTGATGGCGAGCACGGTGCGCCGCATTTATATTTCGAAAGTAGTGCCGCTGTGTTGACTTTAGTGCTGTTGGGAAAACTGTTAGAGCAGCGCGCCAAACGTCATACCACAGATGCTTTGCGGGCATTGGAAAGTTTAAAACCAACTACCGCCAATGTATGGCGTAATGAAAACTGGCAGTCTGTACCGGCAATTCGGCTACAACTTGATGAAAAAGTAAAAGTGCTACCCGGTGAACGTATTCCAGTTGATGGCAAGGTTATTAAGGGGGACAGCCATGTTGATGAAGCGCTTATAAGTGGTGAAAGCATGCCTGTGCTAAAATCCCTAGGAGATAAGGTCACGGGCGGGTCAATTAATCTTGATGGGGTACTTGAGTTAACGGCGACTGCCATTGGTGCTGAATCGACACTGGCGAAAATTATCCATATGGTCGAACAGGCTCAAGGTGCGAAAGCGCCCGTTCAGGCCTTGGTCGACAAAATCAGCAGTGTGTTTGTACCATTAGTGCTGCTTGTCGCACTGTTGACCCTTCTCGGCTGGGGAATGATAAACGGAGATTGGACTCAAGGTATTTTGCATGGCGTTGCTGTGCTTGTTATTGCATGCCCTTGTGCTCTGGGTTTAGCCACACCCGCTGCCATTATGGCAGGCACTGGCACAGCTGCACGCCACGGTATACTCGTAAAAGATGCGCAAGCACTAGAGCAGGCAAAACAAACTGATATGGTTGTCTTTGATAAAACGGGCACCTTAACTGAAGGTAAGCCTGAATTGATTCAGTTAACAGCGTTTCAAATCGATGAACAAGCATTACTCACGCTGGCATACGGCTTACAACAAAATAGTGAACACCCTTTGGCGAAAGCCGTCGTAACAAGGGCACAACAAGACGCTACTAAATTGCCTGACATAAAACACTTTAAAGTCATCGCTGGTAAAGGGGTTCAAGGCGAAGAAAATGGCAAGCAGTTGTTACTCGGAAGTAGTCGCTGGATGCAAGAATTGGGACTCACATTACCTTTGCAGCAAATAACCACCCAAGGTGCAACGGTCTCTTGGTTGGCAAGTAAACAAGGTGAAAACATTGAGTTGTTGGGGTTGTTGTGTTTCGCCGACAAAATTAAAGAACAAGCAAAACACGCTGTAGATGCGTTAAAACATAGAGGTATCAAAGTCGCAATGTTAACCGGTGACTCTGCAGCAAGTGCACTGCAGGTAGCTGGTGAACTGGGACTAGACGATTATCAAGCGGAAGTATTACCTCAAGATAAAGCGGCAGCTATTGCAAGCTACCAGCAACAGGGTTATCAAGTGGCCATGGTGGGTGATGGGATTAACGATGCGCCTGCGCTTGCTCAGGCCGATTTAGGCATTGCTATGGCCACAGGTACAGAAGTTGCCATCAGCGCCGCAGCAATTACATTAATGCGAGGCGATCCTGCATTGGTCTCAGCAGCAATATCCTTGGCATCAGCAACCTATCGAAATATTCAGCAGAACCTATTCTGGGCGTTTGCCTTTAACAGCGTCGGGATCCCATTGGCAGCGTTAGGATATTTAAATCCAATTATTGCTGGTGCAGCGATGGCTATCAGTAGTGTGCTGGTGGTGACAAACGCATTACGCTTACAAAGCAAAACGTTTTATTAAGGTAGAATATGATCATTACGGGTCAATACTTTTTACCACTGATGCTGACACCTCTAGTCTCTTTATCTAAAACCTGTGACAATTATAATCCTCGAGCTTTTTGGGCATTTTATTCATATACAATAAATGTTCATAATCTACTGAAAAAGCAAAAGGATCAGCATAATGAAAATTAATCAACTTCATCATAACGTGTAGCCCCATAAATAGCCTTGTGATTTGTTACGACGGGTGTCTTTCTTGTTTTGTCATACTCATCATCAAAAACAACTGGCGACTGCTTGGGAATAGCAAAAACTGCGTCCTGATGGGGATGTTATTATTAATTTAGATTGGGTTACCGATTGTTTCGATAAAGATAAAACGATTCACCTAGGTTTTGCCAATAGATTCGATTGAATTTGTTAAATCATACTCATCGCCTAAAAAAAACCTGGCACAGGGTCCTGAAAATATGCCTGAATATTTATGCCGATATTTAATTAGTCAATAATTCACATCCTTGAATAGAATGAAAACATGTGTAGGTAGTATTAAACATACGTTCAAAATCTCACCGGAATATCTATGTAAATACTTTCAAATACGCTATTTATGGGCCTTCTTTTGTTGCTAAGTATTTACTGAGTACTTTTTCAAAAGAGAACTGTTTGATAGGCTTGGTTAGGTAATCATTCATGCCTACTTCACGTGCTTTGGCGTAATCTTGTTTCATTGCATTGGCCGACAAGCCACAAATGATTAAGTCAGTGAACCCACTTTCCCGCAAAGTTAACGTTGCTTCGTAACCATCCATTAACGGCATTTGGATATCCATTAAAACCATGTCGTAGTGAAGGGAATTAATGATTTTTGTCACCGCTTGTTTGCCATTCTCTGCAATGTCATAACTAATACCGAGGGCTTCAAGCATTTCTCCAGTCACAAGTTGATTGATTTTGTTGTCTTCGACCAACAGAATATGTCCCTGGTATTGCCCTTGTTTCTCTCCTTCTTGAAAAGAAACTCTGTCCTTTGATTTTGGCTGAAGCTTATATGAGCCGTGTATAAAGTTTAAAAATTGTTGATGGCTGAAAGGATGAGTTAAACATTCGTGTGACCACTCGTCATGCAGTTGTACAGGTAAATTAATTGGCTGGGTGTCGGTAATAAAGCCAGTATTTATGCCATTTTCACTCAACGTTTTAATCAGTGTCCAATTTTCACGATGTGCTTGCTGATTGGCAATATCAATTATCACCGTATCTTCATCTGTTATTTGTTCAACTATTTTACTCAGCTGTGTGATTGGAAAATGATAATAATTGAGTCCAAGATGCTCAAAATAATCGTCAGTGACTAGTCCTGTGGGGGCTTTTTTAAAGTAGTAGAGTTTGCCTCGGTCTATATTTGGCGATGCTAAAATGGTGTGAGTACTGTTGACGTAAGAAAGCGGTAATTCAACAGTAAAAGTGCTGCCTTTATGTAATTGTGAGCTTGCAGATAATTTGCCATCCATCAAGTCAACCAGCTGTTTTACAATAGATAAACCCAAACCTGTTCCACCATATTTTCTATTGGTAGAACCATCTGCTTGGGTAAACGGAGTAAATATCTTTAGTAATTGCTCATCGGTCATGCCAATGCCTGTATCAATGACTTCGGTACATAAAGTCATTCTTTGATCACCTTGATTTTTCTGATGCGTTATATTGATTGTTATACAGCCGTTACGAGAAAATTTGATTGCGTTGCTGCATATGTTTAGTAACACCTGATTAATGCGTAGCGGATCACCCACTAGTTGATAGGGTAAACTAGGATCAGCGTAAAAATGAATGTTAAGGTTTTTGTCTTGGGCGAGATTTGAAATATTCGCCAGTAAATTAGTAAATACAGAATTAAGTGTAAACGTCACATTTTCTATGTCTAACTTACCGGCTTCAATTTTTGAAAAGTCGAGTATATCATTGATTAAACTCATTAATATTTGACTTGAATAGTTTGCTTTGTTCAGGTAATTCTGTTGTTTTTTGGTTAATTCTGTTTTTAAAACTAAGCCTAGTAGGCCAATAATACCGTTAATGGGAGTGCGAATTTCGTGACTCATATTGGCTAAAAATATACTTTTAGAGGCAGTTGCCTGTCTGGCTTTTTGATTTGAAATGACTAATTCGGTGTTCAGTTTTTTCTGCTGGGTATTAAGCTTTTGTGACTGTTCAAGTAGGCTTGTGGTTTGTTTCTGGTAGAGCAACTGTTCAGTGATATCAACGCCTACAGTAAGGACTGAAGGGCGTTTATTGTTTGTATCAAAAGGCACTTTAAAGATATTAAAAATAACTTCACTATTTGCGTCATTTCGCGTCACTAATTCCTTTTTGATTAATGCTTTACGGTTTTCTATTAATTCATTGTCACCATCAAATAAATTGGTGCATTGGGGCAAGGCTAACAATTGTTTTTTTGTCAAATTTGATGATGCCGCCACCCCAAAGTGTTTTGCAGCGTATTCATTAACTAAAACAAGGTTTCCTTTTGCATTAACTACATAAATCATATGAGGGACTAAATTGATAATTTGTTTTAATTGCGTGGTTTGGTTGATGTGTTGTCTTACATGTTTTTTAATTTGATTTCTTAAGAGTAATGTAATAAAAATTGAGATTAATAATAGAGCAATAGTGCCAATTACAAGGTAATTCACCCACTGTGGAATATCGGTTTTCTCTAAAGTATCCATCCATTTTTTTTGTATTTTTTTATATGGCGAATCATCCATACTGCGCCATTGGATTAAATACTCATCAATTATGGCTAATGTCCGAGTACTATTTTTCTTGGGTGATGCAAATAGTGCGTTTGAGGGATTAAACATAATGGGTGTTCGTATGACATTGGATTTTTGCTCATATGAAACGCCTACAGTGCTGCCAGCAACAACGCCATAAACAGCATTGTCTTCAAGCAATTTAAAGGCGCCATCGTAGTCATCCGTATAAGTTAGTAAACAGTTTACAGCGTATTCTTGACATAAATTCGAAAACCTTTTTGCATGAATGTCACCCCTCATCACTGCTATTTTTTTATCATAAAGATCTAAAATGTTATTAATCATATTATTCTCATAACTGTAAACTTGGCCCCATCCTGTTACGAAAATTTCTGATGAAAAATTAAAAAACTGTGCCCTCTCTGGTGTGTTAACAATATAAGTCATAATATCGATTTCACTGTTCTTAGCTTTTAACATTACATCCGACCACGCCCCTTGGACCCAGGTTATGTTCCAGTTTTCTCTTTCAGCAACCGCCTTTAAAAAATCTACCAACATACCATCAGGAGGACTGTTTTCTTCTAGAATAATGATGGGGGGCGCATGGGTTAATCCAATTTTAATCTCCATAGGAGATGAATGGTTGTCTTGCGCAAACAGCGGATGTACTAGGAATAAAAGAAATATTAGTGAATGTTTTTTAATCATTTTGAATGCTACTTATTTAAAGTATAAAAATAAAACGTCACTTTTCATAAAATGAAATAATGTAACAGGTTCTGTGTAACTGCCATTAGTTAATTTGTCCATCGAGTCTAAACCCGAATTCAATCATAAATCGAACCATTGCCTGACGCCAGTGACTTATCAGAATAGTTCATTTTTTAGATGCAAAGGGAGCCCGTCATTTGATCATTAAAATTATTCAACAAAAGTTAAAGATATTGATGCGATATGAATTTAAAGGAGCGGGATGAAAAGTGCGTAGTCAATTTAAATAAATCTTTGCAAGTGATACTGGCGAGCTCAATCAGAGACTTAGCACAAATTTTTGAAGAAACATCCATAGGTTTAAATTGTGAATAAAACCTAACAGTGCTCTATGATTTGAATGTAGCGACTGTCTCCTGATAGCTTAAAGAAGACGTTACTGGTAAAAATAGCTATGATTTTTTGCATAGTATTTAGGTAGACGTTTTGTTAAGTAAACATTGGATTAAATAGCAAGTTTTGACTAGTCACTTCGGTGTTTAGAATAAAAGGGTCGTAGTTAAATTAAAATTAAGTGTGTCTTTTAAAGGCCTCATCGATGCCCACTTAACTCCTGTAAACAAAAAAAGGCTTATCTTTCGATAAGCCTTTTTTATTTCATGTGGTGGAGCTGGCGGGAGTTGATTTTTTGAATAAGTGCTTATTAATCAACTATATATGATTTTTAGTATGTTGAATATTTTATTTTTACCCGCTTATTTACCCAGTAACGTATATTGAAATGTAATTCACGCCATATTCAAACATACATTACATTAATCAGTAGTTAATTTTACTTCCTGCAAATATACGACTTAATCTAACAAACATCT
>Ga0075467_10004489_pt1 | contig 10319 bp, 20 predicted proteins | sample DEB08_DNA_9_FD_75067 | JGI IMG/M metagenome (GOLD analysis project Ga0075467, IMG submission 75067) | Aqueous microbial communities from the Delaware River and Bay under freshwater to marine salinity gradient to study organic matter... | ecosystem: Environmental > Aquatic > Marine > Coastal ... | reverse complement strand
TACGATCATGAGCTTAGGGCTTAATGGTCGCAAAGTGGGTATGACCCGCGTGTTTACTGATGATGGCGCAAGCATCCCGGTAACCGTGTTGGAAGTTGTACCTAACCGCGTGACACAGATCAAGACGATCGCAAGCGATGGCTATACAGGCCTTCAAGTTGCTTTCGGCGAACGTCGTGCTAGCCGCATTAACAAGGCGCTGACTGGGCATTATGCTAAGGCAGGCGTTGTTGCGGGTACAGGCATAAAAGAATTCAATGTTGATTTAGAAGCGACTGCAAGTCATGCTGTTGGTTCAGATATCTCAGTTGAGCTATTTGAGGCAGGTCAATTAGTTGACGTAACAGGCACATCTATCGGTAAAGGCTTTGCTGGGGGCATTAAACGCCATCACTTCAAATCAAACCGAGCATCGCATGGTAACTCTAAGGCGCATAAAAAAATGGGTTCGCAAGGCATGGCGCAAGATCCGGGTCGAGTATTCCCTGGTAAGCGTATGGCTGGCCATTTAGGCGATGACAAAGTCACTACACAAAATCTTGAAGTTGTGCGTGTGGATACAGAGCGCAACTTGTTGTTGATTAAAGGCGCTATTCCAGGCTCTAAAGGCGGCGATGTCGTTGTGCGTCCTGCAGTTAAAGCAAAAGCCACTAAAATGCGAGGGGCTAAATAATGGAAATTAAATTAATTGACAATAAAGGCCAGGTCGCTAAAAAAGGCGTAACAGTGTCAGATGTTGCTTTTGGCCGCGAATTTAATGAGGCTTTAGTGCATCAAGTGGTTGTTGCCTATATGGCAAATGCGCGTACATCAACACGTGCGCAAAAGACACGTGGTACTGTAGCGCATTCGACACGTAAGCCTTATGCTCAAAAAGGAACGGGTAATGCACGTGCAGGTATGACGTCTAGCCCAATCTGGCGTGGAGGTGGTCGGGCATTCCCTGCAAGTCCAAAGGATAACTATACGCATAAAGTGAACCGTAAAGCTTACCGTGCTGGTATGCAAACGATACTTTCTGAGTTGGTACGTCAGGGGCGTATTGCGGTTGTTGAAGACTTTAAAGTGGAGTCGCCAAAAACTAAACAGTTTGTAGAGAAAATCAAAGGTCTAGGTTATACGGATGGCGTATTGTTGCTGACAGATGGCTTTGATGAGAATTTATATTTATCTTCACGTAACCTTACTAACGTAATGGTCGTTGAGGCGCAATATGCTGATCCTGTCAGTTTAGTTCGCTTCCCTAAAGTGCTGGCAACAGCTGGCGCAGTGAAGAAGCTTGAGGAGATGCTAGCATGAGCGCACTAATTCACACTCAAGATCGTTTGTTGCAAGTGATACTTGCACCGCAAGTGACTGAAAAAGCAACCTATGTTGCCGATAAGTATCAGCAAATTGCATTTAAAGTACGTAAGGACGCAACTAAGCCGGAAATTAAAGCTGCTGTTGAGCTGGTGTTTAAGGTTGAGGTTGAGGCTGTTACAACTGCAAATGTGCTAGGTAAAACTAAGCGTGCTGGCCGCACTATGGGCAAGCGCAACGACTGGAAAAAAGCTTATGTGAGCTTGAAGCCAGGTCAAGAAATTAACTTCGCAGCTGGCGAATAAGGAGAGAAGATATGGCATTAGTTAAAGTCAAACCAACTTCCCCGGGCCGTCGTGGTGTTGTTAAGGTTGTTACCCCGGATTTGTATAAAGGCAAGCCGCACGCGCCGTTGTTGGAAAGTCAAAGTAGAAATGCAGGTCGTAATAATAACGGTCGCATTACTACCCGCCATCAAGGTGGTGGTCATAAGCAGCATTATCGTTTGATTGATTTTCGTCGCAATAAAGATGGTATCCCAGCGAAAGTGGAGCATATTGAGTATGATCCAAATCGTACTGCGCACATTGCTTTGCTTTGTTATGCAGATGGTGAGCGTCGTTACATTATTGCGCCACGTGGTATTGCTACAGGTGCTGAGCTGATTAGTGGTTCAGAAGCGCCTATTAAATCAGGTAATGCTTTGCCTTTACGTAATATTCCGGTGGGTAGCACAATTCACTGTGTTGAAATACAACCTGGTAAAGGTGCGCAAATTGCGCGCTCAGCAGGTACGTCAGTGCAGTTATTGGCACGTGAAGGTATTTATGCTCAATTGCGTTTACGCTCAGGCGAGGTTCGCCGTGTTCACGTAGATTGCAAAGCAACTTTAGGTGAAGTGGGTAACGAAGAGCATTCATTGCGTTCAATAGGTAAAGCTGGTGCAATGCGCTGGCGTGGTGTGCGGCCTACCGTACGTGGTGTGGTGATGAACCCAGTTGATCATCCGCATGGTGGTGGTGAAGGTCGTACTGCTGCTGGGATGAATCCAGTGAGTCCTTGGGGTGTTAAAACTAAGGGTTTCCGTACTCGTAACAATAAACGTACGGACAACATGAGAATTAGTCGTCGTCCGAGAGGCGTAAGGTAAAAATATGGCACGTTCAATTAAAAAAGGCCCATTTATAGATGGGCATCTTGCAAAAAAAGTAGAAGTAGCTGCGGCAACACGTGATCGCAAGCCGATTAAGACCTGGTCGCGTCGCTCTACTATATTGCCTGATTTTATTGGCTTAACGATTGCTGTGCATAATGGAAAGATGCATGTGCCAGTACTCATTTCTGAAAACATGGTAGGTCACAAGCTTGGTGAATTTGCGTTAACACGTACTTTCAGAGGTCATGCTGCTGACAGAAAAGCGAAGAAATAGGAGCTTATGATGGAAGTAACAGCAATCTTAAGAGGTGTGCATATTTCTCCGCAAAAGGCGAGACTTGTCGCCGACCTTGTGCGCGGCAAAAAAGTTGACCATGCGCTTAATATTTTAAATTTCACACCTAAAAAAGGGGCGGAGTTGATAAAAAAAGTTGTGGAGTCTGCAATTGCCAATGCGGAACATAATAACGGTGCGGATATTGATGAGTTGAAAGTGACTTCAATTTACGTTGATAAAGGTATCGTGTTGAAAAGAATTCGCGCTCGCGCTAAAGGTCGCGCTGGGCGCATACTTAAACCAACCTGCCACATTCATGTAACAGTCGGCGATACAAAGGCATAATATGGGACAAAAAATAAATCCAATTGGCTTCCGCTTAGCCGTACAAAAAAACTGGGCATCACGCTGGTATGCAAATTCTAAAGATTTTCCTGGAATGCTGCAAAACGACATTAAGGTGCGTGACTTTTTAAATAAAAAATTAGTGAGCGCAGCAGTAAGTCGTATCTTGATAGAGCGCCCAGCAAAAAATGCAAAAATCACTATATATAGTGCTCGCCCAGGCGTGGTGATTGGCAAGAAGGGTGAGGATATTGAGTCTTTACGTTTAACCTTGCAAGGTATGATGGGTGTGCCTGTACATTTGAATATTGAAGAAGTGCGCAAGCCGGAGATTGATGCAACTTTGATTGCACAAAGTATTGCACAGCAATTAGAGAAACGTGTGATGTTCCGTCGCGCAATGAAGCGTGCGATGCAAAATGCAATGCGCTTAGGCGCTCAGGGCATTAAGATTATGAGTTCTGGTCGTTTAAATGGGATTGAAATTGCACGTACTGAATGGTACCGTGAAGGCCGAGTGCCACTACATACGTTACGTGCCAATATTGATTATGGAGTGGCTGAAGCGTTGACCACATACGGTATTATCGGCATTAAAGTTTGGGTATTTAAAGGTGAGGTTTTTGCTGATAATGCACAAGCACCATTGCAATCTGCTCCAGCAGTAACTGATGCAGAACCAGAGAAAAAAGTAAGAAAGCCGAGGGTTAAAGATGCTACAACCGTCTAGACAAAAATACCGCAAGATGCAAAAAGGCCGCAATAAGGGCATTGCAACGACAGGTAACAAAGTAAGTTTTGGTGATTTTGGATTAAAAGCCATTGGCCGTGGTCGATTGACTGCGCGCCAGATTGAAGCTGCCCGTCGCGTGATGACACGTCATATTAAACGTGGTGGACGTGTATGGATTCGTATATTTCCAGATCAGCCAATTTCTAAAAAGCCGGCAGAGGTGCGTATGGGTAATGGTAAAGGTAGTGTTGAATACTACATTGCACAAATTCGTCCAGGTAAAATGTTATATGAAATGGATGGCGTTACTGAAGAGCTTGCACGTGAGGCTTTTAAATTAGCTGCGGCTAAATTACCAATTGAGACCGCATTCATGACGCGTCACTTAGGTGGTTAAGGATAATATGATGAAAGTTACTGAATTGAGAAACAAAAACACCGACGAGTTAAATGGCGAATTGATTGAGTTACGTCGCGCACAATTTTCATTGCGCATGCAAGCAGCAACACAGCAACTTAACAAGCCGGATCAAATTATGAAAACACGACGCAATATTGCCCGTGTTAAGACCGTGCTAGCTGAAAAAGCTAAAGCCTGAGAGGATTGATGATGACGGAAACACAAGTAAAAGTCGTTCGCTCTTTAAGCGGCCGTGTTGTAAGTGACAAAATGGATAAAACCGTAAGTGTATTAGTAGAGCGTAAAGTTAAGCACCCCTTAATCGGTAAGGTGATGTCTAAGTCAAAAAAATTGCATGCACACGACGAAACTAACGAGTGTAAAGAAGGCGATATTGTAACAATTACAGAGAGTCGTCCGCTTTCAAAGCATAAAACTTGGGTGGTGAGTAATATTGCTAGAAAAGCAAACTAAACCTTGCTTTCAAAGCTAGTAATAATTTGTACTATCTTGTTGCTAGTATGTGCAAAGAAGGTATATAATGTTGGACTTTTCGGCGCTCTTGCATTGTTGGTTAAAACTAACGGTGAACTTAAAGCAAGCGCCCCAATACTGACCGTGGTCAATAGGCCGAACCAGAAATGGCGGCTGTTTTGGTAAATACGGATTAAGTTGGAGACTATTTCATGATTCAAATGCAGTCAAGGCTAGAAGTAGCCGATAACACAGGTGCGCGTTCTGTAATGTGCATTAAAGTGCTGGGTGGCTCAAGACGTCGCTATGCAAGTGTTGGTGATGTGATAAAAGTTACTATTAAAGATGCGGCTCCACGCGGGCGCGTTAAAAAAGGTGAGGTTTATAACGCTGTGGTGGTGCGTACTGCTAAAGGTGTTCGCCGTCCAGATGGTTCGCTAATTAAGTTCGATAGTAATGCAGCCGTTTTGTTAACTGCCAAGCTTGAGCCAATTGGTACACGTATTTTTGGACCAGTCACACGTGAGTTACGCGGTGAACGTTTCATGAAAATCGTTTCTTTAGCTCCAGAAGTGCTGTAAGAGCTGGGAAAGGGATAGCTAAAATGAGTAAAATTCTTAAAGGCGATCAAGTTATCGTCAATACAGGTAAGGACAAAGGTAAGCGTGGTGTTGTATCACGCCTACTGGAGGGCGGGCTTGTTCTGGTAGAAGGTATTAACCTAGCAAAAAAACACGAAAAACCAAATCCTATAAAAGGGATTGCTGGCGGGATTGTTGCTAAAGAAATGCCGATTCAAATTTCTAATGTAGCTTTGTTTAATGTGGCTACTCAAAAAGCTGACCGAGTAAGTTACAAGGTTTTAGCTGATGGCCGTAAGATTCGTGTGTATAAGTCTAACGGCGAAGCTGTTGAAGCTTAGGTGAGTGAATAGGATAAATTATGGCACGTTTAAAAGAATATTATAAAGACACAGTTATTAAAGAAATGACTGAGAAATTCGGGTACACCTCAGTGATGCAGGTGCCAAAGATAGACAAAATCACACTCAATATGGGTGTGGGTGAAGCAGTTGCAGATAAGAAGGTAATGGAAAATGCAGTGGCTGATATGGAAAAAATTGCTGGACAAAAAGCAATAGTAACAAAGGCTAAAAAATCAGTCGCGGCATTTAAGATTCGTGACGATTACCCGGTTGGTTGTAAAGTAACACTTCGCCGTGAACAGATGTATGAGTTTTTTGATCGCTTGGTGACTGTTGCGATTCCGCGTACACGTGACTTTCGTGGTTTGTCAGCTAAATCTTTTGATGGACGCGGCAATTACAACATGGGTGTTAAAGAGCAAATTATATTCCCAGAAATTGAATACGATAAAATTGATGCGATTCGTGGTATGAACATTACGATCACCACGACAGCAAAAACTGACGAAGAGGCTAAAGCATTGCTTTCTGCGTTTAATTTTCCTTTTAGAGGATAAGACATGGCAAAAACATGTATGACAGAGCGCGAAATTAAACGACGCGCAACCGTAAAAAAATTCGCTGCAAAACGTGCTGCGTTAACTACAATTATTAACGATCAAAGCGTTAGTTTGGAAGAGCAGCGTGAAGCACGCTTGAAATTACAAGCGTTGCCACGTAATTCTAGCCCCGTGCGTTTGCGTAATCGTTGTGCGCTTACTGGCCGCCCACGTGGTGTGTTTAGTAAATTTGGAATTGGACGTAGTAAATTGCGTGACTTGATGATGAGTGGCAAAGTGCCAGGCGTCACCAAGGCAAGCTGGTAACTTAAGGAATAGATTTATGAGTATGAGTGATCCAATTGCCGACATGTTAACGCGTATTCGTAATGCGCAAAGTGTTAATAAAATATCGGTTTCAATGCCAGCATCTAAAGTAAAAGGTGCTATTGCAAACGTGCTTAAAGACGAAGGGTATATTGAAGACTTTTCAGTGGCGCCAAATGATGGCAAGCCACTGTTAAATATTAGTCTGAAATATTATGCTGGACGCCCAGTTATCGAGAAGATTGAACGTGTTAGCAAGCCAGGTTTGCGTGTCTACAATAGTGGGCAAAATATACCTAAAGTAATGAATGGTCTTGGTGTGACAATTGTGTCTACATCTAAGGGTGTAATGACAGATCGTAAAGCACAGGCTGCCGGCATTGGTGGCGAACTTCTGTGTATAGTGGCTTAAGGAGAAGCAGATGTCACGTATTGCTAAAAATCCAGTAGTCGTTCCAGCTAAAGTGGAAGTGGCGTTAACTGTTGACAGTATCGCTGTTAGCGGCCCATTAGGTAAATTGTCACAAGTATTAACGGATGCAGTTAATTTGAGCCGCGACGGTGAGACGATTACGTTTACTGCCGCTAATGACAGTGCGCATGCACGTGCAATGTCAGGCACATTGCGTTCGCTTGTGGCTAACATGGTGCAAGGAGTTTCTGAAGGGTTTACTCGTAAGCTTACTTTGGTCGGTGTTGGTTATAAAGCACAAGCACAAGGTACTATGTTGAACCTTGAATTGGGCTACTCACATCCTATTAATCACAAAATGCCAGACGGTGTAACAGTGAAAACACCCACGCCAACTGAGGTTGAGTTAACTGGTGCTGATAAGCAGGTTGTGGGTCAAGCGGCTGCACAAATTCGTGGATATCGCGCACCAGAGCCATATAAAGGCAAGGGTGTTCGTTATTCTGATGAAGTGGTTCAGATTAAAGAATCTAAGAAAAAATAGCAGTAAATTAGGAAAATAAGGCTAAAACATGACTACCGTAAATAATCGTCTGCGCCGTGCACGTAAATCCCGTGCCATCATTGCCGGACAATCAATAACGCGCTTAAGTGTGCATCGTACTAATTTACATATCTATGCACAAATTATTGATGCATCGGGCGACAAGGTATTGGCAAGTGCTTCTACCGCGGAGGCGGAAGTACGTAAACAGGTTAAAAATGGCGGTAATGTTGAAGCTGCGACACTTATCGGAAAACGTATTGCTGAAAAAGCAAAAAAAGCAGGCATTACCAAGGTGGCCTTTGATCGTTCGGGCAACAAATATCACGGTCGAATTCAGGCGTTAGCAGATGCTGCGCGTGAAAATGGCCTGTCATTTTAATAAGCGGGAATAGATTATGGCTAAAGGTTTTGAACAACAAGCACAGCAAACAGATGGTTTGCGTGAAAAAATGATCTCAGTTAACCGTGTAAGTAAAACGGTTAAGGGTGGTCGCATAATGAGTTTTGCTGCATTAAGCGTAGTTGGTGATGGCGATGGTGGCGTAGGTATGGGTAAAGGTAAAGCGCGAGAAGTGCCAACCGCCGTACAAAAAGCAATGGATGAAGCTCGACGTGAAATGGTTAAAGTTAACTTAAATAACGGTACATTGCATCATACAGTTATTGGTTCTTTCGGCGCGGCTAAAGTGCTTATCCAGCCAGCATCTGAAGGAACGGGTATTATTGCAGGTGGTGCAATGCGTGCAATTTTTGAGGTGATGGGCGTAACTAACGTAACAGCAAAATGCATAGGCTCAACCAATCCTTATAACGTTGTTCGTGCTACGTTAAATGGCTTAGAAGCAATGAATACACCTGCTGGCGTAGCTGCTAAACGTGGTAAATCAGTTGAAGAGATCAGAGGCTAATAGATGGCTAAAGCAAAAAAAGATACTGGCAATACTGTAAAGGTCACTTTAATTAAAAGTGTAATCGGCAGAGTTGAGTCTCATCGTGCCACAGTTAAAGGTTTGGGTTTGCGTCGTATGCATCATACGGTTGAGTTGCAAGATACCCCAGAAGTGCGCGGCATGATTAATAAGATCAACTATCTATTAAAGGTAGAAGGATAATGGAATTAAATACAATCAAACCTGGTGAAGGTGCAAAAAAAGAATCACGTCGTGTAGGTCGTGGTATTGGTTCTGGCTTTGGAAAAACTGCTGGACGTGGTCATAAAGGTCAACGTTCACGTGCAGGGGGGTTTCATAAGGTCGGTTTTGAGGGTGGCCAAATGCCTTTGCAGCGTCGTTTGCCTAAACGTGGTTTTAAATCATTGACTAAAGCTGATACAGCGCATGTGCGTACAAGTGAGTTATTGGCCTTAGATGCGAAAGTCATTGACTTGTTAGCGCTGAAAGAAGCTAAGGTTGTATCTGGAAAAGTGAAGGCCGCAAAAGTTTTTCTATCTGGTGAGTTGAGTGAAAAGATTCAAGTGCAAGGTTTACTTTTGACTAAAGGCGCGCGTGCTGCAATTGAAGCTGCTGGTGGCAAAGTCGTAGAAGCATAAGAGAAATCACTTGGCACAAGATACTTTACTAAAATCTTTTGGAAAAATGAGCGAGCTTAAGAGCCGCTTATGGTTTGTATTGGGAGCGCTGGTTGTATTTAGACTAGGCTCACATATTCCAGTGCCAGGAATTGATCCAACCATTTTAAAGCAGCTTTTTGATGCGCAAAGCGGTGGTATTTTGGGCATGTTCAATATGTTTTCAGGCGGCTCGCTGCAACGGTTCGCTATATTTGCGCTAGGCATTATGCCTTATATTTCGGCGTCGATTATTATGCAGTTAATGACGGTGGTTTCGCCAAAGTTAGAGCAGTTAAAAAAAGAGGGTGAAGCAGGACGACGTTTAATTACTAAATATACGCGTTATGGCACTGTGTTGCTGGCAACATTTCAAGCGTTAGGAATTGCGATCGCGTTTGAAAGCCAGGCGGGCTTGGTATTGGATCCAGGAATGGCCTTTAGGCTAACGACTGTTGTTACTTTAGTGGGCGGCACCATGTTTTTGATGTGGCTGGGTGAGCAAATTACTGAGCGCGGGATAGGCAATGGTATTTCAATTATCATTTTTGCAGGTATTGTTGCAGGATTGCCAGAAGCCATAGGAAGTACTTTAGAGCTAGCGCGTACAGGTGCTTTCTCAATACCGCTAGTTGTGTTTTTGTTTGTTATGGTGATTTTGGTGACGGCATTGGTTGTCTTTGTAGAACGCGGCCAACGTAAGATTACGGTGAACTATGCGAAACGCCAGGTAGGCAATAAAGTGATGGGCGGTCAAACGACACACTTGCCGCTAAAGTTGAACATGGCCGGTGTGATTCCACCAATCTTTGCATCTAGTATTATTTTGTTTCCAGCATCATTGGCTGGATGGTTTGGCAGTAGTGAAAGCATGTATTGGTTAAAAGATTTGTCTGGCGCAATATCTCCAGGTCAGCCTATTTATGTATTGATGTTTGCAGCAGCTATTTTATTTTTCTGTTTCTTTTATACGGCATTAGTATTTAACCCAAAAGAAACAGCAGATAATTTGAAAAAAAGTGGCGCATTTATTCCGGGCATACGTCCTGGAGAGCAGACCGCAAAGTATATAGATAAAATTATGGGACGATTGACGCTAATTGGTGCTGTTTATATTACCTTGGTGTGTTTGTTGCCAGAGTTTCTAAGACTGAAAATTAATACGCCGTTTTATTTTGGTGGTACTTCATTATTGATTATTGTTGTGGTAACAATGGATTTTATGGCGCAAGTACAATCGCACCTAATGTCACACCAATATGATGGATTGTTGAAAAAAGCTAATTTCAAGGGTGGCTCGAGCAGTCGCTAATCT
>Ga0075467_10004485_pt1 | contig 10329 bp, 13 predicted proteins | sample DEB08_DNA_9_FD_75067 | JGI IMG/M metagenome (GOLD analysis project Ga0075467, IMG submission 75067) | Aqueous microbial communities from the Delaware River and Bay under freshwater to marine salinity gradient to study organic matter... | ecosystem: Environmental > Aquatic > Marine > Coastal ... | reverse complement strand
TCTGACCAGAAGGGGAACTCCTTAGGGTTGATTTCCAGGGTTTTGAATGCTAATATAGATAGATGGTTGTTTCATAGCCTCGCGATTTATCGCGTGGATTGGAGAGAGGGCTTCCATTGTAATTGTTATCCATTTATAAGAGCTACGGCAGCTGCGGATTCTCGGTAGTATTGAGATCGCTGCGCTATTAGTATTGGGTAGTGAGATTAGATGCGGCAATTATTAGATGAGCTTCTCTTCGAAGGAAAATCGCTAAAGCAGATGCCTGCAGAGCTCGAAAGCAAAGCATAACTATGAACTATTATTAAGTTGCTTGTGATTTCTTATTCAAAGGCCAAACTTGTCATTGATCACATGGTTGACCCCATCTTCTAGTAGGCTAATTAATTCTGCATCCATAAATTCATAGTCGTCGGGAATGTGGAGAATTTCAATCTCGGGCATTTCAACCTGTGGATAGCTGTCTCTAAGTTTATTGCGGTAGCGAGTTTCAATAACTAGTATCAGGTCTGCCCAAATGATATCTTTCTCGCGAATCTTGCGGTCGCTTTTAGGACTTAAGCCAACCGAGCGAATGGCAAAGCGTTGATCATTTTTGAAAATGGCTTCTGCCGTTCTGCTGCGGCGTTTATTTTGTCCACAGATCACTAAAATATTAGGTCTATCTGTCAATGTGTTCTAAAAAATCAACTAATTAATCATGATGATAAGGCTCGCCTTTTAAAATGGTAGCGGCCCTATAAATTTGCTCCGCGAAAATGGCGCGAATAATCTGATGGGAGAAGGTCATTTTAGAAAGTGAGATTTTGCCATCTGCGGCAGCATACACATCAGGCGAAAAGCCATAGGCCCCGCCGATGCAAAAGACAATGCGTTTGGGACTGCGATTAAACCAAGTTTGCAATTGCTGGGCAAAGCCACGGGAATGGTATTCTTTGCCTTTTTCATCGAGAAGAATGAGTAAATCGCCCGCCTTTTTTTCCGCTAGTATTTTCTGACCCTCTTGTTCTTTGATCTGATCTTGCGTAAGCTTTTTGGTGTTCTTTATATCGGCAATTACCTTGGCTTCAAAAGGCCAATAATGTTGCAAACGGCCGAAATACTTGTCTTCTAAGCTTGCCACCGCGGCTTCATTGGTTTTACCAATCATCAATAATTCTATTCTCATCCCTTCGACGTACTTTGCAGCACAAATAAAAAGTAATTCTTACAAAATATAGGCATGGCAACAAATAAAGACTTTTATGCTCTTTCGGTGAAGAACCCTCAGGGCAAAGAGATGAAGATGGAAGACTATAAAGGTAAGGTCTTACTAATCGTAAACACCGCTACCAAATGTGGTTTAGCGCCACAGTTCGACGGTCTGGAAGCGCTGCATCAGAAATATAAAGATCAGGGTTTAGTGGTGCTCGGTTTTCCTTGCAATCAATTTTTAGGTCAGGAGCCAGAAAGCAATGAAACAGTGGAGGAGACCTGCAAGATTAATTTTGGCGTTACCTTTCCCCTTACGGAGAAGATTAAAGTAAACGGTAGCGATACCCACCCGGTTTTCAAATACTTGAAAAAAGTAAAGGGCGGTTTATTAACCAGCGCGATAAAATGGAATTTCACTAAGTTTTTGGTGGACCAAGATGGTTATCCTTTAGAGCGATACGCCCCTAAAACAGAACCGAAAGAAATTGAGTCTAAGATTAAAGAATTACTAAAGTCTTAATCGATTTTTTTAATCAGCCCACTAACCACTCCCCAAATGCGGAAGTCCATAAACTGGGTGATTTTAAGTTTTTCGAAAGCAGGATTTTCGGGGAGGAGGTAAAAGTCTTCCCCGTCAATTAAAAGACGCTTAACCGTGTATTCGCCGTTAATTACCGCGAGAATAATACTCTGATTCTGAGCCTGTTTTTCTTTATCTACAATAAGAAGATCCCCATCGTCAATACCGGCACCTACCATCGACTGGCCGCTTACGCGTACGCAAAAGCTCGACTTAGGATTGCGGATTAATTCGCGATTTAAATTAATGGTGTCTTCAAAATACTCGGAAACATAAGAAGGTTTGCCTGCCGAAACGCCTACATCGAAAAAGGGAATCTCAATTCCATCAAAAGGATCAATCTGAAAAACGGCTAGTGACATAGGCAAAATTGTAAGTGCTCAATTTACATTTTAATCGCCTACAATTTTTAGCGGCCGCTTATTAAGTGTTAACAAATTTTGCTGAACGCTATCCGCTAGCGCTTCAATGTCCTCTAAATAAATCTGTTCCAGCACTTCAACATAGGGACGATTGTGGTAATAGCCATCTTTAAAATTTGATTCAGCCTGCTTAATTAATTCTTGCGCTTCCGCTTTATCACCTTCTTTAGAGGCTAATCGGGCTTGATGAAAATAGGCATCTGCCAAAGCGGGATAAATGCGTAAGGTGCGATCTAAATCTGCTTTCATATTAATGTCGTCGCCTAACTTTTCATAAGTCAAAGCGCGGTATAAAACAGCAAAGGCATCTACCCATTCTTCGCCCTCATTGTCGATGGTGCTATCAATATATAGGGATAAAGAATATAGGGCTTGCGGGTAATCGCCGAGGCCGTAATAGGCAATGCCCCGCATATAATCGTGATTTTGCTCTTGCGAATAGCCAACTGTTTTAGTTACAGAATCGGTGAGGTTGAAGTCGGCAATAGCCCTCTGGTAATCGCGATAGAAATAGAGGTAGAGGTAGCCACGAAATCCCGCCCAGGGTTCGGGTTTAAGTTCTGCCCCATGCCATAATAGTATTGCATTTCTGCCGCAAGGCCGCGCTTAACGCGAGATGTACCAAATTCCCGCCAGTAATCGCCATTGCTGCTATCGAGTTTCATGGCTTCCTTAATGTGGAACTGTTCGGGCACCGTTCCTTGGTAATAATACCTTACGCCGTTGCTTAAGCCTTTCGCGTAGCTTATTTTTTTCTTCAGTACTAAAGTCGCGCTCATACCAATCGTAGTTGGGTTGGCAACTTAAAAGACTGTGAAGGAGGCAGGCCTTAAGGCAGAATATCAGTGATCTCATTGTCTTTTATTTTGGCGGATTATTGCTGATTTACAAGCGTTATTAATGCCATTTGCCGTGAACCTTCAGAAATTAGAAATCAGACAATAGAACGGTATGAATCGAGATGTCGCACTTACGGCGCTTGGGATTTCCTCGTATCATTTTGTTATCGAGATGTCGGCCCTCCAGGCCTTTTATTTTGTGGGATTTAGAATCCGCAGCTGCCGCTGCTTGAGGAATGAATTTTTACCTGATAGTACCGAGAAATCGCAGCTGCCGCAGCTCATTTTTACTGCATCGAATTTCAATCGAATTTCCTCTCCGCAAAGCCTTTGCTTTCCTACCGAATTACAAATTAATTTTAATTACAGAGATCTAATAGTTAGTGTAGTACGATTCCAATCTCACTACTCTGTACTCACTACTACGAGACCAGCGGCCTCAAACTCAGATAATCTTCTTAATCACCCGCAATCGATGGGTATGCACTTTATCATCGGCATGGTAAATGCCCGACTGGTCGAGGCGGTCTAAACGCACTTTACCGCTGGCATGTAAGATGTAGTTATCTTTTAAGATGATGCCGACGTGAATAATCTTCCCCTCATTATTATCGAAAAAGGCTAAATCGCCAGGTTCCGATTCTTCTATGAAGCTTAAGGTTTCGCCAATTCGGGCTTGCTGTGCAGCGTCACGCGGTATATTATAGCCGCAAATACGGTAAACCATCTGGCTAAAGCCAGAACAGTCGATACCAAAAGGACTGCGGCCACCCCAGAGATAGGGGGCGTGTAAATATTGGAAGGCAACTTCAATTAGTTGCTCGCGGCTTTGCTTTTTATGGATGAAGGCGCCGCTAAATTTAAATTTAGTTTCAGCGATGCGGATGGGTGATTTTTCGCTGAAACCGGGTAAAAAAGAACCCAAGAAGATAGGGAAGAAACTTCCGCTGTCTTCTCGGGATATCAATTCTATTAAATCGCTGCTAATCGGCTTTTTGCATTTGGCGTGCCACTCCGCCTGCTTTTCGTCCAAGGCTTCAAACTGCTTGCGATCAATCCAACCTTCATAACGATCGTGATGAAGACGAATACGCAACCATTTCTTCCGTTGTTCTAAAACATCGTAGCTCTCTCCAAAAATTACCTGGTTTACCATTTCTGCGGTGTCCGCTGGCTCCAGGCGCATGGGTATAACACTTAACCCGCAAATGCCTTTTAGCATATTTTTAGCCTAGGTTTTCAATTACCATTGCAGAAGCACCGCCACCGCCGTTGCAAATACCAGCTGCGCCAATTTTACCATTATTTTGCTTCAATACATTCATCAAAGTTATAATGATGCGAGCACCAGAAGCGCCTAAAGGATGACCCATAGATACCGCGCCACCGTTAACATTGGTTTTTGCAGGATCAATATTTAAGATTTGCATATTCGCTAAACCTACCACCGAAAAGGCTTCGTTTAATTCGAAGGCATCTACATCTTTAATATCCACATTTGCTTTTGCTAAGGCTTTTGGTAGTGCTTTCGCGGGTGCAGTGGTAAACCATTCTGGTTCATGGGCCGCATCTGCATAAGCGCTAATTTTTGCTAAAGGCTTAAGACCTAAACTTGCTGCTTTTTCGGCCGACATTAAAACCAATGCTGCGGCACCATCATTAAGATTAGAAGCGTTCGCGGCTGTAACTGTTCCTTCTTTATCGAATACGGGACGTAAGGTGGGAACCTTGGCGGGAGCAACTTTAAAAACGTCTTCATCGCGTTCTACCACAATGGCATCACCTCTGCGTTGGGGAATAGTTACCGGAATAACCTCTTCGGCAAAACGTCCCTTCTCCCAAGAGTCGGCGCTGCGACGGTAGCTTTCTAATGCAAAAGCATCTTGCTCTTCGCGGCTAAATTTCATGTCTTTGGCACAAAGCTCGGCGCAATTACCCATGTGTACCGATCCGTAAACGTCGATTAAACCATCGCGTAAAAGACCGTCTTTCATTTTAATGTCGCCTAATTTAACGCCACTACGGCCGTCTAAATAGTGGGGAACATTGCTCATGCTTTCCATACCACCGGCAACCACTACGTCGGCATCACCTAAAGCAATTGCTTGCGCAGCTTGCATAATAGCTTTCATGCCCGATGAGCATACTTTATTTACCGTTGTACAAGGAACGGTGTTTGGTAAACCCGCGCCCATAGCTGCCTGACGAGCAGGAGCCTGGCCAACGCCCGCTTGTAAAACGTTACCCATTAGTACTTCTTGTACTTCATTGGGATTTAAGTTGATTTTTTCTAAAGCGCCTTTAATAGCGATGGATCCTAATTGGGTAGCGCTTAAAGAAGAAAGGCTTCCTAAAAATCCGCCAATGGGCGTTCTAACCGCAGATACGATTACTACTTCTTTCATGTGAAATTGTGTTTGTGTATTTGAGAGTGCCGAATACCATCTCCCGCAAAGGGTGAAAAATGAAATTTATAGTTCCAGTAGGACTGATTCATTGGTGGTATTCTAAGATTTGTCTTTACTTAGCAATGTGGGCGAAATTAAACAAAATAAGCCTCTTTATTTTCCCTTTGGGCATGAGAAAACTATTATTATATCTACAAAACTATCAGACACAAATCTCAATCACCTTGCTTTTTGTGGTTTCCTTGATTTTTATTGTTTACCTCAGTCCGCGTGAAGTTCAGTTTAAGTATGAGTTTCAGAAGGGTAAGCCTTGGCTCCATGAGAATTTAGTGGCCCCTTTCGACTTCTCCATATTAAAGTCAGAAGCTTCTTTAAAGGAGGAAATCTTAAAAACGCGTTTGCAAAAAACCATTTTTTTAAAGTTCGATGATGCCTTTAGTGCGAAGGCCACTGCCACTTTTCAAGATGATTTAGCCACTGCTTGGGCAGAAGCGCGCAAAGAAGGCCGTTTTCAGGATAGTTTAAATGGCGGTCTTTATGCCAAATTGCAGTCTTTAGGCGAGTCTAATTTAAAAGAGTTCTATAAAATTGGTGTTCTTCAACCCAGTGACGATCCTTTTTTTGAAGATTTTGGTCAGGTGCTTTTAGTAAAAGACAAAGTGAGTCAGCCAGTTGAGCTGAGTCAGTTTTATGGTATTCAAAGCGTGGTGGAGAAAATCCGTGGACGCATAAAAGACAGCCTTAGCGAAGAGCAGGCGGGTTTCTTAATGGCTCGCTTAGCGGCCAATATTCGCTATAATGTTTTTTATGAAAAAGAACGCAGCGAGAAGTATTTACAAAATCAACTCGATCAGATATTACCCAGTAGGGGAGCGGTTTTAAGCGGCGAACTGATAATTGCAAAAGGCAATTTGGTAGACGATGAACGCTTCGCTAAGTTGAACTCCCTTAAATCTGTTTACGAAGGTTCCTTAAGCGGGGTACGTTCTTATTATAGCTTGCTTAGCGGACAAATATTGTTGGTGGGAATCTTGCTTTTTGTTCTCTTCGCCTTCCTTAATCAGTTCGATAAATTGGTATTAGAAGATATCAGTCGTCTTACTTTTATTCTAGTCAATATACTCCTGATGGTTTTATTGGCGAGCATTGTTCTCTCCTTTAATGCCGGCTTAATCTATCTTATACCCTTTGCCATTTTACCGATGGTGATGCGTTCTTTCTTTGAAACGCGTTTAGCACTTTTTGTGCATCTAGTGGCCATGTTAATAATTGGTTTTCAGGTACCTAATAGTTTTGAGTTTATCTTCTTGCAAATTGTAGCGGGCGTATTTTCGGTATTAATGGTAAATAACCTGTACCGTCGGAAAGACCTCTTTTTAACCGGTGGAAAAATCACCTTGGTTTATGCCGTATCTTATTTCAGCTTGGCGATATTACAAGAAGGCAGTGTGAAAACCATCGACTATGGTGTTTTTGCTTATTTCGTGGGTAATGGTTTGCTTACGCTGATCTCTTTCCCCTTAATTTACTTCCAAGAAAAGATATTTGGTTTTGTTTCGGAGATTTCCCTCTTGGAGCTTAGTGATACTAATAATCCTCTTTTACGCGAGTTGGCAGAAACTGCGCCGGGTACTTTTCAGCACAGTATGCAGGTGGCCAATTTAACCGAGAATGCCATTATTGCGATCGGCGGAAATGCTTTATTAGCGCGCACTGGAGCCTTGTATCACGACATTGGGAAAATGCAAAGTCCTATGTATTTTATTGAGAACCAGAGCACGGGTATTAATCCCCACGATGAGCTAAGCTTTGAGGAAAGTGCCGAAATAATAATTGGTCACGTTAGTGCGGGAATTTCCTTGGCGAAACGCAATGCGCTACCAGACTTACTAATCGATTTTATTCGTACCCACCACGGAACTTCTATGGTAATGTATTTCTACAAGCAATACATCCGCGATTTCCCGGAAGATAAAGCCGCAAGTGAACGCTTCACCTATCCCGGCCCAAAACCCTTTTCTAAGGAAACGGCGGTGTTAATGATGGCTGATACCGTGGAGGCGGCTTCGCGCAGTATTCAGAATCCCGACCACGATAAAATTGACCAATTGGTAGAAAGACTGATTGATTATCAGATTAATGATGGGCAATTTGAAAACGCTCCCATCACCTTGCGGGAGATTAGGAGCGTTAAGAAAATTTTCAAGAAGATGTTAATGAACATCTACCACGTGCGGATTAAGTACCCTGATTAGCTAGGAACTCAGCTTAGGATTCTATTTCAACGTGAATTCGACAATAAATTAGAGCCTCAGTTTTTTAATGGAAAGAAAAGACCTGTCTGGATCGTGCAGATGTAGCGTGGGCTACAGCAAATGAGCTAGATGCAGGATTTTAATTTTTATTGGAAAATCCGTTTAGGCCCCTTCTAAAAAGTGGCTTTCCACGCCTCAGTAGCTCACAATAGCCCGCTATTGCTTCACTGCTTCGGCTTGAAACCCACTATTTACAAGAGGTCTGAGGCCTAATTTTACGTCGAACTCACGTTATTTCAGAATCATCAAGATCTTGGGAGTCTTCAAAGTCCTCTTCTCCTTCTTCCGAGAAGGCCTGACTAATATCGTGTTCACCATAAAGAAGGTCATAAGACTCTAAATTCGGGGTGGCTTCAAGATTGCTTACTTCAAAGTACAGCTGATAATAGTTATCATATTGCTTTAAAAAGCCTTCTTGGTTAGTGAGTAATAAGAGGTTTTCACTGCTTTGATCTTTTAGCAGCGCTAATTTCCCCCGCTTTTCTTTCCAGATATACTGATTGGGGATAAGGGGAATTTTCGCCAAGAAAGCAAAGTCACTAGCAATTAAGCTTCGTTTCGGCTTCAATAAAATGTGTTTCATAGTATCAGAAATAGATTTTCCGAAAATACTAAATAACGTGAGTTCAACTATGCATTAGAGCCTCAGATTTTCAATAAAAAGAAAAGACCACATTGTTGGTATAAGCAAAGACTAATAGGTAGATTTTTAATTTGGGCTGTCAGACAGTGACTATCACTTAATTTTTTATACCCCTAAATTAATCACCTGATAAATGCTAAGTCGTGAACTGGTGGTGGATTGCGCATCTTTCGAATCATAGAATATAGTCCAATTCCTACGAGAGAACCAAAAATTAGAATCACCTCGAGAATTCCTAGGTTGGCCAATCCTAAGACAAGCCCCGTAATCGAACTTTTCGAGCCAACCACCACATATTGAGATCCCATCTCAATTTGGATCGCCAAGTAAAGTGTCCATGCGAAAAGAATTGAAACTATCCCAACCGCAATCATTGGCTTTTTAGCGGATTTTGAAGCACTAAACTTCTCAAAACGATACGCTGTATTGGAAATATGCTCTTTAAAATAATTGAATAGCTCCAACCTTTTGTTAGAGTCACTTATCCTAAAATGCTCCTCAGACTCATGGCCAAAAAAGATTTGCAGATATTTTTGCCCTTCGTGATACTGGATATTTTTTATGTAAGAAAAAGGAATACAGAAAACGTCTATAGGGATGACGTCATTCTCTAGATCTTTTATATAATCTAAAACCTTATCTGCTTTGGGATTGGCCTTGTAAATCATTTCATTGCCCATAGCAATGATTTTGTCCTCACCTTTCTCTCTGTTAATCCAAGTTTTAACCATCTTAAAATTTTTAAAGGCTAGTTATTGCTATCGCCATTATCGTCAGAGAAGCATAAAGCTTCCGTAAAATAAGCACTGTTTGTTCCGTCTGTTAAAGATCGAAAAATTAGACTACATCAAAATTGATGGGGGCAAAGTTGGGAGGTTCAAAACTATTATTGGATCTATTGGTACCCATTTTTTTTGGGTTCGATGCCAACATTCTTTTTATAAATTACACAGAAATTCGTTTCCGCAACACCGTAGTGTTTTTCAAATCCTTCCAAGTCATTGATATAATTATCTAGCCCTAGGTTGGTTAAATTACTTACACTTGAAAGATTATCATATTTCCAAGGGAATTTATTATGTGGATTTGGAGTGCTGATAAATAGAGCATCATAATGACTATTATTATCAAGTAACACAGCATACAAATGAAATTCCTTTTGTATTTTTTTTGCTTCTATTTCTAAAATTCCAAAGTGGCGAAACAATTTATCTAGGTGAGGTTTTCTTTTTTTAAAACTGTTATATCCCAAACCATACCAATCAAAATGTATATGCCAGTTATCAAGGCCAATATCCGGATCGTCAAAATTCAACCAAGTTTCCTTTTCTAAATCGTTCTCTGTTCCGAGTCGCTGGAAATACTTTTTAAGGCCTCTTAATTTTTTCATATCCTTTGGCCTGTCTATTGTTGAAGCGCAGGTTTTTTATTTTTCAATCTTTTCATCATAGCTATAAGCGATGACAATCGAATTCTCTTTTACGTAGATATCTCCCGAAGATACTGTTTTTCGAAAGTTTTGGCCATCGCTGTACTGACTGCTTCGTTGAAAAGAGTAATGATAATATTCGTTTACTTGATTGTACAGCGAATTATTGAATCCCCCAGTTGGTAACTGCAGTAAAGTGTCTATAATTCGAAGACCGTCTCTTGTTAAGAGTCCAAGAAAGGTGTTATGGTTGTTCGAGAAAATCAGGTAATTTTCATCATTATATGGAAATAGCATATTGAATTTAAGGCCAATAGTGTCAATTAAAACGGTTCCTTGGTTGGCAAGTCTATTCCATGTTTCGTTTTCACTTAAGTAGTCGCTCCTTAATAAGTGGCTTGGTATTTTGTTTGATTTAAGAATAGTCTAATCAATCGAAGCACAAAAAATGCTTCTTTCTTTAATTGAAGCATCATCTTTTTAAAGTTCCAGCCCGCCG
>Ga0075467_10004479_pt1 | contig 10342 bp, 9 predicted proteins | sample DEB08_DNA_9_FD_75067 | JGI IMG/M metagenome (GOLD analysis project Ga0075467, IMG submission 75067) | Aqueous microbial communities from the Delaware River and Bay under freshwater to marine salinity gradient to study organic matter... | ecosystem: Environmental > Aquatic > Marine > Coastal ... | reverse complement strand
TGCGAACATAACAATCATGAAGGCCTACTATCTATCTTTGAGCCTTGCGTTGCTTGAGCCTACGATACTTAAACTTACAACACCATGACTTGCAGCAGCTACTAAGTTATCTAGTATCGGTGACGACTGGAAGAGAACTTCATGTCATAACAACTCATATACATATATATAGTCAATCTATACATTATCTTCGACAGGAAAAATAATCAAGCAAGATGCCAGCGATGAAAATAGCCATGTGCACCAATGTCCGCCGCCTAACAACCCGCCCATTGGCAGGAGATGACTTCCACATAGTTTGCATTCTCAACGGCGCATTCCGAATTATATCGCTAGTGTGTACTCTTCCCGTGTGGGTACTGATCTTTCAAGTCCGTCTGAGTGGAACCGAAATGATGATAAACGATCAACCATTTTGGTGTCGAAGTTCTGAGGAAGTTGATCTGTGGACTTTGTATGTTAGCCCTCCTGTGGAACAGCTGCAGAATGTAGTGAATGGTACTTCGTTTGGTCCAATTGAAGAAGATATAGATGATGCAACGAAACATCAGCTACGATCTATGGTGATTCCGTTTACCCTTTACCTCACCGTGAGCCTCCTCTACAATATCCTCGATATGGTTCTTTCATTAGCGATGTGGAATGCAGCAGCCATTGGAACACCTGTTGAACCACGTGGGCGGGAACGAGCTCTAGTTTCAATGATTTGGATCAAAATGACATTCTTGAACTTACTGCTGTTCTCTGTCTTGGGAAGTGGAATATATTTGACGCATGCAGGACGAGTGTACAATTATGGTTGCTCCTCACTCCATGATCAAGCTGTCCATCATTATGAATCAACCATATGGTATGGACTATTCTGTGCGGCGATGGCTATATATGCTGTCGAGTTATTAATGTGGCCGTGTATGATAATGAACCAAGTTGGACACGCTATTGCCTTGCAAGGCCGACAAATATCTCTATTCAGAAGGTTGGGTCAACTGGAGGATGAAGAAGGCTATTGTGCTCAGTGTATTGGTTGTTGTATCCAATGCATCCGGTGTTTAAGCTGCAATCAATTGGGAGGAGGGAATATCAAGGCGAAGACTGACCTGACAGATGCAGCGATTGCTTTCATGAATTTCATGAATTCAGAGGTCAATTTTGACATTGTGTTGTCTGATATTTATGTTGCCTTCAAGCTGCTGGACAGAAAGCAACGAGAAGTTAGGTACAAACTTAGCAAGCAAGCAAGAATGGATAAGAAGCAAACAGACAAATGTGAAATGGGAGAAGGCGAAGATGAAAGTAACAACAACAACACATCCTCACCGATCGATGCTGTCAATTTCAGCGTTAATTATGCAGATATTCTCAACAGAAGAGTGCTATCAGCCAATGATGAAACCGACATGCACCTTCTTCGTCAAGGCGCACTTTATTCTCAATATGCACAGGGGATCTACGAATTGTATCCGCGTGCACTGCTACAAGCAGGATTGCTTGACGGAGGATGGGATGGTTTGTACTCGCCTTGGAAACCAGGTGATCAGCATTCTCTACTTTCGACGTTTCGCCTAACTGAGTTTGGGTTTCCTTCTACTGCTTTGGTCTATGCCAATTTCACCAATAAAGTGATCGCGACGCCGTACTGTATACTACTTGACGAGATTGAGCGCACACTGGTAGTTGTTATTCGTGGGTCTGTGACGTTGGAAGACCTTGTCACGGACCTGCAATGGTCGGCAATAGAATTAAATCGAGTTGGTGAGAGAGTAGGGTTTGATGGCAGGGGAAAGTACGGCCATCGAGGAATGCTCACCAACTCGAAATGGATCTACAATGATATTCATCGACGGAAAATCGTATTTGATGTCTTGAGAGATGACAGGAGTAATCCCCATCGTGACTACAATTTGGTCATCACAGGCCACAGTCTTGGAGGAGGATGCGCAGCCATGCTTGCAATCATGTTCAAACCAATGTAAGAACAGGACATGGAGTTATTGGGCATGCTTTTTTAATACTTGATTGATTACTTATCTGTTGTTCCGTCTATTTCAGGTATCCGAATGTGAAATGTTATGCATTTTGTCCTCCCGGTTGCACAGTCTCAATGAATCTAGCTACAGAGTGCGACGACTTCATAACATCATTCGTCGTTGGAAACGATATTATTCCAAGGTGAGTTGAAGAAAGACTGATATTGACTTTTACTCGTGTGTTCTAACTACATTTCTTTGTTTGTTTGGTCTAAAGAATGAGAGGCGAGAACATTGAAATGCTGTAAGTTCTACTAATGAGAGAATAGGAATAGACGTTCTTAGCCGTCGGTATGACTCATCTCCATGTTATTTTACTATCATACTCACTTTCACTATCAGCCGGTATGACTTCTTGGAGATGCTGGCTCGAATAAAGGTATCAAAGATAACTGCTTTCAGAGACAGTCGGTATCCCTGCAGGAATAAAGATCTTGAAGGTATGCACATAGCACTGCTAGAGTTGCAAGTTGATCAGAGCTTTGTTCTCACTTCTCTTTTGTTAACATCATTTTCTTCTATTGTTACCACCACGGCAGTTCGAAATAAGAGAATTCTTTACGCTAGAGACGACATACCCATAACTGAGTACTACCAGAAGCTGGTATCATTTCGACAGAATCGGGAGCTGGTATTTGATCAATTGAGTCCTGTCGACACAAGGCTCCAAGTCCCTGGCCGATTGATTCATCTAATACGTTTTGGAGATGATGCCAACAACAGATACCTTCCTTACTACAAATCAAGAATGCTCCGTGAAATTCACGTCTGCCTTGACAGTATGAAGGATCATAGCATTAAAAACTTGTCAGTTGTTCTTCCCAAAATTGTCTCTGAATATGAAAATTCATCTACAACTGTATCGAATGATGATGATGATGTTGATGACATTTCTGTTCAGTCTGAGAATTCATTTGGAGGAGATTTCACTGAAGAACCGTGGTTTGTGACGTTCTCTTTTCCCCATGGGCTTGTGGCTTCTTTTGTGCCAACTCTTCTCGCAGTTGCAGCAGGTAAGATTTCGTGTGGAACGTGCTCTTGCAATTTCCTGACTGTGTTGACCATAACTTTGTATGTTCCTTGAAGTGTGCTTCTCTGTAATTGGAAATAATACATGTACTCTTTTTGAAAGGAAAATTACTGATAGGCCTTCTTACAACATGACTGATCAAGAGAGCTATGAAATCATAGCTGGCGTATCTTATGGATTATACTTTTACGGCATTCAATACCGTGATGAAGTCGATGAATTTTACACCACACAATGCAAACCGTATCCATCCCATGTTGTAAATGACGACTATGTTAAAGCGGCACGCGGATTCAGTGCAATAGCTCTGGTCATTGGCTTTCCCATTGTGTTACTCCTTTGCCTCACCAGCTGTATGAAGCTGGGAGATAGAACTGTGCGAGTGATGTCAACACTCCTGATGTTAGTTGCGACCTGCCAGTTGATGATCCTCGTATTCCTCAACTCTGAAAGGTGTGTCGACAATCCAAACCCTGTTGATTCAAGCTATCTTCAGTCACAATTTGTATGGGCAAAATGTGCTCTTCACACTGGCAAATATGTGATAATTGCCAGTGTGCTGTGGAGCTTGGTTGCTGTTACTTTGGGCTTTAGCAGCCGACTGAGCCTAGTAGAAGCTCGACTTCGATTTGCTTCGATGAGTTTATCTTCGGCGACTACTACAAAATAATGACTGCTAGCAAACATTTTGATGTTGAGGTATTGAGGTACGGAAGAATCCGTCTTTAGTTTATCACAAAATTTTCAAAAACGATCCAACTTCTTCTTCCTTGGTTCCAAAAGAAGAAGGAAAGATCAAACCCTTATTCCTTCCAGCCCCAAGCTTCAAACTCGCCAATCTGCAAACAATCCTTGTCTCCAAGTGTAACCTTAATGTATCTCGCACTGACAAAGTCTGCGGAGCAACAGGAATGAACGAATTTGACAGTTAGTGTCAGTGTAAATGCATCAATGTGTTTGACTATAACATGAAATAGAGAAAGACTTACCAACTGAAAAGGATTTCTTGTTTCCAATACCACCCGAAGTTGGCATCACATAAACCTCCTCGTCGTTTTCATCGTAGAAGGAAAACGTGGCATCATGGAAGCGACCACCACAGCAATCCAGGCGGTTGCCCACAGTGATGGATGCAATCGTGTACACATCCTCAAGATCCACCTTCCACCACTGGTTGATACCTTGCCAGCAGTGTGTATGGGTGAAGGTGCCGTAGTTTCCATCTACAGCTTGAGAAGCGGCGTCACTTGCTTTGTTGTTGAATGTTGAAGATTGACTCGCAGGCTTATTTAGAGCAAGATTCTCGGGCACCGGTGTAGGAGAGCTTGTGGGCTTAGCCATCAAGTGATATCCATAGACTTGTACTTCGGCCACATGCAGACAGTCGGCCCTGTTCAAAGATAACTGCACATATCTTGCAAGGGAAGTCTCTTCATTAAACACCTTTTGCACAACTTGGCCATTTCCAACCGAGCCCTGGATGTAGCGAGATTCCACGGGGTTTAGGTCCTCGTCAAGCAGCTCCACTGTCGCATATCTGAGTCTTCCTCCACAACAGTCCCCCCTATTGGTAATCTTCACGTCTTGGACAAATGACATGACACCAATATCCACGCGCAACCATGGCACAGCATTGCATTTAGAATGGAAAATGGAGTTGATGTTTCCGTCGACACTTTTTGAGGCGGCACTGGATTGTGACCATATTGTGGAAGCAGTTGCTTCCATACCGGTTGCCATTTCTGCAGTAAAGTTGATACACAATCGTCAGCCATTGTATGCAGATGCAACAAGATGAGAAAATAAGCAATAATTCGTCTCAACAAGTATCTTACCAATGATAGGCTCTGAAGACGCTGGTACCTCCGTCGGATATCCCCAAACTTCAAGCTCTCCAATGTGAAGACAGTCTTTGTAAGAATCTTCGTGCCTGACGCGTGCAAAACGAGCAACAGTGCCATCGTCGACCACGAATTCGCGTACTTGTGCATTACCTACAGTACCATAGTGGTATTGATCGAATACAACATTTTTATCTGCATCAAGTAGCTCAACATAAAAGCGCTTCAACCTTCCTCCACAGCAGTCTACCCTGTTCTTCACAACAATCTTCTCAATATAGTTGAGGGTGCCTATTCCTAGATCAACCATTAGCCATGCTCCATAGTTGGTGCAGCAGCTATGGTTGATGCTGTTGGAATTCCCGTCGATGGCTTTGTACGCAAAGCCATTGTGGCATTCAGAGTCACCCGAGGCGAGTCCTGTCAATGCGAGATTGGTAGGAGTGGCTGAGACTGGCGCAGCTGTGACAGGTTGTTTCGTTGGTGTCAAAGTCGCAACTTTGGTAGGTACTAGGGAAACAGTGGGATGGGATGATGGACGCAATGTCGGCGACACAGAAGGATATGATGAAGGACGCAATGTGGGAGCTTCCGAAGGGATTAATATCATTCCCCACTCTGTGATCAAGAATTCCTGTTTTTCGGCCTTGTCAATGACTATCTGAGCTCTATTCGCACCCTCAATTCCACTGGGCATGGTAATCTCTTCACTGAACTCAGCCCAACTTCCATCGGATGATGTAGCAAGGTTCCAAGACATCACGATATTCGATTGTCCACCGGTGATTGAAAACGTAATTTTGGGTGAATCATTAGAAGTGCCGTCACTTGCAACATCGGCGTCCGATTCATCCTTCATGCGCATCTTTCCAAAAAGATGAAAAGTGCGGCCAATATTTCCGACCAAACATGATGTATCTAGGTTCCTGGACAAGTTTACATGTCCTCGATCATGCTTCCTTCGATTCGTGCTTATAACATACTTTCCGGCATCTTCGGAAACTACGAGACCTGCGAAGAAATTTTGCCATCCATGAATGCCATTCGGATAATCATCGTACTTGAACAGGTCCATGCAACGATCGCCGCCACCATCAGGCATGGCGAACTCGATCTCGCCAGCACTAACTCCTCCAATACAAGAAGGGGCGCGTTCCAGGTTCAGCTTGGCGAAGCCTGGCCATGCCGCTTCATCATTAGCATCTGTAAAAGTGATCTGATACGGAGATCCAGTTGCTGCCGCCGGCAAGGCAAGTGGCATTTGAGCACTCAAGTGATTTTGCTTCTCGTCAAACCAAATGTTACCACGGTTAACCTGGTTCAAGAGGAGGTAGAGCATGAGAGTACAAGTAGACGATGGAGGATAAGAAGTAAGCGAAACGACACAAAATGACAAAAATGGTAGATGTGTATGATTGGTTAGACTCACCGGTGCAGTGTTGGTACCATCGGAAATGTGCATGTTAAAGTTGCGGGTGGTGAGATCCTGAGAAATGGACACAATACCAAGACGAAGGCAAATATTTTCGCAAAAATGTAAGCAACCATCGGTTACCATTTGACAGTTCGTGAGGTCAATGAAAGAGGTCACTGACGGTTCATCTTGGACGAAAAAACCTGGAGAACTCCCACTTAGAGAGCCATCCATATCTTCGATGACGACAGTGCGAACATCGTTGTCGCCGGAGCTGTGAATCCCCCAGCAGGCACTGATTCTGCTACTGACGGGCTCATCTGCAAAGGTGTTGTTGAAAATGGTAGGACTTGCGTCAAACACACCATTTCGAACCCTGAAAGCAGAAAGAATAAGATGCAATTCATTAGAGGACAAAAATCATACATTCGGGATGGATCAAAGAACCAACGAACTTACTGGTTGTTTCCAACGTGGATGGCATACTTAGCTCCTCCAGAGCAGCCATTATCGAAGCCCTTGAAACTAGAATTCTTGATTGTTGTTCCTCTTCCCATTCCTTCATTAGGTTGCAAGGACAGCCCACCGGTTTTGCAATGATCACCGATCCTACCTTGGTCAATCAAGAATTGCATGTGCTCGCTTCTTCCGATCACCTCAGTACCATCGTAAATAGCGTTATCGTGATGAAAGTTGTGTGCTGCCTGTCCATTGTCAGCGAGGAGACCACCTCGAAAATCGATGTTCGCTGTGCCGTGTTGAAAAAGCCCTGCTTCGTTATTCTTATAGGCCTTGATGTTTTCCCACACGGTGCCTGGAGGTGCTAGATATCCTGTCTCATAAGTAGTGAACCCCGCTCGAAAACCTGAGCTATGTGAAGCATTGTCCTTGAAAGTCTTCTGCGCGAGGGCTTTGGGGTTCATCCCATGATTGTTGATTTCCAGTTCAGATGAAGGAGCCCTCAATTTAAGCTCGAACCAGAATCCTGGCCCTTGCGATCCGGCAGCTACATTGCCAATGAAGTCATTGGATGGGTTCGTAATCCAGTACACAGAGGGGAAGAAGTCGGTCTCTTCAGCCCTAGGCACGCCTCGTGGTAGGCGACCTACCTTGGCACCCAAGTTCTTGTAGAATACGTTGTCCCATTCACCTCCATCCTCTAACATGAAGCAATGCCCTGTATGGTAAAGGATGAATAATTGTTAGTAACTTTCAGCATACTCATGTATAACTTTTTCTGAAAATGGTTCAGTCCGTGTGCGAATCTCTTACCTTTGGTGTCGAAGGCAACATTCTCGCTAACAGTCACATTGTGGGAGCCATGCACAACGACGCATCGTTGATTTGACTTCCAGATAACATTCTTCGAGAGAGTACTTCCGTGGACACATTCAGACATGTGAAAATGAAGAGGATACCTGCCAAGTTTGCCCTGTTGACCCATGTTTTGTAGCAAAGCTCCCTCTAGATGCTGATGAACATGTGGGGTGTGCAAAACAATGAAATGTCCTCCAAGAGTAGCAAATTCTCCTTCATCCTTCGCTCCCTCGATAATGAGAGAACGGTCCAATAGTGCAACTTCAACCGCAAAGTCAGGATAGCCGAAGGTTTCGTCCACAGCAGACTTCTTCTTCGTTAGCGGGTAGACAGCAATTGTTCCTGGTTCAGATGGAACATCTGCTACCACTTCAATATGACTGTCATCCCACTGATACGTATCTGATGTGAGCATAATACGTGATCCTGGAGACTTCCAGCAATTGGCTGCTTCTTCGCCAACATGGAGTCTATCCATATTTTCCAATGGAATACCTTCAGATGCCTTCCAACCGTACACTTCAAACTCGCCAATCTGCAAGCAATCCTGGTCTCCAATTGTAACCTTGACATACCTGGCATCGACACTTGCTGTAAGGAGAATGAAGGCAAAAAAAGTTTAGTGACAAATCGTGCAGAGGTTGTGTGTAAGTGTAAGCCAGCTAAAAGGGACAAGACTTACCACCCACTGAAAAGGATTTCTTGTTTCCAATACCACCCGAAGTTGGCATCACATAAACCTCCTCGTCGTTTTCATCGTAGAAATAGAACGTGGCATCATGGAAGCGACCACCGCAACAATCCAGGCGGTTGCCCACAGTGATGGATGAAATCGTGTACAAATCCGCAAGATCCACCTTCCACCACTCATTGATACCTTTCCAGCAGTTGGTATGGGTGAAGGAGTTGTAGTTTCCATCTACAGCACTGGAAGCGCCGTCACCTGCGTTGTTGTATGTTGAAGATTGAGTCGCAGGCTTATTTAGGGCGATGTTTGGCAAGGCTGCTCCATAAGTCACAGATTGAAGTTTCACCCATCCCGGACAGCCCGGATCAAGAGCTCTCACGTCAACTCGACCTCCGGCCACTACGAACGCTTTGGCGGAAACTGCCTCTCCACCTTTATGGCTATTTTCTGTAGCTTCGTCAGGGTTAAAGATAACCTCCTCCGTGCCATAGAGAGTAATCTTGACTTTAGGCCCAGAGTCTTCAGAACTAATGGGAGTTCCAGCTGGTGGTGGTGGCATTTCAAGGACTCCTTGTACGAAGACATACTTGGTAAGAAGCTGAATATCCGCACCGGATGGGATGACAAGCTTTCCTACAATATTCAAGCCCTGTTCAAACTCGAGGGTAAGACCCTCCATGTCTTGTCCGGGACCTGCGTCAAGAGTGACGCATTCCCCACAGGGAATCTTGACCTACAAATGTTATGAGGGAGGAATTGCATAGGCATAGGGGAGAGAACGTGAGATCATGTAGAGGATAATAATCTTCTAGCGAATAAATCAGCTCACACACAATAATCTTACCTCGGAGGACATCGTAATGTTGTTCGTGTCAAACCATAGGGACCAGTCCACACACGTCGCCATGTCCAACATGGCATTACATTCTGATTGAACATAGTGCATGTGAGAATGCTCCATTTCTTGATCCATGTCCATCTCACCCATTAGCGAACGTCCAGAACCAACAGTGGTGTATGAGTCGGGGTGGTAGGGGTCAACGTCCCCCTCATAATCAAGGGGGCATGTCTCAGGGATATCGGTGTTCCCGTCGACCGAGTAACGGGAGATGTACTCGCCAAGCGCCCCGAGTTGCTCGTCACTTACGAAGCTCAGCTCGGATTCAACGTGGATCGAAGCGAGAGAACGGTCGATGCCGGCACGCTGGATGTCGATGAAGGGGTTGTTTTCTTCAACGGAAGCAGTGACGACGACGGCTTCCTGTGGAGAGGAAGGGGAGGAACCGCGGAGGCGATCTGCCGCGGAGGATGCAGGCAGATAGAGAGCTAGTGCTGCGAGAGCGGTGGCCTCGAATCGCACCATAGTAAGAAAAGTTGCTACTAATGCTTCTAGATGCTGATGATAGCAATGGTTACAATACTTTGTGGGGCGGGCAGTACAAAAATAATAACACGCTATAGCAGGAGTGTGTCGTTGTTTTACCCAGCAAGAAGGGAGAGAAGGTTAGTAAATACTCGTGAATCCCAAGGTCATTATTTACGGGATCTTCAGCGATGTTCAACTGATTCCGACGTTAACATCGCTAACATTGTGGTATTCATTCATACTTATGGTCATATTGACACAGATTGAGTTAATAATTAAGGTTATTAACCTTGAATATCCTTAAAAAGTTGTGAGTCTCAGGGGCCGCCCGCGAAATAATGCGTTCATTCACGGATAGAATTACCTTTTTCTTCCACAGAGTTCCTTTCGAAGCTCTATTTTAGGGGGCAACCCGTCAAAAAGGACTAACATCTGCCCGTGCGTATTAGGATGATTCAAAATGACATGATGAGGAGATGCATTGCAGTAGCAGTGGACAAGAATGGAGAAACTTAGATTTGTTTGGGAATTGTTGTTATCAATAGAGTCGTAAACCTTGAAAGATCCCCAGCGAGGTGAGCTTACAGGGAAGCTCTTTGATAGTAGATCTCGTCCTCAGTATCATTAGGGGTAAATCGGAATGCATTTTCAAGAAGTTG
>Ga0075467_10004478_pt1 | contig 10348 bp, 9 predicted proteins | sample DEB08_DNA_9_FD_75067 | JGI IMG/M metagenome (GOLD analysis project Ga0075467, IMG submission 75067) | Aqueous microbial communities from the Delaware River and Bay under freshwater to marine salinity gradient to study organic matter... | ecosystem: Environmental > Aquatic > Marine > Coastal ... | reverse complement strand
TTGAAATCCTTATTTCATGTGCAGCAAGGTTAAAAGTTAGGAGAAACCGCCTTGGTACGTTAAAGCGTATGCCGGGTGGTGTGGGGGGGACGGCGGCTTCGGCCGCCTACCCATCCCGATTAGGTAGCTGCGGATCACTGCAGTCGGCCGAAGCATCCTGCGGGAAGGCGATGACGAAGTCGTGTACCTCCGTGATTGTGATCAGCTGGCTACAGCTGTTCGTTGAGCGGAATACTTCGTTCAGATCGATGCGGCCATTGTCGTTCACATCACCTTCAGGGCGAATCTGCCAGGCTTCGAAGCGGCGGGTAATGGTTCCCCAGCCACATTCGTTGACGGCCAGGTTGGGCGTGCGCTCTACGATGGTGTCCACCGCACAGTTATCTGTGCCCGTAGCGTCGCCAAACAACAGGTTCATCATCGCTGAGGTCGCCGCAAAGTCGTCGGCGTAAGCCTGGGTTAAATCACCAGGGAAGGTCAACGGTAAGGCTGCACAGGTCAGTGACCTGTTTTCCGGTGCGTAACAGAACGGATTCAGTTTGTCTTCAGGTACGACTTGTACCCAACAAGTATTCCTGTTTAGGCTTTCGTCAATCACTTGCAGGAATACGGTAATGGTGTCTCCGATGTCGGAGCAGGTAAATTCTACCGTATCCAGCCAGGTGGTATCTTCCCGGCGAATGGCTAAAGTTACTGCGCCGCAGTGGTCGGAGGAGCCTTCGTCCAACGCCTGGGCGGCGAGTTGAGCTACCCCTGTACCACCTTCATTGTCTGCTCCACTGAGGGAAATAAGGAGCTCGTCTTTACAGGCAGCCGTGGGGGCGATCGCATCGCGGACGAGGAGCGCTACCAGGATACAGGAGGTATTGGCACAGGAATCTGTTGCACAGTACCGGAGAGAAAAATGTCCCCTTGGCAGAATGACTCGGTCACCGGGCAAACCTTCCCAAACAAAAGCCTGGTTTTCGTCGGTAATGGTAACGGCAGAACTGGCTATATCCGAACAACCATTACCGTCTGCGAGGAGGGGGACCGGCACATTGAACAGCGCTTCGCAACTGAATGGAGAGGTAGAGGTTTGCAACTGGTTATCTGGTAGGCCATTCTGGTCGTAATCGGGTATGCTTACGATAATTGTAGGTCCGGTAAAGTCACCAACACGGATGATTTGATTATAGGTTAGGCTATTCCCCGGATCGCACCAATCGATGAAGTTCCATTCTCGCCGAAAGTAATAGGAGCCGGGGCAAACCTGAATGCGCGGTTCATCAGAATAGGAAGCGCCCAGGTTGCAAACACTTTGATTCAGGTCATAAAAATTACCAGCGGTAGCCAAATAAGGGAAACCCGAAAAACCAGGTGCAGGATTGTCTTCCAGGCCACCCTGAATACCATCGGTTGGAAAATCCTCATCACATTCGATAATACTGGTAAAGGGCGGGAAAACGATGTCACCCAGGTTGGGTTTACGTACCCTGATCACTTGCGTACAGCTACTGATGAGTGCGGGTGGGGGACTATCGGATTGGTAGCGATCCCGCACCGAGAAGTGGCGGGTAATGATCCAGTCTCCACAATCCCCTTCTTCCTCCAACTCATCATAGACCGTTACGATCATGGCGCTGCAATTGTCGTGTACTTGAGGATAACCCGTTAGGTTGAAGACATTGCGCAAGTCCTGGGGGATGCGGTAGGGTTCACTGTAAGCCAGCATGAGCGTACCGTCGGCTTCCACGCTGTAGCTATACTGGTGGGTAAGAGAAATGGTTTCGATATCGAGGCAGACCAATTCGGCAGTAATGAGTACCTGTGATTTACTCAAATCTAGGATGCGGCCTGCTACGTCTGAAAATATAGCAATACCGTAGTCGCCGGTGGTAACTGGCTCCCGGCAGGAATAGACAATGGTATAAAATTGCTCGGGGTGGAGCCCGAGGCTCAGGCGCAGCGAAGGGGCCATCATCGGTATAACTGAATCGAAATCACTAAGACGACCTAAAAAAGTTTCATCAGATTGGGCAATCATGTTTCGACAAGGATCTTCGGGGAAAAAATCGCCTTGATAAATGGAGAGTAAACCATCGAATTTGGAAACACCAATGAAGGTAAAAACATCTGCGGTGTTGATGCTGAAAGTATAAGTGTCGTAATAGCGGAGACCCGCGCTGAGTGGTGGAGCAACTTCCTGGTAGCAACTATAAAAACCAGGATTAAAGGTGGCATCATCGGTGCTGAGTGTCCCGTTGAGTTGCTGCATATCTTCCAGCTGGGTGGCATCACTGGTCGCAGGAGGGCAGATCAGGCTGGGGGCGGTTTTGTCCTCGGAGTTAATTTCGCCCCAGCAACTGAAGACGACCAGGCCAGCTTCGATAATATTGATGGTATAAGTATGGTTGCCACAACCCGTTAGCACATCAGTGCCGTTGTTGTCGATGTCAACAACAATTTCGGAGGAGATGGGATATGTTCCTGCAAGTACCATACTGGGCGTGATGGTTCGGCTACAGGTTCCGTCTAAGGTAATGTTAATATTAGCCAGGCAGGATAAATCCGGCGGCATACTGGCGGCCCGTAATAAACCGGGTGCACAACAATACAACAAAATAAAGAGGAACCCTCCAGCCAACTGATTTGCCGGAGAACGAAAGGTAGAGCGCCACTGCTCTTGCATCCAGGGATTTTTCATAAATCGTCTTTTTGAGATTAACCCAATGGTCTTCTTGGGAAGGAATGACCATTGTCGAACGTACTACTACTACTCGATAAGACGATACTTGTGAAGGTATTTCAAGCTATCCCCTCTGCAACTGGTGAACAGCGCATTCAACCCCTTTTAAGGGAAAGAGATCAATTGTTTTGAAATTGGATGTACGTTGCGGTAAGGTAAGCAGATTTACCTGTACAGCAAACATATGTATTTATTTAAATTAGTTGTAGTAATTGTTTAAAATCTGATCGCTTTCTTAGTGGTACCTAAAATATTTCTATTTTTGCGGCGCCTCCAGGCAAAGCGGCATAATTCAAAGAATCATTCGGAAAATTATCGAATAAACTAACAAATATGCCTTACCTTTTTACTTCAGAGTCTGTTTCTGAAGGACACCCAGATAAAGTATCCGACCAAATTTCTGATGCTTTAGTTGATCACTTTATCGCCTTTGATCCCCAGTCGAAAGTGGCATGTGAAACCTTGGTAACTACTGGTCAGGTATTTCTGGCCGGGGAGGTGAAGTCCAGTGTTTATCTGGATGTTCAAAAAATTGCCCGGGATGTCATCCAACGGATTGGCTACAACAAGTAGGAATACATGTTCGACGCCAACAGCTGCGGGGTATTGTCGGCTATTCACGAGCAATCACCAGATATCAACCAGGGGGTAGAACGGAAAAACCCCGAAGAGCAAGGCGCTGGTGACCAGGGGATGATGTTTGGTTACGCGACCAACGAAACGGAAAACTACATGCCATTGGCACTGGATCTTTCTCACAAAATCCTGCAGGAACTGGCGGCTATTCGCAAAGCAGGCGAAGAGATGACCTATTTGCGGCCCGACAGCAAGTCGCAGGTTACCATTGAATACAGCGACACCCACCAACCCCAGCGAATCGACACCATTGTCGTGTCTACCCAACACGATCCTTTTGCCGAGGATGAGACGATGCTGGCACAGATCAAAAAGGATGTGATCGAGCTGGTCATTCCCCGGGTGAAAGCGCAGCTTAAGCCTGCTTTACAGGCCCTGTTCAACAGCCAGATTACCTACCATGTCAACCCTACCGGTAAGTTTGTCATTGGTGGCCCGCACGGAGACACCGGCCTTACCGGCCGCAAGATTATTGTAGACACTTACGGCGGTAAAGGTGCCCATGGTGGTGGTGCGTTTTCGGGCAAAGATCCTTCTAAAGTCGATCGGTCAGCGGCTTATGCCACCCGACACATTGCTAAAAATCTGGTTGCTGCTGGTGTTTGCAGTGAGGTGTTGGTGCAGGTGTCTTACGCCATTGGTGTAGCCAAACCGACCAACATATATATCAATACCTACGGGACGGCAAAAGTTGGTAAGAGCGATAGCGCTATTGCTGATGCGGTAGCCCTCCTCTTTGACATGCGTCCCTACGCAATCGAACAGCGCCTGAAACTGCGCAATCCCATCTACAGTGATACCGCGGCTTATGGCCACATGGGACGCGACTCAGAAATAAAGATGGTGACTTTAACCAATGGTTCAGGAGAAGTGAAAACGATGGAGTTGGAAACCTTTACCTGGGAGAAGTTGGATCATGTAGACCAGGTGAAAGCTGCTTTCGGCTTGTAGGTTCAGCGTGCCACGGTTTCAAATAAAATTAAAAAGGCAAAGACGGTGCGCCATTCCGTTTTTGCCTTTTTTCTATTTAGCCAACTCAATTCCTGTCGGAAAGCTTGTCACTTGCTTTTATTGAAGAATTATCTTGCGCACTTGCTGTCCGGTGGCGTTGACCATGCGCAGCAAGTATACTCCGCGGGGTAAGTCGTGGGTATTAATCAGGGTATTATTACTGCCTGGCTGTAATTGGAGCTCCTGGATCCAGAACGGTTGGCCCAACTGGTTGTAGCCTTCCAGGCGACCTTCCCAGGGCTGGCTCATTTCCCATTCCAGGCGGAGGTCTTGCCCCGCCACAAGTGGCTGCGGCATAATGCGCCACTGCGTCAGTTCACGGATAAATTGAGTGCCTACAACCGGAGCAGTGGTGATAAAGCTCTGCCGTTCGGAAAAAGCGGTACAGGTGTGGTAACCATTGAAGGCCCGCACCCGCCAAAAATAAGTACGGTCGTTTGATAGGGTATCCGTCGTCAAACTATTGGTATGGGTAAGGTAATTATCCGTTAAGGCAGGCGGAAAACTGTTGAGTCGGCTGACTTGCACCAGATAGCCCGTAGCCTGGGGCACGGCTTCCCACGAGAGCAAAGGCTCGGAGTTGTCCACGGTTGCTCCATCCAGTGGTAATGTCAGGTTGGCGGTTTCGGTAGTAGGCGGTAAAGCCGGAGCAGCGGACAGCCAATTGGCCCGGCGCGCCAGCAAAAATGCCCGCATAGCTTCCTGTTGCTGGGGGCTGAATTGATTCTGACACGCGTCGTTGGCGTAATTCATGATCAACGAGCCATTCGATTGGAAGGCCACGTCGGCCGGATCGTGCTGGACCACGGCACTGACGCCCGTTCCATTACACGTCCAGCGGCTGGCGAGGTAATCGGGGGTAGTGTCACAGAAGCCGTCGGCGGCGAAGGAGCAATTGCTGCCGTCGGTGCGCTCCACATAAACCGTATCGATGATCAGTGTATCCAGGATGAGGGTGTCCTGAAAAAAGGTGTAGTCCGCCGTGACGCGCTCGGGAGCAGCATCGGCGAAATTAGGCGGATCGGTATCGTCCCAATTGATGCCGCCTTCCCAGCCAAAGAAAGGGTGGGGGAGGCTGAGTCCGTGACCCACTTCGTGAGACCAGGTGATGTCATTGGCACTCGAACAACTGATCGCATTGGCAATACCTGCGTAAGGCAGGTTGTACCCACAATTGCCCGCCGGATCACTGACGAAGTACGTATTCAGCGTATTAGGTACATTATAGGTGAACATCATATCGGCACCTTCCAAAACCGTTGTGTGGCGGTAGTAGCCACTGTTGTTGTGATACAACACATCACCCGCCAGGAAAAACTGGATGCCAGCCGGGGCAAACGATTCGTTGAGCTTGCAAAAAGCATCCAGGAGCGTATTTTTCGAGTAATAAGCGGCGCCTTCGTCCGTACCCAACAGGTGTACGGTCATGGCAACGTAGAGGGTCGTATCACCACCCTTGCGAAAACTTTCCGGCGATTGTTGAAATTGTTGCAGCCATTTGGAGCGGCCCTGATTGGAACCACAGAAATCTGCCGGTACCAGGCTTTCCTGTCCGGATAAAAACACCCCGCCTAAACAGAGGATAAAGAGCAATGTAACTTTGTACATAGGATAGGGGATTGATGGTTCGATTAGTTAAGTAGGAACTTCTCCACGGCCATCCGGTCATGGAGTTGCAAGCGCAGCAGGTACAAGCCGGTGGGTAGTTGAAGCGTGGATATGGGGATGCGTTGGCTACCCGTAATGGCCTGGAAGGATTGTGTTTGTAGCACTTGCCCTTGCAGGTTCAACACTTGCCAAACGGCCGGACCTGAAGAGCGGCTTTCCAGCTCCAGAAAGACTTGGCCACTGCCACTGGGATTGGGCGTGACCCGCAACTGCTCGCCAGCCAAAAGGTCCTGGCTGGCCGTGACATTCCCGGTATCAAAATTGGCGGGTCGGGTAAATGAACCACAAGTATTATAGGCATTGAAAGGGAATATCCGCCAGAAGAAAGTTTCAGCCGACAATAAATTCGTAAAAGTCAAAGCCGGCTCATCCACAATGAACTCGTTGAAGACAATACTGAAAATAGAGAAAGGATTCACCTGAACGAGGTAGTGTGTGGCATTGGGGACCGGTAGCCAGGCGAGGCGTACCGATGATCCTTCAATGAGTGCAGCTGGGGCCGGGGAAAGCACCGTGATGTTTTCCGTCTCAGGAATAACCAGACTACCAGCTGCGGGAGCTACCGTGAGCAGATTGGGCCGTTCTTCCAGGATGTTGGCCTGCATCGCAGCGATTTGATCCAGTGAAAAGCGGTTTTTACAACCCGAATTCGAATACGACATAAACAAGGTGCCGTCAGACACAAAATCCTCCCCATTGGGGTCTTGTTGTACAACATTGGATGTTCCGGTTACATTACAACTCCATCGATAGCTCAGGTAATCGAGCGGCGTATCGCAAAAGCCGTCTCCGGCATTGTTGCAGTTGCTGCCATCGAGTTTTTCAACTTGCCAGCCGTTCACGAAATCCGGCGCAGGTTGATCAGGGGTTATATTTTCGTCTTCCCAGCCGTAAAATGGATGCGGTAGCGAAAGAAAATGCCCCACTTCGTGGGCCCAGGTGTGGTCATTGGGTTGGGTACAGCTTTTAGACAGGGCAATGCCGTCTACTACAGGAAAAAAATAGCCGCAGTTGCCAGCGGGATCCTGGACAATGTAACAATTAATCGCGTTGGGAAAATTATGCTCGGTCATCATATCGTACCCGCCGTCAAAATCATGTTCGTAGTAGGTCGAGTTGTCGATGTAGTGGATCGGATTAGCCAGGAAGAACTGGATATTGGCATCCGCGAAATCATTGTTCAAGGTGCAAAAGGAACGCATGACGGTCAGTTTGCTCATGTACCCCACGCCATCATCGTTACCCACCACGTGGATTTGCAGGGGCACGTAAAGGGTTTCATCGTTGCGGGGCGAACCGCTGGGGCGCGCCTGGAAGTCCCTCAACCACGATGAAATACCCAGTTGGGTACCACAGGGAGACAATTCCTGGGCGTAGTTATTGGATGCCAAAACCACCAAAACAAAAAAGAGCAGGTAAGTAAGCTTTTTCATACGAGTGTATTCAGGAGAAAAGAAAAAAGTCAATCGCCCGAGGCACGAACGATTGACTTTTGTTTAGGATAAATTGTGTTTTCGTCAGAGCTGCTAGAAGCGGCTAATTCATTCTCTTCTATTGGGCAATCACCACTTTCTGTGCCAGTCGACCTTGCTGCGTGAGGATTTGTAACACGTATACGCCGCTGCTCAATTGGCCGATAGGTAAATCGACGAGTTGGTTGCCTGCACCAAAGCTGTATTCCCGTGCCACACCAGTAGGGCGGCCCGTGATGTCGAGCATCTGGATTTGCCCCACGAATGCCTCCGCTGAAGTCAGGTTGATCTGCACATTTGACTGTCCGACAACGGGATTGGGAGAAACCTGGAAGGATTCCACGAAAGCGAGTTCCTGGCTGGCCACTACACCACCCGTCGTGAAACTATTGACAGTGGTAGATGCTATACAGGTAGAGTGGGCGTTAAAAGGCCGCACCCGCCAGTAATATCGTTTTCCTGCTTCCAGGCCATTGATCACCTTGGTGGTTCCGTAAACGACTATTCGGATAGGATCAATGGTAAAAGAAGATACCCGGGAAACCTCCAGTAAATAGGCGTTGGCATTGGCTACCCCCGTCCACTCCAGGTTAACGGCGTTGAAATTAGGCGTAATTTCATTACCTATCGGGGAAACCAGGGTAGGCGAGTCGTTAATTGCTGCGTAGGCAGGTACGGGGTCAAGGCGGAGGGTGTTTCGGCTAAAAGAGTTGAGATCAGCCAGGACTAGACTGGTCTGCTGATTGGTGAATAAATAGTCGCTATCAGGGCAGCTCAGGAAATAACTCATGTAGTTTTGCTCCTGCGGGTCGATAGGGTTGCCCTGGGGATCGAGTACGTTCAGGGTGAAATTACAGCCGTTCCAACCAAGTCCGTTGTTGTAGTCGGCGGGGGTGTCGCAGACGCGGTCACCAGCTGTCTCACAATTGGTACCGTTGGCACGTTCGGTCGCGTTGCCGAGCGGACTGTTAACCGGGGCATTGACGTTTTGGGTGTTATAGGGTGCTGTTTCCCAACCGCTAAAAGTGTGGTCCAGCGAAAAATAATGCCCTATTTCGTGGCTCAAAGTAGCATCATCTTTACCAATATAGTCTTTCGTGATCACGATCCAGTCACGTTGAGGGCTGTAGTAAGCTAACGTTACTCCTCCTTCACCACCACCGTCTGTATCAGCATTTTCAACAATGTATACATTGAGGGCTCGTGGATCCTTTTGAAAAGACATGATGCTATTCTGGGTAGCAGAATGATTCTCGTAAAAGGTCGTATTGCTGATGAGGTTGTAAGTACCATCCGCCAGGAAAAACTGAATTTCGTAAGACGCAAAATCTTCGTTGAGTTCACACAATTGATCCAGGATATTGTTTTCATTCAGGCGACCCGATCCATCATTTCTGCTACCGATATGGAATTTGATGGGCACGTAGGAGATGTTTCTGGCCGACACCGCGCCGGTTGCCACCGTGCGTAGGTTAGCCGTCAACCGCGCTGCCATAAAGTCATAGCCTTCAATTCGGGAATCGGTTCCGCATACACCTGTTTGAGGCCTTTGCGCTTGAGCAGTTGCAAAAAGCAGCAATGCCAGCGATAATAATAACATTTGACGCATGGTCGATGAATTTTCAGTTGATATAAATGATCGCAAAAATACTTAATTACTGTCTAAAGTGTTGTTAGTATAACATCAATTCTTTGGTCGGTGGTTGAACAAAGCACGAAAAAAACACTAACTTTGCCGCGCAAACAACATAAAATTAGTTGTTCGTATTATTTTTAGCCAAAAAACCAATCCATTTAACATGAGTAAAGTAACCGTCATTGGTGCTGGTAATGTGGGAGCCACCTGCGCTAACGTCCTTGCCCACAAAGACCTTGTGAAAGAAATAGTTCTTCTCGACCTCGTAGGTGATCTGGCTCGCGGCAAAGCGCTCGATACCTGGCAACAGGCCCCGATTGACTATTACAGCACCCAAATTACGGGTACGGATAATTACGCGGATACTGCCAATTCAGATATTGTCGTGATTACGGCAGGTATTCCCCGCAAACCGGGAATGAGCCGGGATGATTTGATTTCCACCAACGCTAAAATCGTTAGCTCGGTCACCAAATCCATCATGCAGCACTCGGCCAACCCGATCATTATTGTCGTTTCCAACCCCCTGGACGTCATGACCTATGCCGCCCACGAAGCTTCGGGCCTGGATCGCAGCCGCGTTTTCGGAATGGCAGGCATCCTGGATACCGCCCGCTACCGCGCCTTTTTGGCTACCGCACTCGATGTGTCTCCCAAAGACATTCAAGCCTTGTTGTTAGGTGGCCATGGCGACACCATGGTGCCCCTGCCCCGCTACACCACGGTTGCGGGAATTCCCGTTACGGATATGATCGATGATGCAACCCTCGATGCAATCGTGGAACGGACCAAAGCTGGTGGCGGAGAGCTGGTCAAGCTGATGGGCACTTCAGCCTGGTATGCACCGGGCGCTGCTGCCGCGCAAATGGTAGAAGCCATTGTTCGCGACGAAAAGCGCATCTTTCCTTGTTGTACCCTCTTGCAGGGGGAATATGGCCAGGACAAGGTCTATTTGGGTGTTCCGGTGAAATTGGGTAAAAATGGCATCGAACAACTGATCCAGGTAAAACTCAACAAAGAAGAGCAAGCCCTGCTCGACGATTCTTCTATGCACGTGCGCGCCGTAATGGAGGTGTACGACAGCATGAACTAAAGGATAAGAAATTTTATTCGGTGAAGTACCGGGACAGCCAGCAGTGCGCCTGTCCCGGTATTTTTTGTGCGCCCAGCATGGGCGCAGACTCGGCGGTGCAAGTC
>Ga0075467_10004477_pt1 | contig 10350 bp, 7 predicted proteins | sample DEB08_DNA_9_FD_75067 | JGI IMG/M metagenome (GOLD analysis project Ga0075467, IMG submission 75067) | Aqueous microbial communities from the Delaware River and Bay under freshwater to marine salinity gradient to study organic matter... | ecosystem: Environmental > Aquatic > Marine > Coastal ... | reverse complement strand
GGGGTTTTGTTATTCAAAAATACTTGTGAAGCGGCTGGTGTGAAAATTATTCCTGTAGGATTAGACTTTAAGGTGATGTTGGATAAGTTGCAAGCAAGGGATTTTGAAATGTATTTTGGGTTGTGGCAAGCTGCTGTTGTAGAGTCTGATCCGTCACAGCTTTGGCACACTAACTCAATCGGTAATGCACAAAATTATCCAGGGTTTGGTAATGCTGAAAGTGATAAGATACTGGAGGCTTTAGTTGTAGAATTATCGGAAGAGAAAAGAGCTATTTTATATAAAGAGTTGCAACAAATGATTGATGACGAAGCACCCTATATTTTCTTATTAGCGGTTCGTAATCGTGTTGCAGTTCATAAACGAATTATTGACCCGAATTTCTCCTCAATGGGCAATGGGTATTGGGAAGCTGGTTTCAGGTTAGAAGCGAGTCAGTAATCTTATAAATGAGTTTTAGTGGTTTTAATAGTTTAGTAGTTTCAATAGTTTTAGTGGTTTTGTAGTTATTCTTTCGGTAGGATTACTAAAATTATTAAAACTGTTGAAACTACTGAAACTAAAGAAGAGATGTTAAGAAAAGTCGGAATTATAATTTTGTTTTTAGGGGTGATTTTGGGATGTAATCGAGCAGAATACGAATGTGAAGATTGTGTGATACAATATACGGAGTCAGACCCAAAACAGCTAACACCGTTTAACGCAACGGATCCGACGGCAACTATCATTTTCAATCATTTGTTTCAGACGCTTGTGCATTATGACTATCAAAAAAACGAGTTAGTTCCTGTTTTAGCGAAAGCATTACCAACCATAAAAAGAACAAAAGACGATAAAATCGAAGTACAGTTTGAGCTACACGAAACTGCAAATTGGGACAATGGTACACCGATTACCGGCGAAGATGTTGCGTTCTCACTGAAGGTCATCAAATGTCCTTTTACGAATAATCAATATCTAAAGACGCAGTTTAGTGTTATCGAACGGATTGATATTAATAAAGAAAATCCTAAGCGTTTCTCAATTATTTTCAGTGAGCCAACGATGATGATTGAAAGCTTATTGACAGGTTTGTACATTTTGCCAAAGCAAGTTTATGACTCTAAAGGGCTTTTAGAAACATATACCGTTTTTGAGTTGTCGTACAAATCGGAGTCGGAGCTACAAGATGAAAAACTGATAGAATTTGGAGCATGGTATAACAGTACGAAGTTTCAAAAAGACAAAATTAGTGGCTCGGGGGCTTATCGTCTAAAGCACTGGGACGTCAACACACGGGTAATATTAGAACGAAAAGAAAACTGGTGGGGAAGAGATTTGAATCAAGATAATCAATGGTTTCAAGCAAATCCGAAAGAGTTGGTTTTTGAGATTGTTGATAATTCATATTCAGGGTATCGAATGTTAAAACGTGGTCACATCGACGTAATGAGTGATATGCCGATGACTGCATTTGTCCAAGATTGGTATCCAGACTCTTCGAAGTATCGAGAAATATATCATGTACTCACCGCACCAACGTATGCGTATGATTATATTGGTCTTAATATGACATCGCCGAAGTTGAGCGACCTCAATGTTCGGCAGGCTTTAGCACATTTGATGGACATTGATAAACTGATTGATGAGGCTTGTTATGGTTTTGCGGACAAAGTGACGAGTTTTACGCATCCGAGTTTGAAGGCGTTATCGGATACAACATTACAACCTTACGAGTACAATTTAGCTTGGGCAGATTCTTTGTTGAGTGTCGCTGGTTGGGAGGATTTGGACTCAAATGGTGTTCGAGAAAAAGTTATTCAAACGGATTCTACAGAAGAGGTGATTACGCTAAGTCTGGTGATTAATTATAATATCGGTAATGACCGTAGAAAAATCGCTTGTGAGTTGTTGCGAGAAGCGGCCAAAGAGGTCGGTATTGAAATTATCGTACAACCTCTGGAATTGGTAAGCTTATTAGAAAACTTAAAAACGCATCAATTTGAGTTATATGTTGGCGGCTGGGTCGCTTCGCCCAAATTATCAAACCCTAAAGAAATATGGCATACAGAATCCGCAAATGGTGGTTCAAATTATGTATTTTTTGGAAATAAAGAAAGCGATAGGATTGTTGATGCGATCCGTCAAGAGATGGACTCAAAAAAACGAGCAGCACTGTATCGTCAGTTACATCGAATCATTTACAATGAAATTCCATATATTTTTCTAATTTCACAGCAGAAAAGAATCGTGATTGATAAAAAATTTGAAAATGTTTACAGCTGTGGAATGAATCCTGGCTATTGGTCACCCGGTTTTACGATTAATGAACAACCTAAAAAATAGAACTAACTAAACCAAATTATGCTTACTCGTTATGTCTTTAAGCGAATATTAATTTTCATTCCAACATTATTTGTGATCTCGCTGGTCATCTTTTTTTTGGATAAAAAGATGCCCGATGATCCTGTATTGCGAGGCGTTGGCAATGAAGACTTGATGAGTCAAGATATTTATGAAGAACGTTGGAGAGCCTTTAATCTTAATTATCCTAATTTTTATTTTACATTCACGGCTCAGCATCAACCTGATACTTTATATAAAATTCCACAAAAATATAAGAAAGTTTTACTCAATGGATTGTTAGAACAAACGGGTAACTGGGAAGCAACACAAACATATTTTCAAGCTATTGAAAATATGGACAAAGCGGTACAATCAACAAAAAGAGATAGTATTAATGCTGATGCGTTGATTGATATAAAAAAGTCAATTGCAGCTTTATATCGAACATCGAAAACAAACGAAATTAGCAGCGAAATCAGTAAAATTAACAGAATTATTAATCAAATTTCAACCTTACAATCACTGGCAGATATAGCTGAAAATCTACAAAAGAAATATCAAAATTATCTAAATACGCCGACACATTGGAAAAAATATATGCCGTCTTTTCGTTGGCATGGAACGCAAAATCAGTATCACATTTGGATTTTTGGCAATCAGCCTTGGATTGAACACACAGAGGTTATCGTTAATGTAGTGAATAAAACCTTGACGACAACCGCCTCAAACCATAGCTTTACAGCGACTTCGAATGGGTATTATCGGGTAAATTTAACCACCGATTTAGAAAGTAATAATGGTAATATTAGCCAAAATGCTCTAAAAACAAAGAAAGTATTTGATATTGGTGTCAACCGGAATCCCACAAAATATACGGCAGAACAATTGGCGAAAGCCGAATTTATCGTATATGCCGAAAAAGGGGAAGTCATTCCTATCACACTGAATGCCACTAATTATACGACGATTAATCAATTATCGTATAGTTATGATTTGGAAATTGAACGGTTACTAAACTACAATCCTTCGGAACGCTCCAAAGGTTTCATTCGATTTGATTTTGGTAAGAATTACGAATTGCAACCAGTGTCGGAAGTTATCAAAGGAGGTATTTTTTGGACAGTGGTGTTGAGTTTATTATCAATTTTATTGACTTATAGCATAGCGATTCCGATTGGGGTTTATTCCTCACGACGAAAAGGGACAAAATCTGATAGCATTATATCAACGCTACTTTTTATGTTATATTCGTTACCAAATTTTTGGGTAGCAACTTTAATGATTGTCTTTTTATGTGAAATTTTAGGTTGGTTTCCAGTTTTTGGTTTAGGAGATATTCCAGATGGTGCAACGGCATTAGAAACCTTTCAAATTCGGGCATATCACCTGGTGTTACCACTTTTTTGTTGGACTTATCCGAGTTTAGCATTCTTGTCAAGACAGATGCGAGGCGGTATGTTGGCGACCTTGAGTCAAGATTTTATTCGTACGGCGAGAGCTAAAGGTTTAGAGGAAAAAACGGTGATTTGGAAACACGGTTTTCGTAATTCGCTTTTGCCGATTATTACACTTTTCGCTAATGTTTTTCCTCGAATGGTGTCAGGGTCGATTGTTATTGAGGTGATTTTCGGTATTCCAGGAATGGGTAAAATTATGTTAGACGCTATTAATCGTAGTGATTTTCCGACGGTTTTTACTATCGTTATGTTAACCGCTTTATTGACAATGATAGGTTATCTAATTGCCGATATTTTGTACGCATTAGTTGATCCAAGAATTAAATATAAGTAATTTCAATATTTGAATATTCAAATGTTTGGAGGTTAAAAATACTCGAATATTTGGACATTTAAACATTCAAACACTCGAAGGTAAAAGGTGTTTTTTAAAAATAAAATAGCGAAACAGGTGGATACTTCACCAACTTACTGGGAATATGTTAAGCGACAGTTTGCCAAAAACAAACGAGCGTTATACGCTTCGTATGTCGTTATCGTATTGTTATTTGTCGCTATTTTTGCAGATTTCTTAGCGAATGATAAGCCGATTGTAATGAAATACAACGGTGAATGGTACGCTCCTGTCTTGAAGGAATATGTTGTTGAATTTGGTATCGGACAGTGGCCAAAAGAGTTTATCAACATCAAGTGGAAAGACCTTGAAACTGATGCGGAACTTTGGCCGTTAATTCGATACAAAGCGACTACACAAGACAAGTCGATTCCACAATATGCCGCACCGATGACAGAAGGCAATAACGGTCAGCATTTTATTGGAACGGATAAACTAGGGCAAGATGTTGCTGCAGGAATGATTCATGGCACTCGAATTTCACTTTCAGTTGGTTTAGTGGCGATGAGTATTGCTTTTATTATTGGCGTGTTTTTAGGCACGTTAGCAGGTTTTTATGGCGATGATAAATTTCAAGTTTCTCGTATTCGCTTGATATTGAATGTTTGCTTCTTACCTTTTGCTTATTTTTACGGATTTATGGTACGTTCTTTCGTTCTGAGCGAAGCGATTTCTACGTCTATTTTTACCTTTATCATTCAGTTTTTATTGAGTTTACTAATATTCGCTGGCGTATTATTATTACCTAATTTACTAACAATTCCACTTAAAAAAATTAAACGCTTCGGTAAAAAAGTTAACATTCCACTGGATATTTTATTGACTCGATTTATTGAAGTTGTTGTTTCCGTACCCGTTTTAGTATTGATTTTGGTAATAATCGCTATCGCAAAGCCGTCGATTTATAACGTAATGATTATCATTGGTTTAGTGAGTTGGACAGGAATCGCTCGGTTTGTAAGAGCCGAATTATTAAAAATAAGACAGTTAGAATACATCGAAGCAGCGGATGCTTTAGGCTATTCAAATATGCGAAAAATGTTTCGTCATGCTGTCCCGAATGCCTTATCACCAGTATTTATTTCGGTGGCTTTCGGAATTGCCGCAGCGATTTTGGTAGAAGCCTTTTTGTCCTTTTTAGGGATTGGTGTTCCGGTCGATACGATTACCTGGGGCAAATTATTAAACCTGAGCCGTAGCAATTCATCGGCTTGGTGGCTGGCGATTTTCCCAGGTTTAGCGATTTTCGTAACAGTGACCGTTTTTAATTTGATTGGCGAAGGATTAACCGACGCACTTGACCCGAAGCTAAAAAAGTAACTTAGAACACTGTTTTTTATATCAATAATTATTTTTCAAAAAAAGTGTAACTTTTGAAAACTACCTCGTTATGCGTACAAATAAGAGAATAGAAAGTTAATTAACCAACCTGTACGTTAGAGTATATTTATACAAATCAACCTATTGGTTTTTATTCAGAAATTAATTATTAATTGATTGATAATTAGGGATTTATGCTTATTAGGTCATACATAACTAATTATTAATCACAATTTCAAAAATCATTATGAACTGGAAAAAGCAAATTTTCAGCGTGGGAATCCTATGTCTTTTAGTAACGGTTTCGTTGGCACAACCGATTGACTTCGAAGGAGAAGTGACCGAATCTTCCGAATTTAATCGAACAACAAATAATGGTGTAATTGATGGAATCGTAGCAAAGACTATAATTTCTGAAACGCCACCTTTAAAATATGATCACATTCGGGAAGCAGACGTATTTTGGGAAAAGCGAATTTGGCGGGTGCTTGATGTTCGGGAGAAAATGAATAAATCCTTTGTTTATCCTGAAGCTCCTTTTGTGAATATCATCTTAGATGCGGTACAAAATGGAACGATTGACGTGTATATGGACGATAAATTTACACAACAAATTTCTCAGGCAGAAGCTCAAACTATGGGTGTTTCTATTGATACAACAGAGGTATTTGACCCGGTGACTTTTGAACCAAAATTAGTGATTACTCGAAATGTATTGAATTGGGAAGATATTAAGCGATTTCGACTAAAAGAAGTCTGGTTTTTTGACGAAGAAACTTCGACAATGAAAGTTAGAGTCATTGGTATCGCTCCGCTTCGTGAGGTCTATGATGAGAATGGCAATTTTAAATATGAGCAACCTATGTTTTGGGCGTACTACCCACAATTACGCAATACTTTAGCAAGAAAACCCGTGATGAATCCGCTCAATGATGCTGGGCGTATGAGTTGGGACGATATTTTTGAGATGCGGTATTTTGCCAGCTATATTTATAAAGAATCAAATGTGTATGATCGTCGTTTGCAAGATTATGCTTCGGGTGTTGATTTATTATTAGAAGCGGATAGAATCAAAAATGAAATTTTTGATTTTGAACATAATCTTTGGTCGTTTTAAACCGAAAAAACTCGTAACTCAAAAAATGTTTTAGCAAAAATTCGGTTTTTGTGTAGCCCAAATTGGTTCCGACTGATTTGGGCTTTTTTAACAGTTTTTTTATTGTAACTTTTTATCAAACAAGCGTTATGAAAATGTAGAATAGAAACACTTGTTCGTTGTGTGTTTTTTCAACGGTTATAGGTTTTTGTATAAGTGTTTTTTGAAGGTTATCTTGAAAAAGATAACCTTTTTTTTGTGAACGGTGGCTGGAATTTTTATCAAATTACGGGATGTCGCTGTTTAGGCAATTTTAAATAGCAAAAACTCTGTCCACCGTTTCCGAGTACTCGGGATTAAATCACCGGAGTACATTATATTTTGAGGCATTAGCCGCATCAACCTGAATCATGGCCTTATAGACCCGTTGTTTTTGAGTTTGTTCTGCTCCTACGAATATTTGTAAAATCTCTGTACCTTTTGATAAGGTAAAAATCTGAACAATCAACGTGTTACGATAGGCTTTATGAGCTTCCGCAATTTGTGTAATCGCTGTGGCACAAGCCGTTATACCGCTTCCAAGGTCATCTGCCATTCTATCCAGACCACCTCGATGGTACAAATACATCGCTTTACGATATGGAATCATTCGAGGATTTAGAATATTTTCAATTAGCCAATAGCGATTTCTTTGACCTGATTCGATAGAAGTCCAGCCGCCAACAGATTGTGCAACATTTGAAGGAATGGTGGAAACAATATTTTGAGCTTCTTGAAAATAGGTATCACCGCCTAATTCTGAAAAAGAATCGTAATCCAATCCTAAAAGCGTGTAAGCATAAAATCCTAAAATAGACGATAAGTTATCTTGAAAGACATTTTTAGAAAACTCAACTGGTTGATATTCTTCATAAGTAAATTGAATATCTTGGTCTTGATAATTAAAAATAACCGTTTCGTAGTTGCTATTGAACACAGGGCGAGAAGCATTAATTGCTAAATTTGCTTTGAATGCCGTAGCAGATATTTCCTCTGTAATGTTCAGTGTCAAAGTCACTTCGATGCGTTCCTCAGGTTCAAATTGATCTTCCGTCCATTTTGTATTATTGAACATATCCCGAATTGATGTTTTCAAAGTATTAAAAATCTTCGGGTCAGCCGTCTGTAATTGTGGCGTATTGACGATTACTTTAGTATTAAATTCCTGTGCTTTTCCGACGACAACTAAGCACAAAGCAAAAATTAATATTATTGATTGTTTCATATTCTTTTACTTATCCCGCTGTGTCCTGATATCTCGCTGAAACCTCGGGGACGATTAACGATAAGTGATTAGCCTTAGAACTAATCACTTATCGCTACAACATTTTTACTATTTTATTAACAATATCATTGGCGACTTCTACCTTGGTTTTTAACTCAAATTCCTCTAAGTTATTGTTTTTATCAATCAAAGTTACCTGATTTGTATCGTGATTGAATCCTGCCCCTTTGTCGTTCAATGAATTTAAAACGATAAAATCGAAGTTTTTGCGTTTTAATTTACCGATTGCATTTTCAACTTCGTTAGTTGTTTCGAGTGCAAAACCGACATTAATTTGATTCGTTTTATTTTTTCCTAAAGCCGCTGCGATATCGTAGGTTTTTTCTAATTCCAATTGCATCTTGTTCGACTTTTTCTTGATTTTTTCGTTGGCCACATTTTTAGGACGATAGTCTGCAACGGCTGCCGCCAATATTGCTATATCAACGTTTGGAAAATGGCTTATCGCTGCTTCGTACATTTGCTGTGCGGTTTGAATATTGATTGTCGAAATCCCTTTGACCGTTGTTGACAGCTTTGAAGGACCTAAGATTAAGGTAACTTTTGCACCACGTTTTGCTAAGTTTTCAGCGATGGCAATACCCATTTTTCCTGACGAACGATTACCAATAAAACGCACTGGATCAATCGGTTCGTAAGTTGGGCCAGCTGTTACGATTGCCCTTTTACCTTCTAAATCTTGGATAACTTTCGACTCAAAAAACGCACTCAATACCTGAATAATATCTTCTGGTTCTGCCATTCGTCCCGCACCGATCAAGCCGCTTGCTAACTCTCCATTTCCAACAGGAATCATACGATTTCCATCACTGGTTAGTAAATCAACATTGCGACGAGTAGCAGGATGTTCCCACATATCCAAATCCATTGCTGGAGCAAAAAACACTGGGCAACGAGCGGATAAATATGTAGCGACCAACATATTATCACACAAAGCAGAAGCCATTTTTGATAAAGTAGTTGCAGTTGTCGGTGCGACAATCATCGCATCTGCCCAAAGCCCTAATTCTACATGATTATTCCAACCTTCGCCATTGCTGACTTCCGTAAAAACTGGTCGTTTGGACAATGTGGAAAGTGTCAATGGGGAAATAAAATTGGTCGAGGCTTTAGTCATTATGACTTGCACTTCTGCACCAGCTTTGATTAATAATCGACACAGAAAGGCAGCTTTGTAAGCAGCAATACTTCCCGAAATGCCTAAAATTATTTTTTTACCTTTCAGCAGATGAAGGTTATTTGTCATGTTGTTGTACTTTGATTTGAATAACAAATTTAGACGTAAAGATAGTATTTGATTTTGTTTCCATAGGAATTTCAGCGAGCGCATCAACCCTAAAATTATCTTAATCTTGTCACCTTTTCAGAAATCTTCTATGCTTTTGGCTAATTTTGTTTGAATAGAACACGAATTAAACGGATTAGGTATATTTATCAGGTTTTTATATTGAGTTTAATCAACATGTTCTCATTAAAAATAGTACGACAGTTATGAATCATACAAAATATAAGATATTACTTTTTATTGGAATTATCGGTCTTTTCTTCGCTTGTTCTAATAATGAAATATTGGAAGATAATATCACACTTGCGGATACGAAATATGAAATTGCGGACTCGGTAGAAATTCTTTACAGTGATTCTGCCGTTGTGCGAGTTCGGATAAAAGCACCGTTGTTGTATAATTATTCTGACAAAAAAAATCCTCGACGAGAGTTTCCAAAAGGAATTTTGGTAGAGTTTTTTGATGAAAATAAAAAGATTCAAAGTCGATTAACCGCCAAAACTGCCGTTCAATACGAAAAATTAAATAAATTTATAGTCGAAGACAGCGTCGTTGTCAAAAGTGTACGCAATGAAATGATGGAAACAGAAGGTTTAACCTGGGACGAATCGACGCAACGTGTTCACACGGATAGATTTATCACTATTACAACAGCAACGGAAGTCATTAAAGGTTATGGTTTTGAGTCCGATTACGACTTTCAAAATTGGGAATTAAAAAAAGTCAGCGGACGACTGAAAGCCGATAGGATTAATCAACCGTTTTTGGATTAAAAAGGGTCATATTGCTTTATTGTTAAACTGTTATTGACAAATTTTATCATACTACGATACAAAATTGAAATACATAAAAATATTTTTGCGTAATTAAAATCTATGTGTTTCAAATTAAACAATGTAAAGTAATATGAAATTTTACAAAAACTGCTTGTCAAACAATATAACAGCTTAACAATATAACAGTTAATTTTAAAATGTTCACAGCGTATTTATTTATATTATTAGCTTTATTGGCTTCTGCTTTTTTTTCGGGTTCGGAAATAGCGTTTATTTCTGCGAATCGACTAAAAGTAGAAGTGAAAACACAACAGGGGCAGTTATCTGCTCAGATTTTATCTAAATTTTATGAGCGACCTTCTGCATTTTTGGG
>Ga0075467_10004476_pt1 | contig 10351 bp, 8 predicted proteins | sample DEB08_DNA_9_FD_75067 | JGI IMG/M metagenome (GOLD analysis project Ga0075467, IMG submission 75067) | Aqueous microbial communities from the Delaware River and Bay under freshwater to marine salinity gradient to study organic matter... | ecosystem: Environmental > Aquatic > Marine > Coastal ... | reverse complement strand
TCTGACGAAGAAGTCGCTGTTATCATGGCCCAAGGCGGACAACACAGCACGGAACACAAGGCCAGCATGGTCGCTTTAGGCGACAAGTTGATCGAAAGCTCCAAAGAGATTCAGGCGTTGGGTGCCTTCAACGGCGACGACCGCAAGGTCGCGATGGATATGTTGGGTTTTAAAAAGCAGTTGGTATTCGCCACCCACAGCGTCGCCTTTCCATTTCACCCCAGCTCAAAAAAACCGCCACATCTACGGTATGGCGCAACCCGGGCACATAATCGCCATATGGTGGATTTTTGTCAGGCAGATGATCGCTTATTGGGTGTGGGCATTGTGCCGTTGGACAGTCCGGAGCATGCCCTGACCGAATTGAAGTTCGCCATTGACTCTGGTCTGAAGGCGATCTGGGTACCTCATCGTGCGCCCATTGATATGTCGCCCGGCCACGTTGACCTCGAGCCTTTTTGGGCCCTGCTGGCAGAATCCGGCACGCCATTTGTGTTGCACGTGGGTGGCTCACCGCTGCAAGCGTTGAAATCCTGGAGCAACAACGGTCGCGCAGCAGTCAAGGACTGGATGGGCGGCGGCGAGAATGTTCGAACCAAAGATGCCGCTGTGATGCATCAACCGCCGGAAACCTTTATCAGCATGCTGTTACTTGATGGCGTCTTCGACCGTCACCCCAAGCTTCGCGGTGCTGCCGTCGAACTGGGCGCTGGCTGGGTGCCAGAACTGGTTAAACGACTGGATTGGGTCGCGAAAATTTACGGTCGCGTCGACACTTCCGTACAATTTGATCGGCCGCCTTCCCAGCAGCTCAGCGAGCAGATGGGTTTTACGCCGTTCCCCCACGAGGACGTCGCCAATCTTATCGAGCAGTCGAATCCGGATCTGTATCTCTTCTCCAGCGATTATCCTCACGTCGAGGGCGGGCGGAATCCCATCAAGAAATTCGAAGACTCCCTCGCTAGCGAGACCGACGCCATCAAGGAAAAGTTCTTCAGTGAAAACTTCCTGCGCTTGTGGCCTGGGGCCCGAGTCAACGGTTAAACCAACCGCCTTAATCAGGACCTGCCATGCGCAAGTTAAGCCTTGGAATGATCGTCAGTTTACTACTGTTGTGCCTGGCAGCCTGTCAGCCTGCAATTGATTCAGACGCTCTGGCGCCATTGCCCAAGGCTGCCATTGAACAGCCAGATAACACAGCTCAACCGGCTGAAAACAGCATCGAGGGTCACGGGATTGCCTGGTTTGAAGGCTCCGTGGCCGAGGCTTTTAGCCTCGCCGCTACCACCAACAAACCCATTTTCATGTACTGGGGCGCGGTGTGGTGTCCGCCCTGCCAGGAAATCAAACATACGGTCTTCAAGAGCCCGGAATTTATCGCCCAAACAAAACTGTTTATTCCTATCTACCTGGACGGTGACACCGAACGCGCCCAGTCTGTGGGCGAAGAATTTGGCGTCAAGGGCTACCCTACTATGATTATCTTCAGCCCCCAGGGGGAGGAAGTGACGCGCATTCCTGGTGGAATAGACATCTCCCGTTATAACTCAATCCTGCTCTCCAGCCTCGACACGCTGCGCCCCACACGCATGCTGGTCCAACTCGCGCTGAACTCACCAGATCTACTGCTCGCCACCGACTTTCGACAACTCGCTTATTATTCCTGGGGCCAGGACTTTGAAGCACTGCCCGCCGGCACCGACCCCATCATGTTCAAGCAACTCGCTGAGCAAGTATCAATCCAGGATCCAGAAGCCAGTGCGCGGCTGTACCTGCAATATTTGGTGATGCTCGCTGCCGAGCAAGATGAGGCCGAGACCGGTCAAAAAGCTGATGCCGCGCCGCTCTTCCGCATTTTGGCGACACCGGAACTGATCATCGGTACGTGGGACTACCTGGCCTATTACGCTACCAATATTACCCGCGTGCTGGATCTTGACGCACTGGCACTGGCTAGCCTACAGAATCAGTGGCAGCAGGCGATGCTCGATCTGCGCCACAATACGCGCCTATCAACCGCCGAGCAATTGGGCGGCTGGTTCCCGTATCTGGCATTTTACTTCGCCGGCGATGAGGCGTCGGCGACACTTCCCGCGGCGCAGGTCGCGGCCATTCGACTGGACGCCGAGAAGGCCAACCAAATGACTCGCAACGCCTATGCTCGACAAAGCGTCGTCAATCAGATCAGCTATCTGCTCGAAACCGCCGGACTCAAAGACGAAGCCAAACAGTTGCTGCTGGCGGAGTTGGAAAAATCGGCAGCACCCTATTACTTTATGAGTAATCTCGCGGCCCTGGCGGAAGCCGCCGGCAGCATTGACGAATCCCTGGAATGGCGGCTCAAGGCTTATCAGGCGAGCACGGGGCAAGCCACGCGCTTGCAGTGGGGAGTCAGCTATGTGCGCAGCCTGATCCGCCTCGCACCCCAAAGGCAAGATGAAGTCAGTCAGACAGCGCTGGCGCTAATAAACGAATTGACCCCACACCAGGATGCTGACGGCAGCATTCACGACATCTTTGCGGGACGTAATTTTCGGATTCTGCGACGCCTCAACACGGATCTGCACGACTGGCAAATAGCTGCAGATGCGGACCTACTTGGAAACTTTGACGCCCGCTTACGCAGTCTTTGTAGCCAGCAAAGCAAGGGCTCGACGCAGAGGAGCAATTGCCAGTCTTTGCTCGCCAGTGACCGGCCACAGTAGTGCTAGGCAAGCTTACCTGCGTACAGGCGCATGACTAGATCTGCACAGCGTCCTAGCAGCCCATAAGTCATACCCATCGACAACTCGGATGACTCAACGCAATAGCGCGCAGTTAGACAGCAAGCCAGCAATTAGAAATCGCTCACAAGGAGAACAACGATGAGATTTTATCAAAGGCTACTCGCCGCCTGGCTTATCGCCGCGGCCTCAGCAAATGCGGCAGAATTACAGGTCGGCGATCCCGCACCGGACTTTCGTCTAGCGGGCAGCGATGGTCACTACTACTCGCTTACCGACTTCAGGGACAAGCAATTCGTCGTCATCGCGTTCTTTCCAAAGGCCTTTACCGGTGGCTGAACTCTCGAATGCAAGGCGCTGCGTGACAGTGACCAGGAAATACGCCAGTTTGATGTCGCCTACTTTATGGCGAGTGTTGACGGCCTTGAGGACAATAAAGCCTTTGCTGAAAAGAATGGCGCCAGCTTCCCAATCTTGTCTGACGCTGACAAGCAGATGAGCCAAGCCTTTGGGGCCCTGTCTCCCGGCGGCCTGGCCCGGCGCTGGACCTTCTATATCGATCGCCAAGGCATCGTCCAAAAAATTGACAAGGCCGTCAGCCCTCGGACTGCCGGCGCAGAACTGGTCAAGAACCTACAGGCGCTGAAGGCGCCAAGGCGCCCTTGATACCGGCTTCGCTAAGGGCTTGAGCAATAACCCCGGCGTTCAAACCCAGGCTTGACCGACGGACGGATTATGTTATGCCATACCAGCTCACTCCATCTTCAGGGGTGACAACATTAAGTCGCACTCACATGCACGAGAGGCCAACATGACGCACACCGCTAAACAAACCATGAAGATCGTCCAATGCGAGCAGTTTGGCAGTCACACTGATCTAAAGGTCAAAGAAGTCCCGGTGCCGGGTCCCGTCGCCGCCGATGAGGTGAAGGTCAGCATCCAGGCGCGGGGTATTTCTTTCAGTGATCTGGTGCGCATCAAGGGCGATTATCAGGAATCTTCCGGCTTACCCTTTACGGTGGGCGGCGAAGGCGCCGGCACCGTCATTGAGGTGGGCAGTGATGTTGCGCATCTGCGTATCGGCGACCGGGTGCTGACACCCGGTGGCTGTGTCGAACAAGTTAACGTCTCAGCAAAGCGCGTGATTATGCTACCGGCGCAGGTCGACTTGGAAGCTGCGGCGGCGTTTAGAAACAACTATGTGACCGCTTACTACGGCTTGCAGCTAGCAAATTTGCAGCCCGGAGAAACTCTGTTGGTACATGGTGCCGCTGGCGGTGTTGGCCTGGCAGCCGTGGATCTGGGCAAGCTATTCGGCGCCCGAGTCATCGGTACCGCCAGTTCGGATGAGAAACGCGGGGTGGTCACGGCTTTGGGGGCCGATCATGTGATCGATAGTACCCAGGACTTTCGAGAGGAGGTTAAACAGCTGACCGGCGGATTGGGGGCCGATGTGATTTACGACCCGGTCGGTGGCGATGTCTTCGACCAATCCATGCGTTGCATCGCACCCTTTGGCAGAATACTGATCGTGGGGTTTACCAGTGGTCGGCCGGCGCTGGCGAAGACTAATCATCTACTGGTGAAAGACGCCAGTGTGATCGGCTATACCATCGGCGGACTGCAGCGCCACAAGCCAGCGCTGGCAGAGAAAAATTCAGCCACACTCATGGGCTGGCTGGCCAGCGGCCGCATCAAACCGTTTATCTCCCACCGTTTACCCATGGAAGATATCGTCGAGGCTTATCAACTGCTGGTGGACCGAAAGGTAGCCGGCAAGGTCATCCTGACATCAAATCAGGATGAGCCCGCCGACTGAATCGTTACAGGTTCGGATTGATCAGATACTTCTCACCCGTCGCCTGCAGACCGTAAACCTTGATCGCATCGATGCTCACGGCTTCGCGCAGTGAGACCGTTTTCGTGTACTTACTGGCGAAAGTGGTTTTGATCTCTGCGGCGACTTTCTGACGCAGCTTCTCGGCTGCCTCGGCACCGATCTTGATTAAAAATGGCGTCAAGAGCCAACCGCCGAGCGCCCATGACATGCCAAAGTTGCGGCTCAAGGTTGTCGTGGAACGTTCAAGGCCACCGTAAATATAGACCTGTTTAAACACTGTCGATCCATAACGACTAAATTCCTTAGCAGTCTTGTTGGCAGCCACTTCCATGCAAGTCAGAATCTGGCTCGCAAGGCTGCCACCACCGGTTGCATCAAAGGCGATAGTCGCACCGGTGGCGACCAGCGCATCGGTCAAATCATCCATAAATGACGGCAGGCTTGAGTTACAGACATACTCGGCACCAATTCCCTTGAGGATATCCACCTGCGCCTGGTTACGTACCACATTGACGAGCTTAACCCCTTCATTGAGGCAGATTTTTTGCAGCATCTGTCCCAGATTGGACGCCGCCGCTGTATGGACCAGGGCTGTATGGCCTTCCAAACGCATGGTTTCAACCATACCCAGCGCTGTGAGCGGGTTGACGAAGCATGAGGCGCCTTCTGCGGGGGTTGTGCCGTCTGGCAAGGCCAGACACTGGTTGACGTTCAAAGTGCGATACTGAGAGTACATGGCGCCGCCCAGAACACCGACGGTCTTGCCCAACAGCGCCTGCGCAGCTGCGGACGATCCCGCCTGCACAACGACTCCGCCGCCTTCATTACCAACCGGTAAGGACTCACCCATTCTGCCACCCATAGCGCGGAGCATAACTTCAGGTATTGTCGCGGTAATGATCGGCAGATCGGTTGTGCCGCCGGCCACGGCGGTAGACATGTCAGCGCCGCCAAATAACAAACCCAGGTCAGAAGGGTTGATGGGTGAGGCTTCGACCCGTACCACGACTTCATTCTCGCCAGGTGCTGTCACCGCCACTGACTCAAGGGATAGCTGCAGCTCTCCGCTTGGTTTTACCAAAGAACGCAATTGCAGGCCGGTATCAGGTACTTGTGCTGTCATCAGGTCAATCTCCAAAGGTTATTCGTTATCATTCAGCACGCAAAATACACTGCTTTGCCATCATTTGGTAGGCTTGTCGGCTGGCGCCTCGCTCGCAACCACTTGATTGCGGCCCTGCCGTTTCGACGCGAACAATGCCTCATCTGCTCGCTTCAACCAACTCTCCTGGGGCTCGCCACGCACATATTCGGCGACACCTAGCGAGATTGACAATTGCCAACCCGTGATGCCTCGATCAGCCTCGACCAAGGCACGCAAGTCTTCCGCCAATCGCGCTGCGGTCGCCAGGTCTGCCGGGTCTGCCACCACTACAAACTCATCCCCACCGTAGCGAAATAGCTTGTCTGTGACTCTGATGCGCGCCAGCACGATATCAGTCACCCGCTTCAAGAGCTGATCACCTACCGCATGGCCCGCGGTATCGTTAATATTCTTAAATTCATCCAGATCCAAAATAATCAGCGACATGGGTTGATCAGAACGCTCGAAACGCTGTATCGCCTCAATCAGTTGCTTGTCCATGGCCCTGCGATTACCGGCTCCCGTGAGGCTATCTTTGGTGGAGTACTGCAATAACTGGTCACGCTGCTGGTTACGCTGGCTCGCAAAGGCGTAGGTGAACAGTACGCAACCGAAGATGGACAGATGCACTTTGGCAAACGCCAAGCCGTCAAGCTGTACCCAGGTCACAGGCACTAGTAAGGCGAGCGCCAGGAGGCTCAGCGTGAGGGCGTAACTTGGCTTGACAATAAAATACGTCGACACCATTAGGGGGTAGAGAAAATAGATCTCTGACGTGCCTTTGATATAGATATGGAACACCATGCCGCTGATCGCCAGCAACGAAAGGATTCTGCCCGCAAGCTCAACTTCGCGAACCCGATAAACATACATCGCCAAGCTAGCCGCGGCTATCAAGCCGACACTGTCGAGTAAACCAATCAAGTAATCACCCAGCAACAACCGCAAGATAGCAAACGGCAGCAGTGTCGCCGCTGAAACACCGCAGATTATCAAGATCATTTTTTCTTCGGTACCGCGACGGTCAAGCATAGCCTTCCCCGACTTAACCGGGCTATTTTGAACCATATTCGAGGGCAATGACTCGCACGTGCATCAAACAAACAGCGTGCCAGCTCGGCTACAGGCCTTTTTGGGCGAGAAATGTCGTGCAATGAGCCACCAGGCGCTGCCTGAACGCTTGCAGGATAGCAGCTGACGATTGCTGTTTGAGGGCAGCGAGATCGGCTTTTTCAAAAGGGTATTGCAGTTGACTGTCAGGTAACAGCTGATCGAGCAGCACCGCATTGGCCCGCGGATGGATGGCATCGGAACCTGGCACTATGAGGGTCGGGACACCGATCGCCTGCAATTGTTCGGCGCTGAGTCCAATAACAGGCAGCTCAGCACCCTGCAGAAAGTAGTCTCGCCAACGCGACATGACCGCAATAAAGCGGTCCGTCGGCATAGACATCAGAATTTCTCGATTCGCCGGATTGTCGATAATCCGCTGGCTAAAAAAATCTGTCTCACAGACTCCCGCTAGACCCTGGCTGGCCGCGATGTCGATAAATTGGCCGTAATACTCCTGACCCAGGTGCTCTGCCGCATGACGCCCGCCAGTCACCCACCAAAGCAGGAGACCACGGACCGAGCCAGGATATTGATGGGCCAGCAGCAACGACAAACGACAGCCCGCAGAACCGCCGCCAGCAATAACCGGCAGCGCATCAAGATGCTGGAGTAACCCGTGAACGTCATCGACCCAGACCTCTTGCTCACTCAACTCGCCATCGACAAAAACATCTGACTGGCCACAATTGCGCCGATCATGAAGCAGAACTCGATAGCCCTTGCCTGCCAACTCATCAGCCAGATAGCGCAGATCTTCGAGGCCACCCCGACCACCGGGCGTGAGCACAATCCAAGCGCCTCGGTCGCCGACAACCTCATAGTAAATACTGACCTGATCCCGTTTGAAGATGGACATATAAGATTCGCGCCGGTTATTTACTGGTCCTGTTTGACGCAATAAACATAATAATCCATTCGACCATCCACTTCGCGCTTCACCAAACCATGGACATCGGTCTCGAATCCCGGAAATTTCTCATTAAAGTCCCGAGCAAATCGCAGGTAATCAACGATCGTTTTGTTAAACCGTTCACCGGGTATCAACAAAGGAATGCCAGGTGGGTAGGGCGTCAACAAGATGGAGGTAATTCGCCCTTCCAGCTCATCAAGCGGCACATGTTCGATCTGCCGATGGGCCATCTTGGCGTAAGCGTCTGAGGGCTTCATCGCTGGCAACATATCGGACAGATACATCTCGGTCGTCAGTCGTGCAACATCGTAAGCCTTATAATAGTCATGGATCTGCTGGCATAGGTCCTTCAGGCCAATGCCCTCATACCGCGGGTGAGCCTGAGCGAATTCAGGCATGATGCGCCACATGGGCTGGTTCTTGTCGTAGTCATCTTTAAACTGCTGCAAGGCCGTCAGCAGGGTATTCCATCGTCCCTTGGTGATGCCGATAGTAAACATAATGAAAAACGAATAGAGCCCACATTTTTCAATGATAACGCCATTCTCCGCCAGATATTTGGTGACGATGGACGCGGGAATGCCCGTTTCGCTAAATTCACCCTGCAATGATAGGCCGGGGTTAACGATCGTGGCCTTGATCGGGTCAAGCATATTAAAGCCCGACGCGACTTTGCCAAAACCATGCCACTCGTCCTCGGCGCGCAGGATCCAGTCATCCCGGTCACCAATACCTTCTTCGGCGAAATGATCGGGACCCCAGACCTGGAACCACCAGTCTTGGCCAAACTCTGCATCGACTTTTTTCATCGCTCGGCGAAAGTCCAACGCTTCCAAAATCGACTCTTCTACCAGCGCAGTGCCACCAGGCGCTTCCATCATGGCCGCCGCCACATCGATAGACGCGATTATGGAATACTGCGGCGAAGTAGAGGTGTGCATCAGGTAGGCCTCATTGAAGGCGTCCCTGTCCAGTTTGACGGTCTCTGATTCTCGCACCAGTATCTGCGAGGCTTGGGACAATCCAGCCAGCAGTTTATGGGTCGACTGCGTCGAAAAGATAATCGACTCCTTGGCCCGCGGCTGATCCTTGTCAATAGCATGCATATCTTTATAGAAACCATGGAAAGTGGCGTGGGGCAACCAGGCTTCGTCAAAATGTAGCGTGTCGATTTTACCGTCAAGGAGCTCCTTGATCGTCTCGACATTATAAATAATGCCATCATAGGTTGACTGGGTGAGCGTCAAAATCCGCGGCTTCTTATTCGCCGCATCTCTGGCAAAGGGGTTCGCCTCAATTTTTCGAGCAATGCTCTCGGTGGTGAACTCCTCGAGCGGAATGGGCCCGATGATTCCCAGGTGGTTACGGGTCGGCATCAAAAATACGGGAATCGCACCGCACATGATAATCGAGTGCAATATGGACTTATGACAGTTCCGATCGACGACGACGATATCATCCTGGGCAACGATGGAATGCCAGACCATCTTGTTCGATGTGGAGGTGCCATTGGTTACGAAGTAACAGTGATCCGCGCTATAGATGCGTGCCGCATTACGCTCTGAGGCTGCCACGGGACCCGTATGATCCAGCAGTTGACCCAGCTCTTCCACTGAATTGCAGACATCCGCGCGCAGCAGGTTTTCGCCGAAAAACTGATGGAACATCTGCCCAATGGGCGACTTCAGAAAGGCCACACCGCCAGAGTGGCCGGGGCAGTGCCATGAATAGGAGCCGTCCTGCGCATAGTGGACCAATGCCCTGAAAAACGGCGGTGACAAACCATCGAGATAGGTTTTAGCCTCGCGGATAATATGCCGGGCCACAAACTCTGGCGTGTCCTCGAACATATGAATAAATCCATGCAACTCGCGCAGGATATCATTCGGGATATGCCTTGACGTTCGGGTTTCGCCATATAAATAGATAGGGATATTGGCGTTTTTATGTCTGATTTCTTTGACGAAGGCCCGCAACTGTAACAGCGCGCCATCGGTCTCCTCCGCGGAGCCGGAGCCGAACTCTTCGTCATCGATGGACAGAATAAACGCCGATGCGCGCGATTGCTGTTGCGCAAATTGCGACAGATCACCGTAACTGGTGACGCCCAGGACCTCCATTTGCTCTTTTTCGATGGCATCGGCCAAGGCACGGATACCGAGACCTGAATTATTTTCAGATCGAAAGTCTTCATCAATGATGACAATAGGAAAGCGAAACTTCATAGCTATCTCCCAGCGGCCTAAAATCCGCCGAGGGAGTATTTTCGGGCGTAATCCGGCACTGCAAAGCGCCTACGATATAGATGATATAAATCTTAGTCAAAGACCAAAATCAGTAATTTTGCGCCGTCTAATACCGAACACAACCCGCGCCGATCATAGCGCTTAGAAAACCGTAGAGCCCAGCATTTTCGCGCCACACCGGCCTACAATAGCCAATCATTTGGACTTATCTGACGCACGCCTAAAACAGCACTGGATATTGAAGCGGTGGCACTATAAGATGGCGCGCCTTTTCACAAGCACTTTTTGATCCTTTTACACAGAGCATAGAGCCATGACTGACCTGAGCCGCTATCGGAATATCGGCATTTTCGCCCACGTAGATGCTGGTAAAAC
>Ga0075467_10004471_pt1 | contig 10359 bp, 7 predicted proteins | sample DEB08_DNA_9_FD_75067 | JGI IMG/M metagenome (GOLD analysis project Ga0075467, IMG submission 75067) | Aqueous microbial communities from the Delaware River and Bay under freshwater to marine salinity gradient to study organic matter... | ecosystem: Environmental > Aquatic > Marine > Coastal ... | reverse complement strand
TGGATTACCTGGCAGGATGTCGGTGAAGGTGCCACCGCTTACGTCAACAATGTCTTCAAAAAACCAAAGGCCAAGTGAGGTTGATTGCTTTATAGCAAAGAGGTAATCGCCGTTAAGGTTTGGATTAATTGACCAGATTACGGTGCCACCATCGCCACCGCTTTCATTTATTTCGATGTTTAACCAATTGTTGCGACCAAAGGCTCCAGTCTCGTCCCATCCGTTAATTTCAGAAAGGCCATATTCGTCAAGTGAAGAGTTATTTAAGCCTGTTACAGTAGCCTGTTCTTGATTGCCATTTTTGTCATATAGTCCTAGACAATTATTTGCGTTATTTCCACCCGCTGTGACGGTGGTGTTAGAGCAAAGAGTGGAACTTAATTTTAGGCCGGCATTAGCATTGAGAGGTATATTAGCCAACATAATTAACAGCATGGCGGCAAGTGTTTTTATAAATTGCATAGAATGTTCCTTATCGTAATTTTAGGGTAAATAAATAAACCGAATAGGGTTAATTATTTACACACTGAGTTACAAAGGCACGACTAAGCTTATTACTTCGCCTTTAATGAAATTAAGCTAGTTAAAAGGTAAGCATTTTCTGTACCGAAAATTTTATAATGTTAATTATCAGTTAGTTATAAAATTTTACATCTTTCCATATGAGCAAATATGTAAAATTACCTGACGGTTTGACTGGAGTAAAAACCGTGACGGTAAGAGTTTAAATGTTATTTTTGGTTATATTTCAACTGCATAGACGTAAAGTGCGTGCAGCTATTAGTGTAAAGTTTATTGTCACCCGTATTTTAATCATATTTTCACCCTAAAATACGCTGCTATTTCCCTTCTCGGGCACATTGAATATTGAGGGGGAGACTGAGGGGATTCGAAGCATTCTGGCAGGCATGCTCTATCAAGGTTGTGAACTGCTTTGTTTAAGTGACGGTATGTTGTTGTGATCATGGATCACAACAGTCACAGATATTGTTGTTGCATCAATAACCTGAAGAGCCTGTTTGAAGATAGGCAATAGTGAGGGATGCTAGAAAGTTATATGGTTATCTCTTATTACATATGTCTCGTGATTTTTGTTCGTGATGTAAAAATTACGATATGCTTGACGCGATTAAAATCCAAATAATGATGCGCTGCACGGTGCTGGAATAACAAATAACAAAACAACTCACCGTGCTAGTTGACTTATAGACGTCTATACGGCAAATTAAATCAATGAAATTTATACTATCTCTCACAACCGGCATCATTATCATTACCTTTGAAAAGGTGTTCGCTGGCTAGTGCATACGCATTACACATAAAAAGCCCGCCACTACCGCGGGCTTTTTTGTTATTAAGATGCTTAAAATACGTGATTGATAGAGACAGTGTGCTGAAACAGTTAAGGAATTAAAAATGAAGGTATTGAAGTTTGGTGGGTCGTCACTCGCTGATGCAGAACGTTACTTAAGAGTCAAAGACATTAGCCTCGCATGTCACAATGATGTCGGTGCGGCTGTTGTACTGTCTGCTCCAAAGGGCGTCACCAATGCCTTATCGTTATTGTGTGATGAAGCAGCATCGGGCAAAGATTACGGCGAATTGTTTGCCAAATTAAATATGCTTTTGTTTGGTATTTTGGATGACCTGAAAATTAGCCTTCCCCATTTTTCTCAAGCTACATTAGCCGAATTCATTCAACATACCTTAAACGACCTCAATCAGCATTTAGAAGGTTTTGCGTTGTTGCGTTGCGCCCCTGAGGAAGTGGTCGCTAGAGTGTTAAGCGTTGGCGAATACGTGAGTGTGAATATATTCAGTGAAATATTGACCAGTTTAGGTCATGTTAATTGCATTATTGATCCGGTTAAATATATTGTTGCTGAAGGTGACTACCTAGACAGCATTGCCGATGTATCTGCTAGTAAGGCTCGCTTCAGTGATGTGGATATCTCAGGTGACAAAATATTAATTATGCCTGGGTTTGTTGCCGTCAATCAGGCGGGTGAAAAGGTCACTCTAGGTCGAAATGGTTCAGATTATTCAGCCGCTATTTTGGCTGCTTGTATTGATGCACAGTGTTGTGAGATTTGGACAGACGTAGACGGTGTTTACAATGCTGATCCAAACCAAGTCGATGGCGCGGTATTGCTTGATAAGCTGACGTATCAAGAAGCGATGGAATTGTCTTATTTTGGTGCCAAAGTGTTACATCCTAAAACAATCGGCCCCATCGCTCAACATCATATCCCCTGTTTAATCCGCAATACACTCAACCCAGCAGCGCCAGGTACCTTGATCAGTAACCAAGCGAGCACTAAATGGACTAGCGTAAAAGGAATATCACACTTAGATGATATGACCATGTTCAACGTGGCAGGCCCTGGCATGAAAGGCATGGTGGGTATGGCAAGCCGGGTGTTCGAAATTATGTCTAACGCGAATATCTCGATTAGCTTGATTACGCAATCTTCGTCTGAATACAGCATTAGTTTCTGTATTCACAGTAAAGATGCCAGCCGCGCTCAGGATTTATTGGAAGACTCATTTGCTTTAGAGCTCAGTAATCATTTGCTTGACCCGATTGAAGTCCGTCATGAATTAGCCATTGTTACTTTGGTAGGAGACGGGATGCGTCATTCTAAAGGTTTGGCCGCTAAATTTTTCAGTTCCTTGGCACAAGCCAGAGTCAATAACGTGGCTATTGCTCAGGGCTCTTCTGAACGCTCTATCTCCACTGTTATCGAAGCCAGCAAAGCTAAAAAAGCAGTGAAAGTCGTGCATCAGAACTTTTTCTCTAACCTACATGCTATCGATGCTTTTTTAGTGGGCTGCGGCAGTGTTGGAAAAGAGCTGTTAGCTCAAATTGCTCGGCAACAAGCCGCTTTACTTAAAAAAAATATTAGCTTAAAAGTGTACGGGATTGCCAATAGTCAAAAATTATTGCTGCAATCTAACGGCATCGATTTGAGTGCCTCTTGGCAAGAAGACTTGGATAAAAGTGATAAACAATTCTCTATCGATAATTTGAAAGGTTTTGTACACGACAATAGCCTGGTTAACCCTGTCGTTATCGACTGTACGAGTAGCGCTTACATTGCTGAACAATACCCTCAGATGATGTTAGATGGCTTTCATGTTGTCACACCAAACAAAAAGGCCAATACAGCCAGTACCGAGTTTTATCAGCTTTTAAGAGATACCGCTCAAAAAACCAATCGTCAATTTTTATACGAAACCACAGTCGGTGCGGGTTTACCGGTTATCGATAATTTACAAAATTTGTTTTATGCTGGCGATGAACTAGTGCGTTTTGAAGGGATTTTGTCCGGTTCACTATCTTTTGTGTTTGGAAAGTTAGATGAAGGTTTGAGTCTGTCCGAGGCAACCGAAATTGCTAAACAGAATGGTTTTACGGAGCCTGATCCACGTGATGATTTGAGTGGTATGGATGTCGCCAGAAAACTGTTGATTATGGCCCGCGAATCAGGTCTGACCCTTGAGCTATCAGACATCACTATAGAGCCAGTATTACCATCCTCTTTTGATGCCAGTGGCAGTATTGATGATTTCATGATGCGTTTGCCTGAATTAGACAGTTACTTCGCACAAAAAGTAGCTGCCGCGAAGGATGAAGGTAAAGTATTGCGTTATGTTGGCTCAATTGATCATGGAAAATGTGTTGTCAGTATCGAAGCTGTAAATGAGTCTCATCCACTGTATATGGTAAAAGAGGGCGAAAATGCCTTGGCCATTCATAGTCATTATTACCAACCTATTCCTTATGTTATTCGTGGTTACGGAGCCGGTGCTGCGGTGACTGCAGCAGGTGTCTTCGCAGATATCATGCGCACTATGCCCTGGAAGCAATCTATATAATGTCAAAAGTTCAAATGAAGCAATCTACCTTAAGAGCTTATGCGCCTGCCTCTATCGGTAACGTCAGCTTAGGGTTTGACCTACTTGGCGCGGCATTAAAACCAATAGACGGCAGTTTGTTAGGTGATGAAGTCGATATCGAAGTGGCAGAGCAGTTTAGTTTGGACGTCAAGGGACGTTTTGCTGACAAGTTGCCACCTGATCCAAACAGCAATATCGTGACCCGTTGTTATCGGCACTTTATTGCGGTGTTAGAGCAACAAGGTCATGCTAAAAGCGCTATCCCCGCACTTAAATTGACCCTGTATAAACATTTACCTATTGGCAGTGGATTAGGCTCAAGCGCCAGCTCGATTGTGGCAGCACTACATGGCCTGAATCAGTTTTTTACTGAGTATTTTGGTAAGGCGCCTTTCACAGAAAATGAATTATTGTTAGTGATGGGTGAACTAGAAGGGCAAATAAGCGGTAGTGTACATTATGATAATGTTGCGCCATGCTTCCTTGGTGGTTTAACGTTAATGGCTGAGCATAAAGAGCAAGTCGCATTGCAATTGCCCATGTTTGAAAACTGGTATTGGGTATCTTGTTACTCTGGTATTAGTGTCTCGACAGCTGCAGCGCGGAATATTTTACCAAAACAGATTGCTATGGCAGATACTATCCAGTTTGGTCGTCAGTTAGCGGTGTTTACTGACGCCCTGTACCGAAAGGATGAAAAACTAGCCGCGGCCATGATGATAGATGTGATTGCCGAACCTTATCGTAAATCACTGTTACCAAGATTTGATGAGTCACGAGTATTTGCAATACAACACGGCGCGCTGGCCTTTGGTATTTCAGGCTCTGGACCAACAGTATTTGCAGTATGTGATAATATAGAAGATGCCCAAATCATTAATCAATGGCTAGCTGATAATTATATTCAAAATGACACAGGTTTTAGTCATATTTGTCAGTTAGACACGAGTGGCGCATCCATAAGCCACTCTTGAAAGCGATAGCTTTCATCGGAGCTAGTAACATATGGTCATCATTCTCTGTTACCAGCGCAACATTTAAGTATTAAAAAGGTAGTAAAGTGGAACTCGTAAATTTAAAAGACGCCTCTGAGCAAGTCACGTTTGCAGAAGCAGTAAAAAAAGGTTTGGGTAAAGACCAAGGGTTATTTTTTCCTAAGCAATTACCCAAGTTTGATGATATTGAATCAATCCTGGCTATGCCTTTTGTTGAGCGCAGTGTAGAAATTTTAGCCACCTTAATTGGTGATGAATTACCACGCGAAATGGTGGCAGGTATTGTTGAGCGAGCTTTTCTGTTTGGCGCTCCTTTGGCTAAGGTGACAGATAATGTTTACGCTTTGGAGCTTTTCCATGGCCCTACATTAGCATTCAAGGACTTTGGCGGTCGCTTTATGGCACAGTGCTTAGTTGAAATCTCTGATGGTCAGCCGATCACTATTTTAACCGCCACATCGGGAGATACTGGTGCAGCCGTAGCTCATGCATTTTATGGCATAGAAAATATCAATGTAGTGATTTTGTATCCAAAAGGTAAAATCAGTCAGCTACAGGAGAAGTTATTTACGACTCTTGGTGGCAATATCCATACCGTGGCGATTGAAGACGATTTTGATGCTTGCCAGCAATTGGTAAAAAGTGCCTTTGATGACCCAGACGTTCGTGAAGGCTTGCATTTAAATTCTGCAAACTCTATTAATATAAGCCGCTTAGCCGCACAAGTTTGTTATTACTTCGAAGCAGTGTCACAGCTTACTCCAGCCGAACGTGAAGATTTAGTGATTTCAGTCCCCAGTGGTAATTTTGGTAACTTGACCGCAGGTCTCATTGCAAAAGTCATGGGCTTACCGGTTAAACATTTTATTGCTGCCACCAATTTAAACGACACTGTGCCTCGTTATTTAAAAACCGGCGAGTGGCAACCTAAAGACACCGTTGCTACTTTGTCTAATGCAATGGATGTGAGTCAACCCAATAACTGGCCGCGAATTGAAGCTATGATTGAGGAAGGTCAGGTCGATAAATCTGATATCTCTGGCGCCACAATAGACGAAGAATACACCCAAGTGGCCATGCGTCAATTAGCTTCATTAGGGTATGTAAGTGAGCCTCACGCTGCGATTGCTTACAAAGCCTTAGTTAGAAAAATGGAAGAAGGTCAGACCGGTATTTTCTTAGGTACCGCTCACCCAGCTAAATTTCGTGAAACGGTTGAAAATGTTTTAGGTCAACCTATCAGTTTGCCTAAGCCTCTTGCTGATTGTGCAGGTAAAGAGGGATTGTCAGTTGAGTTACCCTGTGATTACCAGGCGCTAAAAGCGCATTTGTTCCGTTTACTGGGCTAAATATATCTGATGACCACTTGGGCAGATATTTTAAAACAAGAAAAACAGCAGCCTTACTTTCAACAAATGATGCAATTGGTTGAAAGTAACAGGGCTGCTGGAAAAATGATTTACCCACCTAGTCAAGATGTGTTTAATGCCTTTAATTTAACTGAGCTGGATAAAGTGAAGGTGGTGATATTAGGCCAAGATCCTTATCACGGCCCTCATCAAGCTCACGGATTATGTTTTTCGGTCTTATCCCATGTTAAAACACCCCCTTCATTGGTTAATATATACAAAGAATTAGCCTCTGACATATCTGGCTTCACTATCCCCCAACATGGTTTTTTACAAGGCTGGGCAGAACAGGGCGTGCTGTTACTCAATACCGTTCTTACGGTCGAACAAGGGCACGCTCATTCTCATGCAAAGATAGGTTGGGAACGATTTACTGATACTGTTATTCAACAGCTCAGTGAGCATCGTCATGGTCTGGTGTTTTTGCTGTGGGGCAGTCACGCTCAGAAAAAAGGTGAAGTGATAGATACACAAAAACATCATGTACTGAGTGCTCCGCATCCTTCGCCGCTATCAGCATACCGAGGGTTTTTTGGCTGTAAACATTTCTCACACACCAATGAGCTGTTAAAACAGCAAGGTAAAAGACCAATTAATTGGCAGGTATAACGCAATATTTCGTTAACTTAATATTGCGTTATTTTTTATCAGCTCACGCATATTTATTCCCAGTGCATACTGTCAATGCCGTGCTTTTTAATCACCACAAAAAGGTCAGATAATTAATGGTGGGGTCATAAAGCAAACCCTATTGCCAGCTTTATAAGGAGACAGTGCCAGCGACTTTTGATTTGGTTTCTTGTACTGGCTTATTGAATCTAAGTCAGTTGCTTCATTCTCGCAGCTACAGCAAAACCCGCCAATCCGAAATTAAAGAATATGTTGAAATATATCTCAATTTAACAGTCGATTGTTTGTTGAAAGAAAATAGTCAGTTGGATATTGTTGGTCAAGAGATGAAAGAGTCATCAGCTGATACTTTTATACCCAATTAATATGGAGTTGAAGGGCCTGTGGGTTAGAAAAGTCGCTACTCAGTCCTCATACATAAAAAAGCCCTGACAATTCAGGGCTTTTGCATTTATAAAAATTCTAAATCATCCTCTGGTGACATTCCCAACTCTCGTAATTCTTGTTTGAGCCGCTTTCTGTCGTGTATGGCTTCAATTTCTCGCCATTTGAGTTTATTTGCTTTGTTTTTAGAGGACTTTGTTTCTGAATCTAAGGTAGACAATAATTCGGACTTATCCATTTCGATTTCTTTCCTTATTTTTATAGCGCAGTGAATAAAACAATACTCTTCAAGCTTTGTGATTATCGACATAAAACAATAGCTTATAGACTGTGTACCACACAGACAGTGATAATAATATAAGTATTTGAAGCTTTTACGAACAAGTTGCTAATATTGAGCTCTAAAATAGAGCCGTTTCGTGCAGCTAGCTTCTCGCTCAAAAAGAAAGATATAAATGACACTCATCTTGATTGACTGGGTCATTTACCCTAGAAGCATTTTGTGAAGTTCTAAGCTAAGAATATAAAAACATAAAAATTTAAACCACAGAGAAAAAAGAGGTCACCGGGTGCCGCGCACAGAGGTCAAAAAAGCGAATATATATTCCTTTGTGTAGCAAGGCTGTAGGCATCCGGCGCTGCATTTTTTCTACGGTGAGCCGCTCTTATCTTTAAGCCTATAAGGTGCCCCAACCTGTTTCGTGGTTATCTGTTTGCCTGTCTAAATTTGCTGATTAGCTGGTTGGTTGATGCATCAAAAGGTAACTCAGCATCGGCGTTCACCAGCTTGTCTAACACCTGATTGCCCAATTCCTTACCCAGTTCCACGCCCCATTGATCGAATGAGTTCACACCCCATATGGCACCTTGCACAAAGACTTTATGCTCATACATCGCCACCAAAGCCCCTAAGGTTTTAGGATCAACTTGTTTGAACAGCAAGGTATTACTTGGCTTGTTGCCGGGCATGGTTTTATGGGTAGCAAGTGACTCAAGGGTGGTGTTGTCTAAGTTTTTTGACGCTAAGTCAGCTTTGCATTCTTCGAAAGTTTTACCTTGCATTAATGCTTGTGTTTGACCAAAACAGTTGGAGGCTAACATGGCATGATGAGTATCATCTTGATTAGGCACTTTTAGCGGTAACATAAAGTCAGCTGGCACTAATACAGTCCCTTGATGGATCAGCTGGTGGAACGAATGTTGACCATTAGTACCTTCACTGCCCCAAATGATTGGCCCTGTAGCATAATCTACTTGGGTGTGAGCTGCGGCAATACGTTTACCGTTACTTTCCATATCTAGCTGTTGCACATAAGCGGGGAAACCACGTAAATAGTGATAATAAGGCAATAACACATGACTTTGTGCACCAAAGAAATTCACATACCACACACCTAGCAAGGCTAATATCATTGGTAAATTTTGCTCAATGGGCGCAGTTTGGAAATGTTCATCCATTTCAAATGCACCTTGCAATAATTCGCGATAGTTGTCGTAACCTATGGTGAGTGCAATAGGTAAACCAATTGCCGACCAAAGTGAATAGCGTCCGCCTACCCAATCCCAAAGAGGGAAAATATTGTCTTCTGCCATACCAAATTCGGTAGCCGCTTTAATATTGGAAGACACCGCAATAAAGTGTTTAGCGATATCAGGCTGTGTACCACCTGCCGCTAAAAACCAGGCTTTAGCTGTCATAGTATTCTGTAAGGTTTCTTGAGTAGTGAAAGATTTAGATGACATCACCACTAAGGTTTCTTGATGATCGATAGAAGCTAAAACATCTTGGATATGACATCCATCAACATTGGCAACATAATGTACTTTTACCCCTTCAAACCAATAAGGTTTAAGGGCTTGTGACATGATTTTAGGACCAAGGAAGGAACCACCAATGCCAATGGCGACAATTTGCTTCAGCGACTTGCCGGTATAACCTTTACGGTTACCACTGTGGATGCTGCTAACAAAATCTTGGATCTTTTGTTGGCAAGCTAACACTTCTGACATCACATCTTCACCGTTTACTAATACGGGGTTGCCGGAAAAATTACGCAGCGCAGTATGCAAAACAGCCCGCTTTTCGGTGTGATTGATGATTTCACCAGCAAACATTGCTTGGCTTTTTTCACTTACCTGACATTCAGTCGCAAGTGCTTGTAATGCTTGCATGACTTCATCAGTAATTAGATTTTTTGAAAAATCTAATTCAATCCCACAGGCGGCTTGGGTAAAATTTTCAGCACGTTGTGGGTCTGCAGCAAACCAGTCACGCATATGTTGAGTTTTGATTTTTGTGGCTAAATTTTCAAGGTTTTGCCACGCTGGTGATGAAGTTAGTGCTGTCATTTTGTGTTCTCAATATAAGATAAAGCTCAGGTCTGGCCTCTATACCCGTCTCCCTTGAAGCTGCAACGTTGTTGGCTACTCTCATTTACCCTAATCGGTAACCGACGTTGCACTTAGTACGCCTAAGCTCATGGGCTGAGTGCCTTTATCGCCTTGCTGCAACTCCAATGGCTTTGGATATAGCATAGTTAAAAGCGCCGAATTCGACGCTTTTACAATAAGTTATGTAGGTTACAGGTAGCTTCTTAACATGGCTTCCAACTTAACTTGGTCAGCAGCAAAGTTGCGAATACCTTCAGATAATTTTTCAGTCGCCATGGCGTCTTGATTCATATTCCAGCGAAACTGAGCTTCTGTTAACGGTGCCCCAGGTGTTTTGGTTGCGCCGTTGTCTTTTAACTTAATCGGCAAAGGTGCATCAGTCTGTGATAATGCTTCAAGTAAAGCAGGACCAATAGTTAAACGGTCACAACCGGCTAATTCAGTAATTTCAGCGGTATTACGGAAACTTGCACCCATAACCACCGTTTTATAACCATGATCTTTATAGTAGTTATAAATTTTAGTGACTGAAACAACCCCCGGGTCTTCGGCTGAACTGTAGTCAGTCTTTCCTGTGCTTTTCTTGAACCAATCTAGAATTCGTCCAACAAACGGAGAAATTAAGAATGCACCGGCTTCTGCACAAGCTT
>Ga0075467_10004466_pt1 | contig 10369 bp, 8 predicted proteins | sample DEB08_DNA_9_FD_75067 | JGI IMG/M metagenome (GOLD analysis project Ga0075467, IMG submission 75067) | Aqueous microbial communities from the Delaware River and Bay under freshwater to marine salinity gradient to study organic matter... | ecosystem: Environmental > Aquatic > Marine > Coastal ... | reverse complement strand
TGTCGGAAATCGGACTATTGATGTACACATTCGAAAATTCCGGGAGAAAATCGGTGATGATTATATTCGAACGATAAAAGGAATTGGGTACAAGTTTGAATTTTGATTATTAAAAATCATTTTTTAAAAAGTCCTTTACTTGGTGTTAATATCGGGTAAAGGGCTTTTTTATGGTAGTATTTGTTTTACATTGACAACTCGCTAATAAAAAGTCTCGTACAAATTTAAATCACTTTTTTAACTTAAAATTTTGATTATCAGTGTTTTATCTTAATAAGATAAGTAAGTTTAAGTAGTACAATGCCGTATAAATGTACTTTTTTTGACCTTTTTTTAACCTCATATTTGTGATATAATCAAAAAGAAAGTTAGATAACTTATTTAAAAGTAAGTAAGTAAAAAACAGGAATTTAGCAGGTGAGCAATCACTTTAATAATAAAGATTTATTAGGTAATGCAATTTTGAGTTAAGGTAAGAGTATGAAAGTAGCAAGGACGAGGAGTTTATATGGTGAGGAAAATTCTCCAAAAGTCCTTGCTAATCTTAAAATACACATTTACAAGTACCACGAATTTAAGACAAATTGTTTATCAAATTATCATTTTTATATAAAAATCTACATAAAAAGGGTTACTTCTTAATCGAAGTAACCCTTTTTTCATTTTGCCAATCAATCAAAACCCTATTTTTGTCGAATAAAATCCACAGTGATCTTATAAATAAACGACATTCGCTCGCAAACATATTGCAAAAGTTATATGTTTTGTAAATCGATATTTGTTCACATAAAATCAGAATCAATACAGATGAATATACTCGAACTCCATAACGTTGTCAAAACTTATCAAAAGCATACAGCGGTAAATGATGTTAGCTTTAATGTACCTAAAGGTTCAATTTTCGGGTTACTCGGGCCAAATGGAGCTGGGAAAACATCCTTGATTAGAATTATTACGACGATTACTCGAGCCGATAGCGGTTCAGTCATCTTAGATGGTGAAAAACTGAGCAGTCGTCATCCTTCGCAAATCGGCTATATGCCCGAAGAGCGAGGCTTATATAAAAAGATGAAAGTTGGAGAACATTTAATGTATTTGGCTCAATTAAAGGATTTGTCTCGTAAAGATGCTAAACGAGAAATCAACTATTGGTTTGATCGGTTACAAATCACGGACTGGTGGGACAAGAAGATTGAAGAACTCTCTAAAGGTATGCAACAAAAAATTCAGTTTATTGCAACTGTTGTACATCAACCGAAATTATTGATTTTAGATGAACCCTTCTCAGGTTTAGATCCGATTAATACCAACTTAATCAAAGACGAAATTGCAGAACTTAACCGTCAAGGTACGAGTATTATTTTTTCGACACATCGAATGGAACAGGTGGAGCAAATTTGTGAAAAAATCGTATTGATTAATCAAGGACAAAATGTTTTAGAAGGTGATGTTCATGCTATTAAACAACAATTCAAAGAGCATTTATTTCAGATAGATTATAATGGTGAACTGCCTAAATCATTGACTGTTGAAGATGAAACAAATGACAGTTATCGAATATTAGAACGAAAAGATAATCAACTGATTATCAAAGTAGAACACGATAAAGCATCTAATGAATTATTGAATTATTTGATGCAAAATGGTGTCTATATTAATGGATTTAAAGAAATTTTACCTTCATTAAATGAGATTTTTATTAAGCAGGTAGAAGAATAATTGTTTTTTGACTATTCAACAATCACTATTAACTAATCACTAAAAAAAGCCATGAATAAACTTTGGTTAATCATACAGAGAGAATACCTCACAAGAGTAAAAAAGCGGTCGTTTTTATTAACGACCCTGTTAGTTCCGTTTGCATTAATTGCATTTGTCGTTGTTGTGGCGTTTATTTTTAGCTACTCGGCTAATCAGAATAAAATCGCTGTCATCAATGATTCGGGGTTAGAAATCAAATTGAAAGATACTGAAAAAGTCTATTTCGATGTTGCTAACGAATCATTAGATGATTTAAAGAAAACGTATCAAAAAAAAGGTTATAATGGTGTTTTGTACTTACCAAAAGTTAAAAACCTTAAGCAAACGGAAGTTCGTGTAAAGTATTATTCAGAAGATCAAATTTCAATCACGACAAAAGAGTTCATCCAACGAGAATTAGCGGACAAAATCCGTGAAATAAAAATAGATAGCTCTCAAATCAATCGTGCCGTTTTAGAAAGTTTCAATACAGATATTGCCTTAGAAGAGGTTGGGTTATCCATGACAGAATCGGGAGAATTGGAAGAGGAGGATAAAACAAACAGTGCCAATATTGCGACTGCAATGGGAATGATTATGGGCTTTATTATTTATTTGGTGCTATTTATTTACGGTTCGATGGTGATGCGTTCGGTAATGGAGGAAAAAATGAACCGTATCGTTGAAGTAATGATTTCATCGGTTAAACCTTTCCAGTTAATGCTGGGGAAAATTATCGGTGTCGGTGGGGTAGGACTGACACAAATTTTGATTTGGGCAATTTTGATTCCTACTTTAAATTTTATTGTGAGTTTAGTAATTCCGATTGATCCAGATGCCCTGCAATCTTCACAACTTACCACCGCACAATCAGAGGATATGATGTATCAAATGGCGATGGTGATTGAAAATGTCAAAGCCCAAAACTGGGGTTTAATTCTACCAATGTTCATTTTTTACTTTTTAGGTGGTTATTTTATTTATTCCTCGATGTTTGCGGCTGTGGGTTCGGCTATTGGTGACGACTTGGGCGAAAGTCAGTCTTTGACATTGCCGATTACTTTACCAGTTATTTTAGCAATTTATATTGCCATTGCAGTTACTGAAAATCCGACAAGCGGTTTGGCTACATTTTCGTCAATATTTCCGCTTTTCTCGCCAATTGTGATGCCAGCACGTTTACCGTTTAATCCGCCTATTTGGGAAATCGTCGTTTCGATGATTGTTATGGTCGCTTCAGTAGCTTTCTTTACGTGGCTTTCAGGTAGAATTTATCGAGTTGGAATTTTGCTATATGGTAAAAAAGTGACGTTGCGAGAATTGGGAAAATGGATGTTTTATAAAGATTAAAAACAGCGGGCGAAAAATATTTTGATGAAAGGTAGAAGTTAAACTCGGTTAACTTCTGCCTTTTGTCGTTTTAGCTATTCAACAATTCTTTCAAAAATCTATTTAATAGCCATTAATCAAATAAATATTCCATAGAAAATGAAAATAATATTAATGGTGTTTTTAGCAGTTTTGTTGACAAATAGTAAATCGGAAAAAATTGATTTTGGTAAGAAAAAAGAGGGCAAAAATTGGCAAGTCGTGAATGATGGTGTCATGGGCGGACGTTCGCAAAGTACGATTTCGTTTGAAGACAACAGCTTGATTTTTAAAGGTAAAGTTTCTTTAGAAAATAATGGTGGATTTGCGTCTATGCGAGCACCTTGGGGAAAGTACGATTTTTCGAGATACGAAACAATGACGATGCGATTCAGAGGCACTGCTCGTAAGTTTGCCGTAACGATGCAAAACGAACAGGTTTTTTATTTGCCAAATTACAAATACTTTTTTACGCCAAGCCCTGATGAATGGCAGACACTCGAAATGAAATTAGCGGATTTTGAAACGCATCGAATGGGAGAAGCTACTGGCGGAACCGTTTCAAAAGACATCTTATCGAAAATCATTCGTTACGGAATTATTTTATACGATAAGAAAGCTGGAGATTTTGAATTAGAGATTGATTATATTGAGTTTAAATAGGTTTTCACACTTTGACTTTTGTGCTTTAAAAATATTCGTCATTCCAACGTAGGTCGGAATGACGAATTTATTTTTAGTTGTTTTCATTGCAAAATAAACGCAGAACTAACCGATTCTTTCCATTACAGGAATATTCTTTAATACCATTTTAGAAGTAGCTGGTAAACGCTCTTCTAACAATAACATTTTTCCGTGTTTCAGTTGCTCTAAAATATTCTCGTGATAATGACGAACCGTGATTAGTTCAACATTATTATCATCTTTGAAAACTTTATAGCGTTTTTTCAAATCATTCATTAGACCAGAAACCCGTTCTGGTACATTATTGATACAAATCGAAAAGCCAATTGCTGTATTTTGCATCATATTAACTTTGATTCGATGCTGAGCGAATAAGTGAAATAATTTACTCAAACTTTCTTCATCTACAAAAGAGAAATCCTTACGAGCCACTTGAATCAAGGCTTGATTCTTTTCAACAACAACAACAGGCGGATACGCAGACTGTAAATTTTCAGAAATCATTGTGCCTTCGCCAGCAGGATTGATAAATGATTTTACCATGAGCGGAATACTTTTATTTTGTAAAGGTTTGATAGTTTTTGGGTGAATCACTTTTGCACCATAATAGGTCATTTCAATCGCTTCACGGAAAGATAAGCGGTCGAGTTTTGTAACATTTTTGAATAATCGTGGATCAGCTGTCAGAATGCCCGGTACATCTTTCCAAACAGTCATATCTTCTGCATCTAAGCAATAAGCAGCAATCGCCGCCGTATAATCCGAACCTTCCCGACCTAAAGTCACGGTTTTTCCAGCTTCGTTGCTTCCGATAAAACCTTGTGTCACCACAAACCCCTTTGATAACAAAGGTGTGATAACGCTCTTAAATTGTTGAGGTGTAACGTCCCAGTCAACTTTACCCTCACGATATGTATCGTCTGTGCGAATCAATTGACGGGCGTCAACCCAATTAGAAGCCAAACCATTATCTACTAAATACTGCTGCACAATGGTAGTAGATAATAATTCGCCACGAGAAACCAATTGATCATAAACACAATCATAAGGCTCGGTAACAGGCTGCTGAACATAAGCATTCATTTCAACAAACCATTTTTCTACTTTCGTAAAAACAGCATGATTGTCCTCAAACAAATCCTTCATTACCGAAAGGTGATAGTTTTTTACAAAAGCTAACTTTTCGGGTAAATCAGCTTGCTGATGAAAATAAGCATTGATAACATTTTCTAAAGCATTCGTCATTTTTCCAAATGCAGAAATCACAATGACTAATTCTTCAGATTGATAACTTTTTAGTATGTTGGTGACATTACGAATCGCATCTGCATTTTTTACAGACGCACCACCAAATTTGAATACTTTCATTTAAGAACAGTTTATCCCGAAATCTCGGGAGCAAACGGCAGACGACAGACCATAGATGATCAATCATTTACCTTGTGAAAAAATTTCCGCAAATATACATGTTACTATATATTATAAAATTTGTAATAGCTGAATTATTCATATCAAAACGATTATTTAACTCATTGTTATATTTTTAACATAAGTAAAATGACTATTTTATAACGACTAATCCTTATATTGTGTTTGTGTTAAGAAAATACCACCTACTTTATACCTCAAACTTCATACTTAAAAACAAATGGCAAGCGCATTTAACAACGAAGAGAAAAAATTGATTGAAAAATATTTTGGTGTCGTACTCGATGATTTAACACCGGAAGTTTTCAAAAAAGAGCGAAAGCAACTAATGGCAAAATATCATCCTGATAAGTTTCAACACTTTGACGATGAAACTGTTATGGAAATGGCAACGGAACGATTCCAACAAATTCAGTCTTTGACAGAAAAAATAGACCAATATTTTGATGGAAAAGTAACGCTATCCTTAGAGGATAAAATACGCCGTGATGATGCGATTTTTGCTTTTGATCAACTGCGTATTGAAATCATTACAAATGATAAAGAACTAAAATATGATATGTTTGGAACGTATTATCGCTGGTTGACTTTTGGCGATAGCTTCAAAATTCCGGACTCGTCTGCCTTTCTAATTATGGAGGGCGAACATCGAGGGCATCAAATCGGCTACGTCGAAACGATTAAATTATTCCTTACGTTTGGGGTCAATGATTCTGTTGAAAATATCGTAACTTGGTTTTTTCAATCTATTGAAGGACGAGCAAAATCACTTATTATTGCAGGTAAAAAAATTCCCGTAGAATATAATGCAATGTTGATGGCTATTCGCCGAAAGGCGTTTTTACAATTGGCTGCCTGAAAGTAAAATATCTGTTTTGCTTTTCGTAGTACTCTTGCCATTTCTTATTTTTATATGACTAATAAAAAGAACACTAATGATTAATAAAATATACGTAGCAGCTACCAGTCAGCATGTTGGAAAAACAACCTCGACATTGGGTTTGGTGCATGCTTTGCGAAAGCGAGGCATTAATGTCGGTTATTGTAAACCGGTCGGTCAACAATTTATAGATTTAGGCGATTTGCGAGTGGATAAAGATGCTTTATTATTTTCCGGTGTGATGGATTTCAAATTGGTGTCAGAGGTTCATAGTCCTGTGATTTTGGGACGAGGGGCAACAGCTGCCTACTTGAAAAATCCCGAAAAACACAATTATCCAAAAAGGATTCAAGATGCTATTAACGTATTAGAGGATAATTACGAAATGGTCGTCTATGAAGGAACAGGGCATCCGGGAGTTGGTAGTGTTTGTGATTTGTCGAATGCTGACGTTGCAGAATTGATTGGTAGCCAGGTCATTTTGGTCGTTGAAGGCGGAATTGGAAATACTATTGATAAAATTAATATGTGCTTGGCGTTATTTCGGGCTAAAAACATTCCGATTATTGGAATTATCATTAATAAAGTCTTACCCGAAAAACTGGAGAAGGTACATAAATATGTCAAAATGTATTTGGATAAACATAATTTACGACTTCTCGGCGTGATTCCTTATGATAAGACGATGGCTTATCCGCTACTACATACCGTAAAACGTGCGGTTGATGGTGAGGTAATGTTCAATAAGCATAAACTGAATAATCAAGTTGCGAATACAATTGATTCGTCATTAATGGAGTTGGAGGAGTTTACGAATTATGATCATTTGATGTTGATTATAAGCTCTCGAAAATTGCCAAAAGCCCTTAAAAAAATTAAAGAATTCGAGAAAAAAAATAACTTTGAGAAATCTACCCTTTCAGGAATTATCCTAACGAATCATAAATTCATAGATGCCGAGTCACAAAACTATATTGATGAAAATGAGATTCCCGTTATTCATACACACATGGATACGTATGGTGCTGTGATGAAAATTTCTAAAATTGAAGTTAAGATTAATCCTCGCACACCATGGAAAATTCATCGTGCAGAGGAGTTAATTTCTGAACATGTAGATTTGGATATGATTTTGAATGCGTAATTACGGTAACGGTTGTCTTTAGCTGCCATTTTTTTAATAATTTATAGCAGCTAAAGACTATCATTGCTGTGAAATCCACACCTCGAATTATTTAAACAAAGCGTCTAACAATTCCTCAACTTTTCCAATGGTATAAATGTGAATTTTGTAGCGTTTAGGATCTAAACCTTTCGTATTGTATTTTGAGATGAAAATCGTTTTAAAACCTAATTTATCTGCTTCTTGAATCCGTTGATCAATACGATTTACGGCACGGACTTCGCCCGACAAACCGACTTCACCCGCAAAGCAAACATCGTTCGGAATGCCAACATCTTCTAAGGACGAAATCAAAGCCGCCACAATTGCCAAATCAATCGCAGGATCATCAACTTTGATGCCGCCAGCAATATTTAGAAAAACATCAAATTGTGCTAATGGTAAATTACAACGTTTTTCTAAGACGGCTAATAACATACTCAATCGTCGCATATCGAAACCAGTAGCCGAACGCTGTGGATTTCCGTAAACGGCAGTACTAACCAAGGCTTGTGCTTCGATCAACATTGGGCGTAAGCCCTCGATTGTTGCCGAAATTGCACTTCCGCTAAGATCATCTTCTTTTTGTGAAATTAATAATTCTGATGGATTCGACACTTCTCGCAAACCGTTACTTAGCATTTCATAAATACCCATTTCTGCTGTAGAACCGAAACGATTTTTAATCGTTCGTAAGATTCGATAGGTATAATGTTGGTCACCTTCAAACTGTAAAACTGCATCAACAATATGTTCCAATAATTTTGGTCCAGCAATCGAGCCACTTTTTGTAATATGACCAATCATAAAAATCGGAATATTCGTTTCTTTCGCAAAACGCTGCATTTCGCCCGCACATTCTCTAACTTGCGAAATGCTTCCAGGGGCAGATTCGATATAAGGCGAAGAAACCGTCTGAATAGAATCCAAAACCATCAATTGAGGTTCTAAGTTTTGGGCATGTTTAAGAATCTTGCTGACATTTGTTTCTGTCAAAATATAGCAATTTTGGTTTTTGATACCAATTCTATCCGCCCGCATTTTGATTTGTTCCTCGCTTTCTTCTCCCGAGATGTATAAGACCTTTAAATCTAACGATAAGGCAATTTGAAGCATCAAAGTCGATTTACCAATTCCGGGTTGTCCACCAATCAAAACCAATGAGCCGCTCACAATTCCGCCACCCAATACTCGATTCAACTCACCGTCATAAGTTGGATAACGTTGTGTCGTTCCAGTTGTGATTTTTTGTAAAGGCGTAGGTTTTGGAGCCTGGTTTTTACCTTTTCCTTCTCGCCAAACCTTCTTTTTTTCCTCATTCGTATCCGGTGTTTTTGATACAATTTCTTCTGTGTAAGTATTCCATTCGCCACATGCAGGACATTTACCTTCCCATTTTGCAGAAGTATTGCCACAATTCGTACAAGCGTATATTTTTTTGATTTTTGCCATTGTTAGTAGTTCGTATGTTCTCTGTCCCAAAACTTCGGGAATAATTAGTAATTAGGATTAGTCCATCAACGATTAATCTAATCATTTCACGAAGATAGCAGCAATTTCAAAATTGACTATTATCTTTACGAAGTTTCAAGGAATAAATTTAGATTGGCATTACAGTAGTGCAATAATCACTCCCGAAGTTTCGGGACAGATAAAATACGAATCATTAAAACATGATAACTTATTTCAAAGTAGCATTAAGTGAAGTATGGCAAGATAAGCGGACACTTTGGGTTCGAATGTACTTGCCCTTGTTATTATTTTCGGGGTTATTGTTATTAGTTTCGCTTTCGCTAAATACAGCCGGCGGTACTTCTAACTTTAGTGAAGATGAAGATGGCGGAGGAGCATCTGAAAGCCAAAAATCTACGGTCGGCATTGTTACGAATAATAATGGCGATAGTTTAGTGCGACAATTACAAGTCATTGAAACCGTCAAATACCAAATGATTGATAACATAGATACCGTTCAAGAAATGATGAACAACGGTGATTTGGATTTGGCGATTGTGATTGACGAGTTTTTTGATGATGCCATCAAGACTGGAAATTCTGGAGAAGTACTCGTGTATCATAATGGCTATGACGACGCACTCAAAGAGGGCATTAAAAACAATATCGACTGGTACGAAAGACGAATTTTGAATCAACGATTGGCAAATTCTGGTTTTGATGCCAGTTATATAGACCCTGTAAATATCAGCGAAATAAACGCCTATGAATTCAAAGATGCGACAGAAAATAACTCAGATGATAGTGAAGATAATGCGACTGTTTTCAATGAAATTGGTGGTGTTTTTATATTGTTATTTTTCTATTTTGCCTGGTTAGGCGGTATTTATCCTGCTTTGGCGTTATTCACAACCGATAGACTTTCGTCAATAATCACCGATGAACCTCAAAAAGTTTTGTTAGGTAAAACCTTAGCCGTTGCTTTTTTTAGTATTTTACACGCCCTATTATTTTTAGGAATTGTACTCCTTATTTTCAGACCTTATCAGCCTTCTGGAAATTTGTATGCAGCTATGATAAAAACAGGATTACGAGCGGATTTATTACCATTAATAATATTAAGCTTGTTGCCTTTAGCAGCTTTATTTGCTACTTTTAAAAGTTGGTCAGTTACCAAACAAGGCACATTTAAAGAAGCTCAAAACCGTTTGCAACCTTTAAAAATATCTGTTGGTTTATTTATTTTAATTGGAATAACAGCAGGATTTGGGACAACTTTAGCAGTTTATTTAATTCCTGTTATAAACATAGGGACGTTGAGCCGATTGCTATTACAAGAAAATCTGAATTGGCTTTATTTAATAATCACTTTTGTGTCCTGTTTCAGTTTTGCGTATTGGTGCAATCAGTTCGCATTGAAAGAATTTGTAAAGCGAGTAAAAGCACCTTTTGATGATACTTTGCAAACGCCACAAATGACGACGACTGATTTTGACGAAAGTCAAAGTAACATAGAGGATACGGAAAAATAGAGTAGGAGGGCATTCTTAAATTTCTATTTTGCACCAGCGTCAAAAAAGCCCCGTTATTCCGAATATTGGAATGACAGGGCTTTTAGTTTTTTTCACCGTTCAGCGGTATTACTCTTCACCTTT
>Ga0075467_10004465_pt1 | contig 10370 bp, 10 predicted proteins | sample DEB08_DNA_9_FD_75067 | JGI IMG/M metagenome (GOLD analysis project Ga0075467, IMG submission 75067) | Aqueous microbial communities from the Delaware River and Bay under freshwater to marine salinity gradient to study organic matter... | ecosystem: Environmental > Aquatic > Marine > Coastal ... | reverse complement strand
GACCGCGCTGCTCCATTCGGTGACCGTGCTGGCGACGCGCGACGGGCTGCGCGCCTGGACGCTGATGCTGGCCGTGGTCGCCTTTTCGATGTCGATGATCGGTACGTTCCTGGTCCGGTCCGGGATTTTGACCAGCGTGCACGCCTTTGCGGTCGACCCCGAACGGGGCAGTTTCATTCTGGCGCTGCTGGCCATCTATATCGGCGGGGCCATGGCCCTGTTCGCGCTGCGCGTCAGCACGGTGAAAGAAGGCTCGCGGTTCGAGCTGGTCAGCCGGGAAGGGGCGCTGGTCGCCAATAATCTGCTGCTGTCGGTGATATTGGCGCTGGTGTTCATCGGCACCCTCTATCCGTTGCTGGTGGAAGCTCTGACCGGCGAGAAGCTGTCGGTCGGGCCGCCCTATTTCAATCTGGCCACCGGTCCGCTGGCGCTGATGCTGGTATCGGTCATGGCGGCGGGCCCGTTGCTGCGCTGGCGACGCGACAATCCCAAGGCCTTGCTGAACCGCATCGCGGTGCCGCTGCTTGTCGTTGCCGCGGCCCTGTTCGCGCTGGTGGCCTTCACCACCGGCATGTCGGTTCTGGCGCTGCTTGGTCTCGCGCTGGCGGCGGGTGTGGCGGTCGCCAGTTTCGCCCCGCTGTGGAAACGCAATCTGCGCCGCACGCCGATACATACTTATGGCATGGTCATTGCCCATTTCGGGATAGCGGTGGCGCTGGTCGGCATGGCTTGCGAGAGCAGCTTTACCGAGGAAAGGCTGGTCGCGGCAAAGCCGGGCGATGAAATTACGGTCAACAGCTGGAAACTGAAATTTGATGCGATCGAACCGGTTGCCGGGCCCAATTGGACCGCGCTTGAAGCCCGGTTGACGGCGCAATATGGCAATGGCGTGCTGCATGAAATCCAGCCGCAGAACCGCATGTTTGCCGCCGCCCAGACGCAGACCAGCGAAGCCGCGCTGCTGACCCGCTGGAACGGGCAGCTCTATGTCGTGCTCGGCGACGGAGACAGCGAAGGGCGCTGGCAGGTGCGGGTCTGGTGGAAACCGTTCGTGCCGCTGATCTGGCTGGGCGGCATATTGGTGGCGCTGGGCGGATTATTGGCGATGATCGGCCGCTTGCGGCGCGGCTACAAGCAGCGCAAGCAGCGGGAATTTGCCGAGGCGATGCTATGAAGCGCTGGTTGCTCTGGCTGCCGCTCGTGCTTTTCGGCCTGTTTTTCGCCGCGGTCGCGGTCGGCCTGATGATGCCGAAGGACAATGTCATCGAGAGCAAGATGGTCGGCAAGCCGATGCCCGCCTTTGCCTTGCCCGCAGCGGTCGAGCAGCGGCCCGGACTGAGCAGCACTGATCTCAGCCGGGGCAAGCCGACCCTGCTCAACATTTTCGCCAGCTGGTGTGTGCCCTGCATTGCCGAGGCGCCGCAGCTGATGGCGCTGCAGCGGGCGGGCGTCGAGATCAACGCGATCGCCAGCCGCGATACGCCGGAGGATATCGCCCTGTTCCTGAACCGCTGGGGCAATCCCTACAGCCGGATCGGAACCGACACGACCAGCAAGGTGCAATTGGCCGTCGGTTCGTCCGGTGTGCCGGAGACCTTTGTCATCGATGGCAATGGCATCATCGTCCATCAGCATATCGGCGATATCCGGCAGGAAGATATCGCCAAGCTGCTCGAATTGCTGGAGCAGGCGAAATGAGGCATTTTCTCTCCCTGCTGCTGCTGTCTCTGGCCGTGCCGGTGGCGGCGCAAACCGGTTTGCCGCCCGCGCCTTATGCCGACCGGCAGCTGGACGATCCGCGCCAGGAGGCCGCTGCGCGCGACCTGATGGAAGAATTGCGCTGTCTGAAATGTCAGAGCCAGTCGATCGCCGACAGCAACGCCCCGATGGCCGGCGACATGCGCAGCCAGGTGCGCGAAAGAATAGCCGCTGGCGAAACGCCGGAACAGGTGAGGAGCTGGCTGATCGAGCGCTACGGCAACTGGGTATCCTATGATCCGCCGATCGCTTCGGCCGTGACCTGGCCGCTGTGGATCGCGCCGATCATCCTGTTGCTGGCCGCCCTGTGGTTGGCGCGCGGGCGATTCCGCAAACCCAAAGGTAGTGAATGATGGGCTGGATCATATTGTCAATATTCGTGCTGATCTGCGCGGCTGCCCTGATCAAACTGGGCAAATTGTCCCGCGGCACTTATGAGATGACGGCGGCCGCGCTGTTGCTCGGTGTAGCCGGCTACGCGTGGCAGGGACATCCCGGCATGGCCGGCGTCTCGGTGGAGCCAACCGAAAAGCCCAACAGCTTCGACGAAGATACGATTGATGCGCGCAACGAGATGGGCGAGCGTTTCGGCACCGCGCGGGAATGGCTGATCTTTTCCGATTCGCTCAACCGGGCCGGCAAGCACGGGGCGGCGGCCAATTATCTGCGCAACGGGGTGAGGGAGCATCCGGAAGATCCCGATCTCTGGGTCGGACTGGGCAATGCACTGGTCGTGCATGCCGGCGGCGTGGTCACGCCGGCGGCGCAATTTGCCTTTCAGAAAGCCGCCGAGCTGTCGCCGGAACATCCCGGACCGCCCTTCTTCCTTGGGCTGGCCTATGCGCAGTCGGGCAAGATCGATCAGGCCCGGGCGATCTGGACCGAATTGCTGGCCAGAAGCAGCGAAGACGCCCCATGGCGCGCGGATCTCGAGTCGCGGCTGGCAACAATGGAGCAGATACAACCGTCGCTTCCAGCTGTGGAATCCCCTGCAGAGCAGTAAAAATCTCGCTTTTTGAATGAGTTGATCTTCGCAACCCGTCGTTTTGTTGCGCCTGCTAAATGCCGGTGCTAAGCGCTCCCGCTTGCTGAGACAAATGTCAGCAAACAGCCTATTTTGTCGAAATTGATCGGGATACGCCTTCACGGCCAACCAATGTCCGCAGAAACAAATGAAAGCGCAGATGCGCCAGGCAGCCAGGTGCAGACCCATGGCTCGCCACAACGCAATACGGCCATTGCCAAGCTGGCCGCAGGCGCGATCGGCATCGTGTTCGGCGACATCGGTACGAGCCCGCTCTACGCCTTTCGCGAAACCTTCATTGGCGCCCATCCTCTGGAACTGGATCGCATCCATGTTCTGGGCGTCGTCAGCCTGATCTTCTGGTCGATGACGCTGGTGGTGACCATTCAATATGTCACCATCACCATGCGCGCGGACAACAAGGGGCAGGGCGGCAGCCTGGCGCTGGTGGCGCTGATTTCCGGCGTGATGCGACGATCCAAATATGGCTGGCTGGCGATCTTGCTCGGCGTATTTGCGACTGCCCTGTTCTATGGCGACAGCATGATTACGCCGGCGATCTCGGTGCTCTCCGCGGTGGAGGGGCTGACCGTGGTCCAGCCGCAATTGGGGCATCTGGTCATTCCGATCGCGCTCACCCTGCTGATATTCCTGTTCCTGCTCCAGTCGCGCGGCACGGCGAAAATCGGCGCGCTGTTTGCGCCTGTCATGTTCGTCTATTTCGCCGTCATCGGCACGCTGGGTATCATCCAGATTGTCGAGCATCCGAGCATATTGTTTGCATTCAACCCCTGGTATGCGGTGCAGTTTTTCCTGACCGACGGGTTCAAGGCCTTTCTGGCGCTGGGTTCGGTCGTGCTGGCCGTGACCGGTTCCGAGGCCCTGTTTGCCGACATGGGGCATTTTGGCCGGAAGCCGATGCGCGTTGCCTGGTACGGCTTTGTCATGCCGGCCTTGCTGTGCAACTATTTCGGACAGGGCGCGATGATCCTGTCGCTCGATGCGGCCAGTGCAACCGAGGCGATCAAGAGCCCCTTCTTCATCATGGCCCCGGAAGTGCTCCGGCTCCCGCTCGTCATCCTGGCGACGATGGCGACCTTCATCGCCAGCCAGGCCGTGATTTCGGGCTCCTTCTCGGTCACCCACCAGGCGATCCAGCTGGGCTTCATTCCCCGTCTGACGATCAAGCATACCAGCGCCTCGGAAGCCGGACAAATCTATATTCCGTTCGTCAACTGGGCGATCATGATTGCGGTGATACTGCTGGTGCTGACCTTCCAGAGCTCGAGCAATCTGGCATCGGCCTATGGCATCGCGGTTACCGGCGCGATGTTCATCGATACCTGTTTGCTGGCCATCGTGATGGTAGTGCTGTGGAAATGGAAACTGTGGTTTGCGGTGCCGCTGCTGGCGGTCTTCTTCATCGTTGACGGTGCCTATTTTGCCGCCAATCTGACCAAGGTTCCGGATGGCGGCTGGTTCCCGCTGGCCGTTGGCGGGGTTGCCTTCATCATTCTCACGACCTGGGCCAAGGGCCGCAAGATCATGCGGAAGAATATGGCGGAAGCGGCCATGCCGATCGAAATTTTTACCAAATCGGCCGCCAACAGCGCCACCCGGGTCCCTGGCACGGCGATTTTCATGGCTTCTTCCTCCGCCGGCGTGCCGTCGGCGCTGCTCCACAATATCAAGCATAACAAGGTGATTCACGAGCGGGTCGTGATCCTGACGGTGAACATCAAGGACGTCCCGACCGTCGAGGCCAGCAAACGCTGCGAAGTGACGGATCTCGGGCTCGGTTTCTACCGTCTGGTCCTGCATTTCGGTTTCATGCAGGAAACCGATGTGCCCGAGGCGCTGAAAGAGGTGAAGGGATGCGGCATGGAATTCGACATGATGACCACCAGCTTCTTCCTGTCGCGCCAGACCTTGCTGCCGTCGAAGAAGCCGGAAATGATGATCTGGCGGGAAAAACTCTTTGCCTGGCTACTGCGCAACGCGGCGACAGCCATGGAGTTTTTCAAGCTGCCGACCAATCGGGTGGTGGAACTGGGCAGCCAGATGGAAATCTGACGGTCGGGAAGCCAACAATATATTGCCGCTTGTCAATTCAGCCCATATTCCGCCTGTTTGATACTCCCAATACCCTTTGGGCGGAGAGGGACCCCGGCCTGCGCCGGGTTGATCCCTACCTTCGCGGGGACAGGCTGCCTGGTCACGCTTCGCATGACGTGGCGCGTCAAATATTTGGTGGCCTATCGCCGGACTCTCTACTAAATAGCGGCCCATCGATTCTAACCACGGGAACAGCCCATGCGCATCGCCATAGCCTCCGATCACGCCGCCCTTGAGATGAAGGCCGCGCTGGTGGATTGGCTGCAGGACGCGGGGCACGAGGTGACCGACCTTGGTCCGATGACCGCCGACAGCGTCGACTATCCCGATTATGGCTACAAGCTGGCCGGTGAAGTGGGATCCGGGCGCGCCGAGCGCGGGGTCGCGCTGTGCGGATCGGGCATTGGCATTTCGATGGCGGTCAATCGCCACCCGGACTGTCGCTGTGCCCTGGTTTCCGAAGGCCTTTCGGCCAGACTGGCGCGCGAACATAATGATGCCAATGTCATCGCCATGGGCGCGCGTCTGGTCGGCATCGAAATCGCGAAAGACTGTCTGGACGTCTTTCTGAAAACCCCATTTGGCGGCGACCGGCATCAACGCAGGGTCGATAAATTGTCAGCACCATCAGTTGAAGGAGTAAGCGCATGAGCAACGTCGCGGATATGCAGGATATCAGGCAGACCGGATTTTTCGACTTTTCGGTCGACGAGAGCGATCCGGCGGTTGCCGGGGCAATCAACGCGGAGCTGTCGCGCCAGCAAAACCAGATCGAGCTGATCGCATCGGAAAATATCGTGTCCCGGGCCGTGCTGCAGGCGCAGGGCTCGGTGTTCACCAACAAATATGCCGAAGGCTATCCCGGACGCCGCTATTATCAGGGCTGCGCGCCTTCGGATGATGTCGAGACGCTGGCGATTGAACGCGCCAAGCAGCTGTTCCATTGCGGCTTTGCCAATGTCCAGCCGCATTCGGGCGCACAGGCCAATGGCGCGGTGATGCTGGCGCTGGTCAAGCCGGGCGACACGATATTGGGCATGTCGCTCGATGCCGGCGGCCATCTGACCCACGGTGCGAAACCCGCGCAATCGGGCAAATGGTTCAACGCTATCCAATATGGCGTCAATGACGACGATCATCTGATCAACTATGCCGAAGTCGAGGCTCTCGCCAAGGAGCATCAACCGAAATTGATCATCGCCGGCGGCTCTGCCTATCCGCGGCAGATTGATTTTGCCAAATTCCGGGCGATCGCCGATGCTGTCGGCGCAATTTTCATGGTCGATATGGCGCATTTCGCCGGTCTCGTGGCTGCCGGACTGCACCCGAGCCCGCTGGATCATGCGCATGTCGTGACCACCACCACGCACAAGACTTTGCGGGGCCCGCGCGGCGGCATGATCCTGACCAATGACGAGGCCATCGCCAAGAAAATCAACTCGGCGGTTTTCCCTGGTTTGCAGGGCGGCCCGCTGATGCACGTGATCGCCGCCAAGGCGGTGGCCTTTGGCGAGGCGCTGCGTCCGGAATTCAAGAGCTATTCTGCTGCCGTCATCGAAAATGCCAAGATTCTGGCAGCCACGCTCAAGGAACGCGGCGCCGATGTCGTCGCCGGCGGTACCGATACACATCTGGCGCTGATCGACCTGTCGCCGCTCGGCATCACCGGGCGCGATGCCGATGAAGCGCTCGAACGGGCGGGCATCACCTGCAACAAGAACAGCATCCCGAACGATCCGCAGCCGCCGATGAAGACCAGCGGCATCCGTGTCGGTTCGCCGGCCGGGACGACCCGCGGCTTTGGCCCGGCGGAATTCCGGATGATCGGCGACATGGTTGCCGATGTACTGGATGGCCTGAAAGACAAGGGCGAAGGCGGTGATCCTTCGGTCGAGGCGGATGTGCGCGAGCGGGTTCAGGCCTTGTGCGACCGTTTCCCGATTTACCCGGCATAGACAGGAAGCTCGACCATGCGTTGCCCCTTTTGTGCCCACGACGACAGCCAGGTCAAGGACAGCCGTCCGACCGAGGACAATACGACGATCCGGCGTCGCCGTCAGTGCGAGAGCTGCGGTGCCCGCTTCACCACCTTTGAACGGGTGCAGTTGCGCGAGATTACCGTGGTCAAGAGCGAGGACCGCAAGGAACCGTTCGACCGGTCCAAGATCGACCTGTCGGTCTCCCTCGCTTGCCGCAAGCGCGGTCTCAAGCAGGAGCAGATGGATCAGCTGGTTTCCGGGATCCAGCGTCAGCTGGAAACCAGCGGCGAAACCGAAATTCCGTCGAAGATGATCGGCGAGATGGTGATGGACGGCCTGAAAGGCCTGGACAGCGTCGCCTATATCCGCTTTGCTTCGGTCTACAAGGATTTCACCGAAGCCAAGGATTTCAAGGAATTTGCCGGCAGCGTGAAAGATGTCGGCGGCGAGTGAACCGGCAACCTGCAATCATATTGGTCAATCCGCAGCTGGGCGAGAATATCGGCAAGGCGGCGCGGGCGATGCTCAATTTCGGGCTGACCGAGATGCGCATTGTCAAGCCGCGGGACGGCTGGCCCAATCCGGCGGCCGGGCCGTCGGCATCGGGAGCGGATCAGGTTCTGGAACAGGCCCGGATTTTTGAAACCACGGCCGAAGCGGTGGCCGATTGTTCGCATGTCTATGCCACAACGGTGCGCAAGCGCGGGATGACCAAGACCGTGCTTACCCCCTGGGAAGCCGCAGAAGACATGGCCCAGGCCAGCGGCAAATGCGCGATCCTGTTCGGACCCGAACGGGCTGGCCTCGAAGTCGTCGACGTCGAACTGGCGCGCAAGATCATCACCGTGCCGATCAACCCGGAATTCGGGTCGCTCAATCTGGCGCAGGCGGTCATTCTTGTGGCTTATGAAATATCCAAGCTGGACAGCGCCGGCAATGTGCAGCCGACGCTGGAAAAGAGACTGGCCGAACCGGCGCCGCAGCGAGAGCTGGACATGTTCTACGAGCATCTCGAACGGGCGCTCGACAAGAACGGTTATTTCTATCCGCCGGAACGGGCAGTGGCGACGAAGGTGACGCTTCGCAACATGCTGACCAAGCCGGCCTGGACGAATGAGGAGGTCAAGACCTGGCGCGGTGTCATCTCCTCGCTGGAACGGCCGCCGCGCAAGGACAAGGCCGAAAAGCCGTAACCGCTATTTGCGGAGCTGATCCCATTTCTGCAATTCGTAGCTGATCGATGATTCCACGAGCATTTCCCAGATCGCCGCCATCGTCGGCACGGGGATGCGCGCGGCCTCGGCCAGCTGCTTGACATTGTGCAGGACGGCCGCCTTGCGCGGCTCGTCGCGGACGACGTTGCGGTCCTGCTTGATCCGGGCGGCGGCGTCCATGCAGGCGAAGCGCTGCGCCATCAGCGCGATGATGTCCGCGTCGATGCGGTCCACCTGCTGGCGGACATCGGTCATGGTTTCCATAGGCGGCAAGGGCTTGGTCTCGGTCATGCCAGCGCATTAATCGCCGGGACCGGGAGAGTCGAGACTTGTTGGCCAATACCGGGTGATTTTCGCGGGCCAAGACGGTTGACAATGGCCGCTTTGCTCGCCATAGGCGCGCTCTTGCAATTGGCCCCGCACCCCGGTGAAGCGGTGGCCGCATCAAAGCGAGTGTTTTGATGGTGCGCTCCGGGAAGACTAGAAAACAGCAAATGAGGAGTCATTCACATGACCAAACGTACCAGTTCCAAATATAAGCTCGATCGCCGCATGGGCGAGAACATCTGGGGTCGTCCCAAATCTCCCGTCAATCGCCGCGACTACGGCCCGGGCCAGCACGGCCAGCGCCGCAAGGGCAAATTGTCCGACTTCGGCATCCAGCTGCGCGCCAAGCAGAAGCTCAAGGGCTATTATGGCGATGTGACGGAAAAGCAGTTCCGCCGCGCCTATAAAGAAGCCGCAGCGATGAAAGGCGATACCAGCCAGAATCTGATCGGCCTGCTCGAACAGCGTCTCGACATGGTCGTCTATCGCGCCAAGTTCACCCCGACCATCTTTGCTGCCCGTCAGCTGGTCAGCCACGGCCATATCCGTGTCAACGGCGTCAAATGCAATGTTGCATCGCGCAAGGTTGTTCCGGGCGACGTGATCTCGCTGAGCGCCAAGGCTCAGGAAATGCTGCTGGTGATCGAAGCGCAGAGCCTGCCGGAACGCGATATTCCGGAATATGTGGCACCCGATGGCACCGACAAGGTGACCTATGTCCGCATCCCGACGCTGGATGAGGTCCCTTATCCGGTGACCATGGAACCCAATCTGGTCGTCGAATTCTATTCGCGCTAATCTGTTTCCAACGATATTCAATGAAAAGGGCGGCTCCAACGGGCCGCCCTTTTTTTGTTCGTTCCGCTTTGGTTACTTGGGCAGGAATGCTGCTGATCTGGTCAGCATGTCAATCCGGGCTGCGGAATTCTGCAGACTGTGCGCCAAGCCTTCATATTCAACAAACGTCACCGCTTTGCCGGCGTCTTTCAGCTTGTCTTCCATCATCCTGGACTGATTGATCAAGACATTCTGATCGAGATCACCGTGAAACAGCATTACCGGAACTTTGATTCTGTCGGCATTTTGAGCCGGTGAACCTTCCTTGATATGGGGACCACTGCCAACCCGGTCGTCCTGGACCACGCTGTCATAATCACTGTTATTGCTGTTTTTCTTGAGTGCCAGATCAGTAACCGGCGCAATCGCGATGACCGCCTTGAACAAGTCAGGATAGGTGACTGCGGATTGCAGGGCGGCATAGCCACCATAGGACCATCCCACGATGGACAGCGATTCCGGTTTGGCGATACCCTGGCGGATCAGCCAGCTCCCGCCATCTGAAACATCGCCGATCGCAACCTTCCAGGATTTGTAGCCGTTTTCCAGAAACCAGTCGTCGCCATAGCCCGCCGATCCTCGAAAATTTGGTTGCAATACGGCAAAGCCCTGGCTGACGAAAAACTGCGCGAGCCAGTCGAACCCCCATTCATCGCGGGATTCCGGTCCACCATGCGGGATGACAATGGCGGGAAGGTTTTTCGGTTCCACACCCTTGGGCAGGGTCAGATAACCCGGAATTTCAGTGCCATCTGCTGCCGGGAAAGTGATCGGCTTCACGGTCGCCAAATTCTGGTTTTCCACTTTCGGTCTGACGCCCAGCAGCGGTCGCAGCTGCTTGCTGTCGCGGTCGAAAAGAAAATATTGTCCCGGATCGATGTCCGAACCCGCCCAGATCAGCAATTTGCTCTCATCCTGGCTGGAATCGGAGAAATTTATCGCGATTTCTCCACCCAGAGCCTTGGCCAAACCGGCCGCCAGTTTCTCGAGGCCCTCGTCGAAATAAACGGCTTCGCGTTTCTCGATTGCATAGCTGGCGCCAACCACACGGGTCTTGCGCCCGATGCGGATCAGCCCGTCGACATCAACCTTGTCATTGGAAACCAGCACTTCCTG
>Ga0075467_10004464_pt1 | contig 10373 bp, 11 predicted proteins | sample DEB08_DNA_9_FD_75067 | JGI IMG/M metagenome (GOLD analysis project Ga0075467, IMG submission 75067) | Aqueous microbial communities from the Delaware River and Bay under freshwater to marine salinity gradient to study organic matter... | ecosystem: Environmental > Aquatic > Marine > Coastal ... | reverse complement strand
TGGTTTCGCATTCTGAACTACCCACGGCGAATCCTATTCAGTGTTGCTTTCTCGCGCAGCGATCAATGCTCTTGGTCAAGTTGTGCCGTTTTTTGTGTATGGGATGCCTGACCTTTTGTCTGATCTTCATTCGTTTGGATGGATCTGCAGAGCCGCTTTCGTTCAATCTTCGCCGTGCGCCGCTTCCAATCCTGCTAACAGCTTTTGACTGGCTGTATCAGGACCGGCAAGGTCTTTGACTTTCGCCCATAGCGCAGGTGTTGATGCTCCGCTTGCGTTTTCCAGCATCGCCATCGCGGCGATTTGTATCGTGGATGCCTTCGTGCACCAACCTTCGTCTGGCTGGGTGCCCTCTAATCGCTGCGCCGTAGCCGTCAGAATGGCCCAAAACCGCTCCCGTGCGCCCTCATGGGTATCATGCCACAAAGCCCCTGATGCCCGCTCCAGTTTCTTCAATCTGCTTTCGATGTTCATTTCAGGACCTCCAATGCAGCGATGCGTCTCTCAAATTCTGTGGTTTCCAGCGTGCGGCGGAACTGCTCAACAACGCCCATGACCGTTGCGGCCTCAACTGGCGTGACTTCACCCTCGGCCACCGCTTTGAGAATGGCGCGGGCAGCGTTGGCCGCATCATTGGTGGTTTCAATCTCTGGCAGATCGAACGACACCGGTGCATCCTTGCGAGTGGGGGCTATACGGTCGATGCAAATGCGCAGGGCCGTCACATCGCCTTCAAGCGCCTTGTCGATGACAGCTTGCGTCAGTGCCTCCTGTTGGCCCTCCAGCATCGCCTCAACGGCCAGCGTGACCTTGTGGCGTGCGCCCTTGGGCTTGCCCGCATTCCCCGAGGCGAAAGTGCCATCGGCGTTACGGTCGTCCGTATTGGTGCCGTTTTTACGGTCGGTCATAGCTTTCTCCATTTCTTTGTGATGCCGTCCCAAAGCCGCCCATTAGGACCATGCCGCTCCCACTCCGAAAGTCGTCGCCAAGCGTCCAGCGATACGATGTTTCCCGTCCATGTTTTGGCATAGCCATTGACCACAAAACCGTGCCGCATGTCTTGCAGTTGGCTATCTTTGGCGTTGTCTGCACTTTTCGAGATTTCAGGCCGGAAGGCCGCTACATCCGCTACTTTCGCTACATGAGGCGGGTCTTGGGGTGCCTGTATAGCGGATGTAGCGGGTTTAGCAGGCGTAGGCCCCTCTTTTCTAATTTCTGCCAATGCCGCGTGGGGGACAAAAAGTTTCATGTCGCCCTCACGATTCTGGAGGCAAAAATGGTCCGCCTGGCCAGCGACTGCGTTGCTAGCATCCGCCAGTTCATGTCTTCGGTTCAGTCGATTTTTTCTGGTGTGACCGCACATATAGCACCCCATATACGGTATTATTATACCCCATTATGATCGTATGTAACCTCATAAAGTACAGTCAGACATATTCTTTAACTGTTTGCCGATGTTTGCTCGCAATGCTGAAGTACTTCGCGCCGCTAACACCCTCCTCACGGATTACGAGTGGCCTTAGAGCTTTGATCGCTGCTCCAACTCCGGCCATCTCCGCCCATGTTTTAGCTGAAGCGGCCATTCGAACAAGGTGCGGCGAAGGTTATCAAAGAGCCCATTGTGTGAATTTGAATTTCTCGCTGCGTGCGCTCGCAGCGCGATAAATGCCGCACAAGCGAAAATTGCGATGCCGTCGTGCATCGAGAGAAACGGTCATTGGTGCAGCCCGCAGCGTGGATCAAGCAGTGTATTGTGGATCAAGCAGTGTATTTATAAGTCTCGGAGAAAGCTGCCCTACAGAAGTTCAATTTGGATGTCGGCTAGTCTCTGCGATGTTCCGACACTCGAAAGCCGCCTTTCATTCGCTGCGCAGCATCTATCAAGAATAGGTTTCTCGCGGCCAATGCGTTTTTAGAAACGCCGCTTGCCGGCGACCTCGGCCAAGCGCCATTCACTTGCACGCTATGCTCTCCTTGTCAGCGCTGTGCTGATGTCTGGGCATGGAGGGGGGATTGGAGGGCAAAACATGCCTAGAGTTCAACTTCCCGCCGTCTCCCCAAGACACAAAGCATGGAACAAGGGACGGATCATCGGTCAGAAACGACCCTTACTTCCCAAACAGGTGTGGGCCATTCGTGCCCGGCTCGAACTTGCAGGCTATCTGCGCGATCTTGCATTGTTCAACGTTGCAATCGATAGCAAGTTGCGGGGCTGTGATCTCGTCAAACTCGCCGTGGCCGATTTGGTCAAAGACGGGCGCGTTCGTGAACGCGTTTCAATTATCCAGAGTAAGACCAAGAAACCCGTTCAGTTCGAACTGACTGAAAACACGAGAGATACAGTCATTGCGTGGGTTAGATCACCTGAGATGATCGGATGCCGCTTTATGTTCCCAAGCCGTTTCCATGACCGCTCGCATATCTCAACGAGGCAGTATGGCCGACTTGTGCGAGACTGGGTGACAGCGATTGGTCTAGAACCCAGCAGATACGGAACACACTCGATGCGTCGCACCAAAGCTGCGGAGATTTACCGCAAGACAGGCAACCTTCGCGCCGTCCAACTTTTGTTAGGGCACACGAAGGTCGATAGCACTGTGCGATACTTGGGCGTTGAACTGGAAGATGCCCTTAGTATTTCTGAACGCATCGATATCTGAACGAAGTTGGCGGACGGTTGTTGCCGTTCGCCAATCCAGACCATGCCATCTTACATCCTGCATTAATCGGCCTGATAGAGCCCAGCTGACCGATGCTGCTCAACACACGAGCGGCTGCTCTTGGTGTCCATAGAAATCTCACACTCAGTGGGTTCTCATTCCATAGCGGCGTTGATGAATTCTGAAACGAGCTTCAACCGCGTACGGTCTTTCGTAGCGATAAGGGACGTGTTCCGGGCTTCAGGCATTTCTTCGATGTCAATTTCGCAAAGATTGTCTTTGATCAGGCTGCTGTTTTGCAAGAACAACGCAACGCCAATTCCCTGCAACACCGCTTCGCACATCAAAGGGAAGGTCGTCATCGTGGCCATGCGATTCAGCGATATGGTGTAGCGGTTGCAGGCTTGGTCCAGCAAGCGGCGTGTGAGCGACCCTTTCTCTGGCACAATGACCGTCTCATGTTCAAGCTCGGCCAGCGAAATCTTGACCCGCTTTGCGAATGGGTGATCGCGGCGGCAATAGATCACATAACGCGCGCTTTCTATGTGAATCTTATCCCAATGCTCATGTTCGGGCGCATCCGTGATCAAGCCGACATCCGCAAGGCGGTTGCTGATCATCGATTTGGCCGTTGTCCAATCGTACAGCCCGAAATCGACGCGGATATTGGGAAACCGACGTTGAAACCGTGCGATGATCTTCAGAGCGGGTTGCGGCGCATTTCCTATGATTTTGAGGCGGCCCTCTTTCATGGCATTGAACCCTTCGAGCCGCTCGCTCACTTCAGCGCTTAGGGCGACCATGCGGTCTGCCAGATCGTAAAAATCCTGTCCGGTTGGGGTCAGTTCCACCCCGTCGCGGCCGCGCAACAAAAGAAGCGTCCCGACACCTTTTTCGAGGTTCGCAATATGTTGCGTGATCGTGGACTGGGTGACGCCCAGCCGTGTTGCGGCGGCAGAAAAGCTCCCCTCTCGCACAACATAGGCAAAGGCTTCGAATTGATGGTGGTTGGGGCGCATGATCTTTCCTTTTTCCCCCCAACATAGCACCCATCGGTTTCACTAATATGACGACACAAAACTGTTGTGCTTACCGCCTATTGATTGGCTGTACCAAGGGGGAATCACATGTCAGATCTGCAGATCACATCTGTTACCAAGGACTTCGGTGAGACTTCCGTTTTGAAAGGGGTGACCCTTGATGTGAAGGATGGAGAGTTCATTTCATTGGTTGGGCCTTCTGGCTGCGGGAAATCGACGCTGTTACGGATCATCGCCGGGCTTGAAACGCCGACGAGCGGCAACATCTCGATCGGCGGGAAAGATGTGACACAGCTCCGTGCGGCGGATCGCAATCTGTCGATGGTGTTTCAATCCTACGCGCTTTATCCGCATTTGACAGTGGCCGAGAATATCGCAGTGCCTTTGCAGATGCGCCAAATGACGGCGCTGCAGCGGTTGCCGGTGCTCGGGACTGTGATGCCCGGTGCGCGGATACAAAAACAAGACATCGCGGAAGCGGTCCGAAATGCCGCCGAGATGCTGGAAATCGGCACCCTTCTGGACCGAAAGCCCGGGCAATTATCGGGCGGGCAGCGCCAGCGTGTTGCCTTGGGCCGCGCCCTGGTGCGCGATCCGGCGGCGTTTTTGCTGGATGAGCCACTGTCGAACCTTGATGCCAAGTTGCGTGTGCAGACCCGCGCCGAGATTGCCGAGCTGCACCGCCGCCTGAAGGCCACATTCATTTACGTCACCCACGATCAGGTCGAAGCCATGACCATGTCCGACCGTATCGCGGTGATGATGGGCGGTGAAATCCTGCAATGCGCAGCCCCCGATGTGATCTATGAAGACCCTGACGACATTCGCGTGGCCGAATTCATCGGCTCGCCCAAAATCAATATTCTGCCGGTGGAACGCAACGGCACCGAACTGACGGTTTTTGATCAGGTCTTGAGCTCTCACTTCTACGGCGACAGCCCAAAAGTCATGCAATTGGGCCTGCGGCCCGAAGCCCTGCGATTGACCCAATCTGCGCCACTTCTGACCGGACGGGTTGTGCATTTCGAAAACCTCGGGTCCGAGGTCTTTGCCCAAGTTGCCCTCGACAGCGATGGATCGCGTGTGACCTTACGGGCCATGCCGGCGCAGCGGCAGAGTTTGGGGCTGGGCGCGCAGGTCGGCCTGACATTTGATCTGAGCGCGGCCATGATTTTCGACGCCGAGGGCGCGCGATTGCGCCGCGTCGAACTTGCAGCCACCCGCGCACCTGAGGTGGCCTGACATGGCAGTCGTGGATCACAGCGTCGCAGGCATCGCTAAACCCAAACCTGACAACCGGCAGGCCCGCGCGGGCTGGGGGTTGGTCGCACCAGCCTTGACGCTGATGGCTTTGATCCTGCTGGTGCCGATCATTGTCGCTGCTGTCCTGTCTTTCACCAATTATTCATTGGGCAATCCCGGCTTCGATTGGGTCGGAGTGCAAAACTACGAGCGCTTGTTCACCCGTTCCACCTACGAAAAGATGTTTATCGCGACCTTTACCTATGTGGTCACTGTGGTCCCCATTTCGGTCGGGCTTGGCCTTGGGGCGGCCTTGCTGGTCCACTCGCTTGGCCGGATCGGGGACATCTACAAGACGATCTATTTCCTGCCGGTGATGGCCACACTGTTGGCGATGGCAATTGCATGGGAATTTATGCTGCACCCGACCATTGGCATGGTGAACCGCACGCTGGAGATGGCCTGCGGGACATGGTTTGAGGCGTTGCCTTTCTTTGCCAATGGCTGTGCCGAGGGGTTCCCACTGTGGTTGGGCGATCGCGACTACGCGATTTGGGTGGTCTGTTTCATCGGCATCTGGCAGGGGTTTGGTTTCAACATGGTGCTGTTTCTGGCCGGTCTGACGTCGGTGCACCGCGAACTCTACCACGCGGCAGAAATGGATGGGGCCCGCTCGGGCTGGGAACGGTTCCGACTGGTCACATGGCCCGCCCTTGGGCCAACCACAGTCTTTGTCGTCACCATATCTTGCATCCGCGCCTTTCAGGTCTTTGACACCATCGAGGCCTTCTGGCCGCAGGGCGGTGGGCCGAACAAATCCGCATACGTGATGATGTTCGCGATCTTCGAGAAGGGCATCCAGCAAAACCTGATCGGGATCGGCTCGGCCATCACCATGTTGTTCTTGCTGTTCGTCATGTTTCTAACCCTGATCCAGCGCTGGCTGGTCGAACGCAAGGTACACTACTGATGACCCGCGATTGGTGGAAACATATGGTGCTGATCCTTGGCACGATTATCGTGCTGGCCCCGTTCTATATGATGGTCAGCTATTCGTTCAAAAGTCCGGGCGAGATTGACCGTGGCGAAGGTGGGTTCTTTGGCCGCCAAGAGATGATGATCGACCCGCGCTGCGCCGCACTGCGCCAGCCCGATCGCGCCGATATCGAAGCCGCCCGCGCGCGGTTTGCGGGCCAAGACGACGCCAGCGTGCAGGCCTCTCTTTTGGCCGAGACCGAGGCAGATTGTTCGATGCGCCCGGTTTTGTTCAACTATTCCAAAGCTTTCACCGAAGCGCCGCTTATCCGCTATCTACTGAATGGCGTGATCGTCACCGTGTCGATCTTTCTGATCCAGATTGTTGTGGCCCTGCCTGCTGCCTACGCGCTGTCAAAGCTGAAATTCTGGGGGCGCGATGCGGTTTTCGGGTTGGTCCTGTTCTGCCTGTTAATACCGGTCCATGCCATTGCCCTGCCGCTGTATATCGGGCTGGCAAAACTTGGGCTGACCAACACATACGCCGCTCTCGTCGTGCCGTGGACAATTTCGGTCTTTGGGATCTTCCTGATGCGCCAGTTTTTTATGACTGTGCCTGACGATCTAATTGACGCGGCGCGGATGGACGGCATGTCCGAGCTGGCCATCGTTTGGCGGGTGATGTTGCCCACTGCGATCCCCGCGCTTTTGGCTTTCGCGATCTTCTCGGTGGTGGCCCATTGGAATGACTATTTCTGGCCGCGCATTGTAGTGACCGGAAACCGTGATCTGTTCACCCCACCGCTTGGCCTGCGCGAGTTCAAGGGCGATGGGGACGGGTCGTTCTTTGGCCCAATGATGGCCACGGCTACGGTCATCGTCACGCCGCTCATTGTCGCTTTCCTGCTGGCGCAGCGCCGCTTTATCGAGGGGATAACGCTGTCTGGAATGAAATAGGGTGGGATTTCTCCCACCCTACTCGTCGCCCTCACGGGCTAATCACCGGGGTCTGCCAATCGCCAAACCGTCAGCCCCAACAACCGGAGTAAATGTAATGAAATATACCGTAACTGCAATGGCGCTGGCTCTGTCTGCCACCGCCGTATTCGCCGAAGACAAGGTGACAATCGAGTTCGCCTATCCCTACAGCCACCTGTTTGATGTGACCTACGAGGCGATGATGCCTGGTTTCAAAGAAGCACACCCAAATATCGAAGTGAAATTCCGCGCGACGTATGAATCCTATGAGGACGCGACGAATACAGTTCTGCGTGAAGCGGTTGCAGGCAACTTGCCCGACGTCTCCATGCAGGGTCTAAACCGTCAGGCACCGTTGATCGACAAGGGCATCGCGCAATCGCTTGAGCCCTTCATCGCGCAAGAAGCGGATTTCGAAAAGGAAGGCTACCATCAGGCGATGCTGTCCCTGTCGACCTTCGGCGACAAAGTTTATGGTCTGCCATTCTCGATCTCTCTGCCGGTTGGCTATTACAACATGGACATCCTGCGCGCAGGCGGCATCGAAGAGCTGCCAACGACATGGGACGAGGTCATCGTGGCCTGTAAAACCATGAAACGCAACGGCATCGACAACCCGATCTTCTGGGGTTGGAACATCACCGGCAACTGGTTTGTGCAGGCCCTGTTGTGGAGCCAAGACAAGGCCATCGTCGAAGACGGCCGCGTGACCATGGACAGCCCTGAGGCGCTGGTTGCACTGGAACAAATGCAGGAGATCTTCACCGAGTGTGAGATGCAGAACCTTGAATGGAAGGCGGCACTGTCGTCCTTTTCCGCAGGTGATGTCGGCATGATGTTCTGGTCCACCTCTGCTTTGGGCGCGGTCGAGCGCAGCCAAGGTGACTTCGAACTGGTGACCGGTCCGTTCCCCGGTCTCGGAGAGACGCCAAAAGGTCTGCCCGCTGGTGGAAACGCGGCGATGCTGACATCCACTTCGGATGATCCCAAGGTGCGCGAAGCGGCCTGGACATGGCTCAAGTACATCACCTCCGGTGACGGTGCTGCCGAAGTGGCCAAGACGACCGGCTACATGCCCCCGAACAAGGCGGCAAACGAGATCATCCTCGCCGATTTCTACGAGCAGAACCCAAACAAACAAACCGCTGTAGACCAGTTGCCGCTGCTGCGCGACTGGCTGGCCTATCCGGGCGACAATGGCCTTGCGATCACGCAGGTGATCTATGACGGGATCGAACGCATCGTCACCGGCGACGCCACCGATATGAAAGAGCTGCAGGAAGAACTGGTCGAAGAAATCGCCGACCTGCTGCCAAACGGTTAAACCAATTCCGGTCGCCCTTTCCGGGGCGGCCGGATTTCTTTTCAAGAAAGGCTCAGGTCCATGAAACTTGTGCACATTTCCGACATTCACCTGACAGTCCCCGGCGAACGCATGGGCGGGTTGAACCCTCACCGGCGTTTCGCCCAAGCGATTGATGATGTGCGCGCCCAGCATGGCGATGCGACAAGGATCATCATCACGGGCGATTTGACCCACTGGGGCGAGCCTGCTGCCTATGCGACTCTCGCCGATGCGCTAACCAACGTGCCTTGCCCCGTGCGCTTGTTGATTGGAAACCACGATGACCGCGCCGCTTTTCTTAGCGCTTTTCCGGACCACCCCAAGGACCCATCCGGGTTCATCAACCACGCAGAAACCGTGGACGGTACGCGTCTGATCTACCTCGATACAACGGCCCCGCGCACCCACGCCGGCCACTTCTGCGCCGCGCGGCGCGATTGGCTTGAAGCCGAGCTGAAAGCCTGTACGCGTGCTCGGCTGTTCATGCACCACAATGCCATGCCGCTTGGACTCCCTGCCGAAGACAAGATCGCGCTTGTCCCCGAAGATCGCGCACCAATGGCAGAGCTTTTGAGCACCTATCGCGACCGTGTTGAGTATATCCATTTTGGCCATGTCCATGCACCCGTGCACGGGACGTGGTGCGGCATTCCCTTTGCCTCCGTTCGCTCCACCGGCAATCAGTCCCTGCCTGACCTGACCGAGCAAGAGCTGCTGCACGGTGCCCCTATGGCCCCGTCTTATGCCTTGATCCTTACAAGTGACAACGGCACAATCATCCATGACATTCCCTTCACGTGGGATGGGCCCGTGTTCAGCGCAGGGACCGCGTGGGATGATTGGGCCAAACCAGTGGCCGCAGAATGAAGTTCGTCCATCTCACCGACACGCATGTCATTGGCGAAGGGGAGCTTTACGGCCAAGACCCCGCCGCGCGGCTGCGTGCCGCTGTGGACTCCATAAATGCCGAACATGGCGACGCGGACTTCGTTGTCCTGACCGGTGACATGACCCATTGGGGCGACGCGGCGGCCTACGCGCGGTTTTCGCGCGAAATCAAAAATCTCAACATGCCCGTGCATCTGATGGTGGGCAATCACGACGATACAACAGCTTTTGCCGAAGCTTTCCCAGAAACACCCCGCGACGGCAACGGTTTTGTCCAAAGTGGTTTTGACACACTATTCGGCCGGTTTCTCCTGCTGGACACCAAGGACCCAGAAACCCACGCGGGTGCATATTGCACCGCGCGCCAGGCGTGGTTGGATCGCGAACTGTACCAAACCGACGGCCCAATCGTCCTGTTCATGCACCACCCGCCATTCAAGACCGGCATAGCCGCGATGGACCGGATCATGTTGCAGGATGCTCAGGCCTTCTACGATGTGATTGCGTCCCACAAGTCCCGCATCCGCCATTTGTTCTTTGGCCATGTACATCGCGCCATTTTTGGCAATTGGCGGGGCATCAGCTATTCGTGCATGCGCGGCCTGAACCACCAGGTCGCATTGGAGTTGAACGGTGCAGACGCGCGCATTGCGGCAAATTTCGAGTCTCCGGCTTACGGCGTGGTGCTGTTGAGCGACGATCAGGTTACAGTTCATTTACACGATTTTGCAGATCGCTCGGAACGGTTCTTCTTGTAAAGCGACCCTATGGCCTTCGCAGTACTGGACACCATATGCCCGAGTGATGGACTACACTGCGCTGGCCGACCATTTGCACCAAGTTAACGCTCTACATAACATGCGCCTTTTGCCTGCACGCTATGATTTGATCGTGGGTGATTGGTGCTTTATCACTTCTGGCGTCATCGCACAAAAGTAGACCGTTGGGTTCGTCCCAACAAAGGTACGAAACGCGACATAGGGGTTTTGATATCGCTTTGATATAAAAGCGCTTATACGGTTTTGGTACCTCCTGTTTCAGGTGGTTTTGTACGCTCATGATTTCGGTAGGGAACGAAGCAGAAGTTGCATCCCTCAGAAGACTTGGCATCGCTCATAGCTGTCCGCTAACGTTCCGTTGCGGACAGGGTCTAGTACATGCACCAAAAACTAGGAAAACGAGCTTTTGGACACCACTTTGCCATCGGACACCCTTTTCCAACAGCATAGGATGGCTGTCATGTAC
>Ga0075467_10004463_pt1 | contig 10374 bp, 9 predicted proteins | sample DEB08_DNA_9_FD_75067 | JGI IMG/M metagenome (GOLD analysis project Ga0075467, IMG submission 75067) | Aqueous microbial communities from the Delaware River and Bay under freshwater to marine salinity gradient to study organic matter... | ecosystem: Environmental > Aquatic > Marine > Coastal ... | reverse complement strand
TATTATTAGCTTGTACTAAGTAAACCGGCTGCATGGGTGTGCCGACGGGGAGCGTGTTCTCTGTTTTATCTGTGGCCACGGATTTATGTCCTGAATCAGCCTATGGGTTGAGCGGATAGGGCGCTTACAAAGCCCAGCAGCGCGCCTAAACAATTATACCCACTTAATCGAGCCGTCATAGGGGCGCAAATACCCACAATGTTGGGTATCACGTTCTATTTTTTCGGCAAGCTCAAGAGCGTAGCGCCTAGCGAGCTAGTGACGCTATTGCGACTATTTAATGCCGGTTGGCTTGAGGGCCACAGCGAAAAGCGGGCGATATTCGGGCCTGTTGGGTGCGTTGCAATATTACCCAATTTTATGGACAGCTAATTCAATTTTTTTGCGTTACGATTTGTGAACTGGTGGGATTTTTTACCATCGCGCCCGTTGTAGACTTTCGCATTTGCGCCAGGATTCCCCTCGATGCAGCAAGGCTTTATAAAGCAGTACCACTCATTCTTTACACTAATACAAGAGCTTGCCGATGTGGCCATTATTGGCTTGTCGTTATGGCTGGCTCTGGTTATCTTCGATCGGGAGTGGGCCTACCACTATCATCTGGCCTTTGTCTCTTTCTCGCTATGCTTTTATTTAATTGCTCGTTATAGGGGCCTTTATAACTCTTGGCGATCCCAGTCGTTTACCGAAGAAGCATTTGTAGTTATTAGGTCGTTTATAGCGGTTCTTTTCATTTTGCTGCTCGTGTCATTCGGTTTGCAAAGCACAGAGGTTTTCTCGCGGCTTGTAATGGGCAGTTGGATGCTACTTGGCCTGTGCTTCTTATTAAGCTTTCGCTTGGTTATTCGGCTTTATTTGCGTACCAAAAGGGCCTCGGGGCGCAACACGCGAACCGTTGCAATAGCTGGCGCAGATTCTCTGGCAGTGGCCTTAGCCGATTCCATAGAGCAAAGCCCTTGGATGGGTATTCATGTTTCAGGGTTTTATGATGACTTGGCAGAGCAGGGGCCTGTTTACCAAACCTCAGCAGGCCTAGAAGTGCCCGTGATTGGTTCGCTCGAACAGCTGATTAGGGATGCCAAAACCGGCACATATGATGCCATTTATATCGCTTTGCCCATGCGCGCCGAAAACAAAATTAAAGCATTAATTGAAGAGCTCAGTGATAGCTCTGCGAATGTTCATTATGTGCCGGACATCTTTACTTTCAATTTAATGAATGCGCGAATGCGTCAAATTGGCGGCATCCCCACCATTAGTGTTTACGATACCCCCTTCGATAGCTTTGGCGCTTTCATGAAGCGAAGTCTCGATGTGGTGCTTTCGACCTTTATTTTGGCATTGATTGCCCTACCCATGCTGATTATTGCTGCGGCGATTAAGATCGATTCATCCGGCCCAGCGATTTTCAAGCAACGTCGCTATGGCTTGAATGGCGATACGTTTTGGGTTTGGAAGTTTCGAACCATGTCGGCGCTAGATAACGGTGACACTGTGCCTCAAGCGCGCAAAAATGATGAGCGCCTTACTCGTTTGGGCAGCTTTTTGCGCAGAAGTTCATTAGATGAGCTGCCGCAATTTATTAATGTATTACAGGGCACTATGTCTATTGTTGGCCCAAGGCCACATGCTGTTGCGCATAACGAGTTCTACAGGCAAGAGATTGATCAATATATGCTGCGGCATATTGTTAAGCCAGGTATTACTGGCTGGGCACAAATTAATGGTTTGCGCGGCGAAACCGATACCGCCGAAAAAATGGAAAAGCGCATCGAATTTGATTTGCACTATATTCGCAATTGGTCAGTTAACTTGGATATAAAAATCATTTTTCTTACGTTTTTAAAGGGGTTTTTTAATAAAAACGCTTATTAATAGTAGGGATCTGAGCGCAAAACAATCAATAAGATGACTGTCACGTTAATCGAAACTGAGCTTGCTTTGGCAAAAGAGCGTTCCATTAACGACCGATTCACCCCTTAACAACGGCCTCTGTAGAGGCCGTTGTTGTTTGTGCTGGCCCTGACCGGACTTAGGTTATTATGACGCTGATGACGAAATAAAATAAAAACAGCACACCCAAATCACGGAACCCAAAATGACTAAAACAACCTTGCAAAGTGGGCAGTACGGTTTGATGGGGCGCCCTGAGTCGGGCTATTCAATGAAAGTGCTAGCGGCTATGCGTTATAAGAGTGTGCCGCATCAGTGGATGGATCGCTTCAGTCACAATAAGCTTTTTAAGCAGCACGCTAAGGTGCCGCTCATTCCGATGGTGCTGTTGCCCGATGGCAGCGCAATGCAAGACTCTACGCCTATTATAGAATTGCTAGAAGAGCGGTATCCCGAGCCGTCTATTCACCCGCAGGATCCCGCACTTCGATTTTTATCAGAGTTACTTGAAGAATACGGCGACGAATGGGGTAACAAGCTGATGTTTCATTATCGTTGGAGTTATCCGGCCGACCAGAAATGCCGTTCGGCAACCTTGGCGCAGGGCACTATTGCTGGGTTAACAACGGGCTGGGTAGGGAAATTGTTGGGTCCCTTGTTTGCTCCTCTTATTGTTAAGCGCATGGTTCCGCGCATGGCCTTTGCCGGTTCTAATGAAAACAACAAGCCCTTGCTGGTTGAATCGTTCGCCAATGTAGTCGACATGCTACAAGCGCACCTGCAGTCGCGCTCGTACCTGTTTGGCGAGCGCCCATCATTTGGCGATTTTGGTTTGTGGGGGCAGCTGTATCAGGCCTATACAGACCCAAGCTGCTGCGCGATATTAGAAGCTCGCGGCCCGAAGGTGGTGGACTGGATTCAACGCATGTTAGAGCCAAAAAATGCTGGAGACTTTGAAACATTGGCGTCGCTAGCACCCACGCTGCAGCCCATTTTTAGCCAAGAGGTAGGCCCTCGTTTTTTAGCTTGGAGTAATGCCAACGCACAAGCGTGGCAGGCCGGTGAAAAGCAAACCCAGCTTGCCATGGGCGGTCAGTCATACTTTCAAAAAACGTTTAAATATCCAGCACTGGGCTTCGCAATGATTAAGCAAAAGTTTGCAGCGGCAAACAGTGATCCAGCCTTAGAGGACTTTTTGGCAAAGGCTGATTGCCTTAAATACCTTGTTTAAAACCTTGAGTTGTAGTGTGAGCAAAAGGCTCTGGACTACCGCTTGGTAAAATCTAATAAAGACGTGTAAAGGTTTTGATGCACGGTACCGTCAAGTAGGGCTTCTGTTTGGCGCAAAATTATCTTGTGGCGCGGTAAATACACACCGCTTCAGGTTAAGTGCCGCCGTCGCGATTAGCTGTGATACTCTATCTAGCATGACTGCAAAAACACCGAGAATATTGGTCTGCTCATTAAATATCATGGCCTAGATCGCCGAGCGCCTTGGCACTTTTAGTTAACCCAAATTACAGGAATACACACTCATGAATGAAGCAGACATACAGGTTACGTTATCTGGGGTTGTGTCCTTCTTAATTCTCATCATTGCTATTTCGAGCATTTGGCGGGGCATAAAAGTTGTTCCGCAGTCTGAGGAATACACCATTGAGCGGTTTGGCAAATATACGAAGACGCTGAATGCGGGCTTGAATTTTATTGTGCCTTTTTTAGATCAAATTAGTCGACGCATTTCAATTTTAGAAAGACAGCTGCCTGAATTCACTATTTCGGTTATTACCAAAGACAATGTAGAGGTCAAGTTAAAAGCCACGGTGTTTTATCGTGTGGTAGATGCTGCCAAATCGGTTTACCGCATTCAAGATGTCGATTTAGCCATCGATACAGAAGCTACCTCAATCGTCCGTTCGGCGGCAGGTAGGCTAGACCTCGATGACTTGCAATCTTCACGCGAGTCGATGAATGAGGAGATTGGCGAAAACCTGCAAAAAAAGGCCAGTGAATGGGGCCTTATGATTACCTCTACCGCTATTACCGATGTGCTTATTGATGAGCAAACCAAAGAAGCCCAGCGACAGCAATTAAATGCTGAGCGTGAAAAGCGTGCATCAATAGCAGCGGCTGAGGGCAGTAAGCGATCGGTAGAGTTAGCCGCCGACGCGGTTTTGTATGAAGCGGATAAAAAAGCCGAGGCCATTAGAATTACTGCAGACGCAGAGGCTTATGCCGTTAAGGTAAAGGCGGGCGCGGATGCGGAGCAAACACGATTGGTTGCACAGGCAATAGCCGATAATGGACAGCCAGCGGTAGATTATGAAATTATGAAAAGGCAGGTTCAGGCGATGTCGGAAGTAGCCGCAGCAGACAATGCCAAAACGGTTATTTTGCCTACCAATATTACGCAAACACTGGGCGCGTTTACTACGGTATTAGAAACTCTAGGTAAAAAATAGGTGACGACATGGCGGATTTTTTAAATCACTGGCTTTTCTTTCCCGAGGTATGGCTCATAGCGGGCATCATTTTCATCCTTGCGGAAATGTTAATAGGCGCGGCTTATTTTTTACTGGCGCTGGGTATATCGGCCGTCATTATGTCGGTGGTGTTGTACTTACAGGCCATGGGGTTCTATCTGTTTCTTAATGATTGGGCCGACTTATCCATTCTTTACGGCGTATTGTCGGTAGTCGCCATATTAATTATGAAGCGCTTTTTGCAAGATCGAGTGCAGAAAAGCGACATCAATAAATATTAAGGCGAATTTTTGTCACCGGTTTGATGCTCGCGCAATAAACTCAAAGCATTGTTGAGCTGAGCTTTATTTTCTTCGCTGAAGCTTCCACTGTTGTATTTGTGGGCAATGAAATCCTCAACGTGCGTAATGATCGTCTCCATATCGTCTAGCTGCAGTTGCTCAGCGCCGCCTGCTGGGCCATACACACGGTCGGCGGCGCCGAACAAGTTAATCCAGCGGTCGCTGCGCCGGCCGGCACGCAGCACATGGTAAAACTGTGTGCCGGGTTTATTATCGCTGCGCCAGAGCAAGCTCAGAACGCCGGCGCTGATAGACAGCGGCACCAAAATCAGGTCGCGCATACTGTCTGCAAACAGCTTAATTTGTAGCATGCTGACATCGCGTATCAGGGTGCGGTAGTTGGGTCTGTTGACTGACAAGAGTTGCATAGGTTTTCTCGCAAGTTGTTGATACGCCGGGGCGGGTTACATCTCGTGTTGGGTGAACCATAGTGCAGCGCCTGCTAGCGTGAAGGTAGCGGCGGCTGTAAAACCAAAAACTTCTAACTTCACAATGTGATCAGTCAGCATGGCAGCCAGTGGCGCCAGTGGTGTTATTTGCACAGGTAGCATTGACGCTGCTAATGCAACGCCAATGAGCCCAAACAGTATAATTAAGCCGCTTTTCTGCCACAGAGGTAACTCAGCTTGCTTGGGCAAATGAGCCATTACCGCAGCGGTAAAGCCGTTATCTTCTAGGTAGGGTTCTGACTTGCGTAAGCGCCTAAAAATGTCGTCGCTAACGTCTCGTTGTGGGTGGTTATTCATGCCTGTTTTGCCCCTTTGTCTGAAGCATTAGTCTGCCACGAAGATAATAAAACTCGCAGCGTATTTTTGCCACGCAATAGATGGCTTTTTACTGAGCCCAATGGCGCGCCCATAATGTCGGCCACTTCCTGCTGGGTGAATTCACAATGTAAGTGCAGGTGTAAGCTGGCGGCTTGCTCGTAAGGTAGTTGCGCCAATGCATGGGCAAGATCCCGATGTGTGTTGACGTCAGTCATAGGGTTGGCGTGGTGCGTGTCTGGGAGTATTTCAGTCAGTATTTCAGGCAAGGGGGCAACCGGCTTTAGTGCGCGTTTATAACTGGCGAATTCGCGGTAGGCAATGCGGTAAAGCCAAGTATAAAATTGTGATTCACCCTTAAACGACGCCAAATTTTTAAATGCCTTTATAAAGGTATCTTGAGCCAGATCGTCGGCCAGTGCTTCATCCCAGCCCGTTAGCTGGCGCAAGCTATAACGAAGCCGAGATTGGTACCGATTGACCAGCTCACTATAAGCCCGCTGGTCATTCTGTTTAAGGATTCTTGCAATAAGGATCCGATCATCAGATGTCATGATTGACTCATTCACTCAGCCTTGGTTTCTAACTTCCCTATCAGTAAATGTGCGATGCCGACGAATAAAATAATAATGCCGAGTGCGCCAATGCCCGACGAGTGCATTAACCACCCAGCCAAGCCGACACCGATACCGACTAACCCATACATGACGCCTTTTTGTTGTCCGTTTTTGCTGGTATTGCTTTGCAGGCTGGCCAATAGCTCGGCAGGAACCGTTTGACCACTGTCGATGAATTTGTCCAGTGTGGCGTGTTGTAAGCGTTTTTTGCGATAGCCAATGAGCATAACCGTGGCGACTATCAGCACCGGTGCGCCAAAAACAAAGACGATAGCCACAATGGGTATTAAAGCGTCCAGCCACGAATCCGATTCCTGCTGCCATTTTTCGTATTCGCTCATTCCTCCCGCATTGATGTCTTGGGCACTCACGCTCTGGCCAGTAAGATCTGACAAGCTCCGAAGATCGGCGAGTGTTTCCATATTGTCTAGCCGGTCAATCACGCGCTCTATTTTGGCCCGATCTTGCTCGCTAATGTCTGGGCTTCCCTCTAATTCAGAGCTAAGCTCGGCAATGATGCGCCCAATTATCGTGGCTTTTAGTGCTTCAACGTCGTCTTTAAATTGTTCTTTTTGAGCCGCTTCACTATTTTCTACACTAGCGGTTTGTTGCCCAATAGCCAAGGCGTTAGGCGTAGTGGGTTGCTCATGACCGCCAGCAAAGGCGGAGGGTAGACATAGCAAATATACCAGGGTTACGGTTGCCAAGATTTTCATGTTGATGCTCCTCTAGTTACGCTGTAGCAGCGAAAATTTTTCGGCGGGGCTCATCAATTGATGTTTTTGCACTAGCCCCACGGATTTGTCTATAGGCGGTAAAGTGCGTACTTTACTTATCAATCAGTACCTGCCTAATACATAAGACGTAACGAGCGGCTCATTTGGATGCACCTATGGATGCACGTAGAAAAAATAATTTCAGTTAAATGGTTAGACGTTATGCTGCGTCTGCCCAACGGGGCAATCAGATTCCCCTGCTGAACAGTGTGTCAGGGTTGGTACCATTTTCAATAGTCACTCTTACTTAGGTATATTTACTGAGCCTGAGGTTTATTGAACACTGTTACCAGGGTGGAGCGTAGCTAATTTTTTGCGGTTAAGCCGAATGGCTTGGGGGTTTCAATTGGCTGTTAGTTCATGTAACTTTAAAAATCTTTTTGGGAGGGTATGTCTCCAATATTTTGAGGAAAACAACGTGTTTAGCAATAAAACGATAACAATGGCTTTGTTCGGGTTTTTTAGTTTGTTCAGTTTGAGCGTTTTTTCTGATTCAATAATTAACAAACCGGTAACGACGATTAATGGCGAAATACCACCGGGCATACTCGCGCCGTTGGGCAATAGCTTTGTGATGCTCGATACAATAACCGCTGACGGTAGTCGCTTGGTCATTCACAATGGAGTGCGATTAGCTGGGACGAGGGTTGGTATTCATATCCATGATTTTGGCGGTTGGACTTGCGTCATCTCCGGCACGATTACCGACTTTGTAGAAGGGCAGGAGCCAACAGAAAATCCGGCCGGTACGTGCTATTACATGCCGCCTCATACGCCCATGACCGCTGCGAATCTCGGTACTGAAGATGCGATCGTTATCGATACCTTTGATCTTCCGGAGGGTCAAAAAATGATTACTATTCTCGAGCCTGGGTATCCGGGTTACGTTGCTGATTGATTGTCAGCTAAAAAATATCAGCGGCTCCTTCGGGAGCCGTTTTTGTTTTATATGGCTTCGCCTGCTGGGCTTGAGCCAGTGCCAGTGCCCCAATGATTAACAGTCCGGTTTGGTCGGTACTTGGTATATAAGTTTAACCTTGGTATCAACGGGTTGTGATGAGTTTGTGTGGGTGTGGCGGACTTTTTGAGTGAGTAGGTGTGCTTAGGGTGTGCTGGCCTGAATCGCCCAGCTGGAGTGCTTTTGTTGTGATTAAGTGAATGTACAAGGGGGAAATCGCGTCGCAAGGACCGTAGTATTGACTGTTTATTGTGGTTTTTTTTATAATCTAAAATTAATAATAAAAATTCAGACGTCTATCCTCTCCCCAATGATTCAATAAAATGGAATCTAGAGTGTGAGACATGATTACCTAGTGGCCTCATTCTGTCGGAGCTTGTTGCTTTAGGTTTGATGAAAAATAAGAAAAACTTTGGGAGTAATTTATTTTGAAGCAACTATTAAAATGTTTGATATTTTTTTTGGCAGCGAGCTTGGTGCTCGAGAGTAACGCTGGCCAACTCGAGTCCGGAGGGCCAGAGCTTCCGGCGACAGGCACGCGAACGCTGGGCGTCGGTCAATATATTCGTGTTGATGATGGCAACCAATTAAGTGAGTCTCAGCTGCGAGAAGTCCTGTTTGAAAGTCAGTATTCAGTGGCAGCATTGCTGAATGAGATGTCTTACGGTGCCTTCAATTTAGAGGAGTCTTTCATTGTATCAATGAACCCCGACGAACTTTATCCGCCTGAGGGCACTTGCCATCCCGCCGGATCGAATATGCTCGTGGATGTTGATGAGAAGCTCGAGCCTAATCCAGATTGGCTTGCACTCGATCATTTTATTGGCGTGATCCACCCTGCGGGCGCTTGTAACTTTAATGTGGGCAGTTTTGGTCATCAAAGTTTCTTTGGAGTAGAAGACCCAAACGACATCTATAACGTCTCACTTAACGGTGGTGTTAGCTTCCTTGATGGAGTTTTCCTGCCTGTAGCGCGCTCTACGGCAAAGCCTTCTTATCGCGAGGGCTATGCATCAGACCCATTTGGCAATTTCGTTTTTTTAACCCCGGGCGATTTAAGTTCAAAAGTTTTCTTGTGTGCACTTGATAACCAAAATGAAGTTATTCCAGATACCGCACCTATTGGCAACGACCCAGCTGTGACGCGATGTGAAATTATATCGGAGAGTGATAATGAACGTTGCCTTAAACGCACGGAAGACACACTTAACCCCGATGCAAACCTTTGCCAAATAGCCACAGTGCTTCAGCCAGACTTTGCTCAGGTGTCTAACGGTACTTACGCACACGAGTTCTTACATGGTTATATACCTCTGCACGCTAATGCCTATCGGTGCACTGCTGAGCAGCCTCTTTCAGATTTGCCTGAGAATTGCGATCAAACTGGGCCGCATCAACACGATATTATGGGTTCTGGTGGGCGGGTAGCAGGAACACACATGAACGCCTACTTTAAAGATTTCTTGGGGTGGATGCCGCCCACCAGTAAATTAACTGTTAACAGCGGGGGTTCCTATACCGTAGAGCTCTTTGATCTGGCCCAGCCTGCGCCGGGGGCTTCTGACAAACTTATGGTAGAGATTCCACTAACAGAGAATATACCTGCGCGCGCGCCTGACGGTAGTTCATTCGAATTTGATACCCTAACGATTGAATTTCGTGGCCACACTGGGTTTGATATCCGCGAGAGAGCATATGTGAATTACATTGAACCTACTGAAACTGGCGCCACACGTCGTAACTTGGCCGACGATTACAATAAGTTCGGTGCGTTAATACAAGGCTTGCGATGCTCAAATTTACCTTACCCATGGTCGCCATGTATTCCCTATGAAATAGACATGACCCCGGGATCAATTCCAGCGCTTGGGCTGAATCTTTCAGAAAATTATCAAAAGGTTTACGATCCGGTCGACGGATATCTTCAAGAGGGGCATAGTGTTCAGGTGCCGCGCAACGGTATAACCATTGCAGTTACCGACACGAGTAATGCACCTGTTTCGATTACCGTAGTTATTACGGTGGTCGACCCCAACGATGCAGATACGGATGGCGACGGCACTAATGACGTTTTGGATAACTGTGAATTCATTGCCAATGCGGATCAGCAAGACTTTGATCAAGACGGGCAGGGAGATGCCTGTGACAGTGATAAAGACAATGACAGCTTTTTGTCGACCAATGACGATGATGACTTTAATGAATATTTATCCACCGATCCCGACGGAGATTTAGTTGATAGCTCAGGTGCCGACCACTACACCAGCAATGTATGCCTTATTTCTCCGGGGTGCACAGAAGGTGAGGCTTGTGCAACTATCTGTTATGTGCCACCGCAAGACAATTGCCCCTCTATTGCGAATGCGCAACAGTTAGATTTTGATAATGATAATGAAGGCGATGCATGTGACTTAGATATTGATGGCGACTTAATGCGTAACACTGTTGAAGTAGCCTTAGGTACAAATCCTAGTGACCCAAGTGATGGTGATGAAGCTGAACAAGCTGCTATAGAGGCATCAAGTGAGCCAACTAAAAATGT
>Ga0075467_10004462_pt1 | contig 10377 bp, 10 predicted proteins | sample DEB08_DNA_9_FD_75067 | JGI IMG/M metagenome (GOLD analysis project Ga0075467, IMG submission 75067) | Aqueous microbial communities from the Delaware River and Bay under freshwater to marine salinity gradient to study organic matter... | ecosystem: Environmental > Aquatic > Marine > Coastal ... | reverse complement strand
TGAAATCCTTATTCCATGTGCAGCAAGGTTAAACGTTAGAAGAAACCGCCTTGGTACGTTAAAGCGTATGCCGGGTGGTGTGGGGGGGACGGCGGCTTCGGCCGCCTACCCATCCCGATTTGGGTTTTTTATTTTAGACCGCCATAAATGACGGTCAACCCGGTGGCGCGCGGGTTCGTCGTCATTCATGGCGACCTCAGGCAGCGCCTTCCAGATTTACCAGGGCTTTCTCCTAAAAGCCGTTTTAGCAATTTCCGCCTTTTTGCCCCAACCCTAAAGGGAGAAAAGGCAGAAATCGCTAAAACTCCCTTAAGGGTCGGGGCAAATTTTAGTAGTTTTTGTCTTTTTTACCTGGCTTTTCTTTTTAGAAGAAGACCCTTTCCAGCGGAGAAAACTCAAATTTGTCTTATACTTACGCTGTGAGCCGCTACCTACCTACTTGGCTCCGCCAGCAGCACAAATTCAATCAGAAAAACCGGAACGCAAACCAACACCCCCCTCATCCATGTCCAAAAAAATCTGCATCTTCTGTGGGGCCCACCCCGGCAATTCCCCGGCCATCATCGAGCAGGCGATGGCACTCTGTACCTTGCTGATCGACCGCGATTACGACCTCGTCTACGGCGGCGGCGAAAGCGGCCTGATGGGGGTCATTGCCGACCAGTTCCTGGCCCGGGGGCGGCGGGTCATCGGCATTCGACCCCGCAAGCTGATCGCCGACGAAGCCGTTCACCACGGCCTCAGCGAGTTGGCGGTGGTGGAAGATATGTTCGAGCGGAAAGCCGAAATGATGGCCCTGTCCGACGCCTTCATCGCGCTGCCCGGCGGTGCCGGTACCCTCGACGAGCTGCTCGAGGTGTACACCCAGGTGAAAATCGGCTACCTGCACAAATTCTGCGGTGTCCTGAATACCGATAATTATTACCTGGGCCTGACGATCCTGCTGGACAACATGGTGGCCAAAGGATTCCTGCGGGCCACCGACCAGGCGGCCCTCTGCCTGAAGGACACCCCGGAGGAGCTGGTGGCCGCCCTGACCGACTTTGGTTAAGTTGCCCCTATTGTTTACCCAAACCACCCAAGCCATGATTTTTACCCCTCCAGAAATTGCCCAGTTGCGGCAGGATACGCCCGCCTGTGCCTCGTTTATTCATTTCAACAATGCGGGTTCGGCCCTGCCGCCGACGCCGGTGACGCAGGTGATGCAAGCCTACCTGGCCGAGGAAGCCGCCCTGGGCGGTTACGAGCTGGCCGCCCGGCAAGCCCAGGAAAACCAGGCCTTCTACCCCGCGGTGGCCAGCTTCCTGAATACCGCCGCGAGAAATATCGCCTGGGCCACCAGCGCTACCGATGCCTACAACCGGGCCCTGTCGGCCATTCCTTTTGCGGCGGGCGAGGTGATTCTGACCACCGAGAACGACTACGTGTCCAATCACCTGGCTTTCCTGCAGGTGTGCCGCCGGTTTGGTGCGCGGGTGGTGGTGGCTGCCGAAAGCCCCGCGGGTGGGGTAGACGTGGCCGACCTGGTGCGCCTCATCGACGTGCACCAGCCCCGGTTGGTGGCGGTGACCCACATGCCGACCAGCAGTGGCCTCATCCAGGACGTGTACGCCATCGGGCGGGCTTGCCGCGCGGCGGGGGTCTGGTACCTGGTAGATGCCTGCCAGACGGCCGGCCAACTGCCGCTCGACGTAGCCGCCATGGGGTGCGACTTTCTCTCGGCAACCTTCCGCAAATTTCTGCGCGGCCCGCGGGGGGCGGGCTTTCTCTACGTGTCGGACCGGGTACTCGCTACCGACCTGGCGCCCCAGTACATCGACCTCCACAGCGCCACCTGGACGGGCGACACCTCTTACACGTTGCAAGCCGATGCCCGCCGGTTTGAGCTCTGGGAACGCAACTTTATGTTGGTACAGGGGGCTACCGAGGCCGTGCGCTATGCCCAGACCATTGGTTTGGCCCGCATTGCGCAGCGCACTGCCCAGCTCGCGGCCCACCTGCGCGCGGCGCTGGCTACCCTGCCCGGGCTGCGGGTGCTCGACCACGGCGAACACCTGGGAGCCATCGTCACCTGTACCGTGCCGGGCCACGACCCGCTCCGGCTGCTGCAAACCCTCCGCGAACAGCACATCCACACCTCCGTGACGACCTTAGACTATGCCCGCCTGGATCTTCAGCGCAAGGAAGCGGCGTGGGTACTCCGGTTTTCTCCTCACTATTACAACACTATTGAGGAAATTGAAAAAGTAACCAAAGTTTTTTTTAAAATTATTTGTTGATAAAACTAATTTGTTTTAACTTGCAACCAAATTAATGGATACCAAATTTTTTGTACATAAATAGAAACAGCTATGATTTCAAACGACCGGCGAGATCTCAATGATCGCTTTATCAAGGTTTTTAAAATTCTGGAAGAACGCGGAGACGTGATTAAGAACGACCGGGGCGGGAAGGGGCTGGGCGATTTTGCCGATAAAATTGTCGGCAACCGCGCTTACGGACACATCATCAGGGCTTTTCTCAACGAAGACGACAAACGCTGCATCAGCTACGAACAGGCGCGCCGCGTTTGCCACGAGTACGGCGTAAATTACTCCTACTTGTTGGAAAATGAAGGTACACCCTTCGGTTTGGACCTGCCCAACCCCAGTGAGTCGGAAATTGTGTACAATGGCAATATCCTCTTCACCACCACCGAGGCTTTCGCCGGGGTGGCGCTGGACAACAGTTCGTTTAAAGTAGAAACCAACGATTTCTTTGCCATTCCGGGGCTGTCCGGTGGCGGGCTGGTTGCTTTCCCGATCAACGGCAACAGCATGGAGCCGGTGATCAACGACCAGGACATTGTCGTGAGCCGCGAAATTGCCGGCGTCCACGAAATCAAAGACAACAAAATCTACGCCGTCAAGAACAACGGTTCGGTGTGGGTGAAATACGTACAGCGTATCCAGAACGAAAAAGGCCGGGTGACCCACCTCAAACTGATCTCCGCCAACCACCTGGAATACGATCCCTTTATCGAAGAAGTCAACGAATATACCCGCCTCTATCAGGTGATCCGCCGGGTAAGTTCCCTGTAAAAGTTCCCACCAGCTAAAAAATCAAAATGGTCCTCATTCGTGCGAATGAAGACCATTTTGAAAGATTTATCCTGCTGTTTTTTGTTTTCCTCCCGGGGAGTGCTTGCGCTTGCCCGGGAGTTTTTATTTATCCTGTAACAAAGGTAGTAAAAATTGTTGAATTAGTTGGGTGTCTGATATAGCCATTGTGTGCATTGACCGTATAACAAGCGCTTAGTTTTTCAATTGAAAAGACAAAGGGGGGCCCTTCTGAACTTTTAACCCTATGACCCCAACCGTCTTATCCCCTGGTGCGATGTAGCAAGGCCACAGGTAATACTTGTCCAGTTCGAGATAAAAACGTTCATTGGCCTTATTTTCTATTTCTCTTTTTATGCCAACGCCCAGGCCATCAACCACTGAATCCCCAAAGCCGCGTCCAAGGACAATCGGTGCATACTTGTTGTTGTATTTATCTTGTAATAACAATTCATACGTCTGATCTAGCTCGAGCAGGCTTAGTGGCCCCAAAGGGCCCGACACCAGGAAGTCATCTGAAAAAAACAGCGTATCAGGACTGTCGTTGATGATTTGTACCGCCACCAGGCTTACGCCTTTGCCTTAAATTGGGGGAGATTCCGTCAACTATGCAAATTCTTCCATACCAGGTCTTGTTGATCGGTCTCAATCCAGTCTACCGCTAACTCAGCCAACCTTTTTACTTCCTTGCTGTAAAAGGCTTTCTTTTCTTCCGGCATTTCACCTGGGGTCAAAGGGTACAGCTCAATATCCACGAAAAAGTCTTTTCAGATTTTCATCATGTAACAATACGACTTTATTGTCTTTGGTCAAAAAAACATCAAATTCCGTACCATCACAATATGGGTTATCAATCGCAGACTGGATGGCTGGTAAAGTGTTCTCCTGGTATTCGGTAACAAGACCCCGATGGGCAAGAATGAGGGGCCTTTTTTTCATTTTTTTCATTTAGAAATCACCAATGTGAGTGCTGTGGCGTTTAGCTCGGCCTGGGTATATGCATTGCGAGTGTCTGGAATGGACTCCTTCCGCAATAAAGATAGTGATATATCCGGTGGTGCAAGTCCGCCGGCGGCGAGTTGGTGAAGCCGTCAGGTAAGTGGTCGCCGAGCGGCGTGTAACCGATTTCTTCTAAAACCCTTTTCCGATTTTAAGTGAAAATGCGGGAAAATTTTCCTCATCCTCATTATGTGAGATGCGTGGACCGGCATCAAGGCTAAGCCGGAGATTATTTTTTGTCAGGACATTTATTCCTATTGGAAAATAGGTCATCACACCGCCGGCGAATCCCCAGGCGGGCATTGCGCCCACATAGAAGTTCACTCGTCTGTTTCTAATTGCAGGAAAATACAACTTGGCTCCCAGTGAGGCTCCGATAACGCCAAGTTGGATTTCTGTTCCGATATGCGGGGTCAATAATCGTTCGTAACTAACCCCAAACCATGGTTCATCGATTCAGATTTTGAGGCCAAGAAGATTTTTTGGAGGACTTACTTGCTCACTTTCCTGGGCTACTTCATCTTGGCAAAACGCTATCATCGGTAAGCAAAGTAGAAGAAGTACGACAAGTTTGTATTTATTAATTCGCAACATATTTTCTGTTTTTGATTATTGCCAACATTGGCAAAGTAGCCTAAATATACCCTTACGCCACTGACCTAGGTTTCCGATAGGGGGTATCGTGTGAAAATACATTTAATACCGTAAATTTTAAAATTCGTTTTTATAATTACGGGCAAAAAAGGGATTGCGTCAACAGTCAGCCAAATAAATTTAGCTGGACCTAATCCATCCGCGTCAAATCAAGATCCCGGATCATGAGGAGGTAGCTGGCCGAGAAGGCAATGACGTTGTCGAAGGAGAGGGCCGTCACGGCGGGCCGCAGGTTGGAGTAGCGGTCGCGGTGTTTGCGGACGATCTGGTCGATGGCGCGGCGGATGTTCTTGCTGTGGAGTTGCAGGGTGGTGGGGTCGCAGTAGTCGGGCTGGAAGCCGAGGTCGCGGAAGTAGGCCGGTTCGGTGACGCGGAAGAAGAGGTGGAAGAAGTCGCGATCGGGCTGGGGGATGGCGTAATTGAACAAGGCGTAGCCGATGAGGTAGCTGGGGATGGCGGCCGCAATTTTGAAGTAGCCGTTGTCGCGGTACCAGTCCATTTGGTGCAGTTCCGAGTCGATGAGGTTGACAATGCGATCGTGGGTGACGGGGGCCGTGATGCCAAACGTCGTCTGCACGCGGTACATCTCGCGGCTGTACTCGCTTTCCGAGCGCTCGAGCAGGGCGCGTAGGTCGTTGATGAGGAGCTGGTTTTTCTGCTGGGCGGTGAGGGCGTTTTCCTTGGAGAAGAAGTGGCGGTGTATGCGTTCGAGGGTCTCCATGGTGAACCCTTCGGGCTTGGTGAGGTAGTCGATCTTGTAGACGAGGTCGAGCAGCAGGTAGGCGATCCCGCCGGGGTATTCGTTGCGGTCGAGGGCGCCATTTTCGGCTTCGGCGAGGGTATCGCGAATCTGCTGCTGGATAAACTGGTGCTTGCAGTGGGTTTCGTCGGGGGGTAGGGGCACCAGGTGGGTGCTGTCGACGGGTTCCATCTGGCCAAACTCTTCGAGCAGGAGGTCGTCCTGTTTATTGGCCTGGGTGGCCAGCTCTTTGAGGGCGTAGTAGAGTTTGTAGGGGGAAGCGTCGACGGTTTCGGTATCGAAAACCACGGTGATGTGCTGGTCGGGGTCGAGGGCGTAGCGGCTGAATTTCAGGGAGTAGTTTTGCTCCACCAGGCGCCGCAGCAGTTCTGGCCGGGGTTCGCTGATGCGGGCCACGCGGGCTTCGGCGCGCAGCCGGTAGCGGGTAGCCCAACCTACGATGCGCTTACTGCCCTGGAAAAATTCGAACGACAGGCCCTGGCCCGTGGTTTCCCAGTGCACATTGTCTTCGGCCTCGTCGCGCAGGAAGGTCAGGAACTGTTCGTAAGAAGCCAGGTAGCGGCCGTCTTCGAAGTCGGCCAGGGCGGCATCCCAGGCGTCGTAGCAACTGGTGGCCTTGTAGGAATCGCTATAGCGGCCGAAGCGGATGTCGGGCTGGACATTTTCCAGGTCTTTGCTGCCAAACCAGCGTTCGAAAAAGCTCATTCAGGGGTGTTTGTTGCGCACGAAGTTAACCGCTTGTTTTGGAATGTCCAAAACCAACGGCCTGCTCGGTAGGGTGTGGTCAATTGTTGGTCTTGCGTTGGTAGGTCAGGGTGCCACCGTTGCTGCCCAGCAGGCTGAGCTGCAGTTGCTGGTCGGTGTGCTGGACGATGGTGAAACACATCTGGTTGTAGGGGCTGGCGACGACAAAACAGGGCCGGGCCGGGCCCACGCCGTTGGTGCAGCTGTTGGGACACACTTCGAAATAGGTCATGTTTTCTTCTACGACCTTGTTGCCCTCGTAGTAGGAAATGTACTTGCCCGGGAGGAAGTGAACCATCTCTCCGGGATCCAGGGTCGATACCCACTGGCCCATCATGGGGGCAAATTCAGCGGGCGCCTGCGCCACACCTTTGGTCGAATACGAAACCGGAATGGTGTCGGCTGGCAGAACAGCTGCGGCGGCCTGCTCACTCAGGATGGCGGGTGAAACATAGGTGCGGGCCGTCACCGGTTCGGCGGTCACGGCATTTTGCTTGGCGGTGGTATCACAGGCCGCCCAGGTCAGGCTGACGAACAGAAAGATAATGGTGGTACGGATCATAATGGTTGTGATTGAGGTCTGCGTGAACAATATTACTAAAAATTTGGGGTCACCAACCAATTTTAACGGCTTTGTACGCATTATTAAACCAGGATCGTGGCTTTCTTGTTTGATTGTCAGCTAATTTCGCGGTTATTCCTTCAGAAGTCCTTAAAATTGCGTCCGCTTAAACGCAACCAGTCGCCAAGTCTATGTCAGTAAACGTTCAGCAGCTCACCAAAATTTATGGCACCCAGCGGGCCGTCGATGGCATTGATTTTGAAGCGAAGCCGGGAGAGATCCTGGGTTTCCTGGGCCCCAACGGGGCGGGCAAAACCACCACCATGAAAATCATCACGGGCTACCTGCCGCCGACGGCCGGCCAGGTGACGGTCTGCGGGATCGACGTGGTGACCAATACCCTCGATGCCCAGCGCCAGATCGGGTACCTGCCCGAACACAACCCCCTCTACAAAGACATGTACGTGCGGGAGTACCTGACGTTTGTCGCCCGCCTGCAACAACTGCCCCGCCCCAACCATCGGATTGACGACCTGGTGGAGATGACAGGCCTGGGCAAAGAACAGCACAAACTCATCGGCGAACTGTCCAAAGGCTACCGCCAACGCGTGGGCCTGGCCCAGGCCATGCTCCACGACCCCCAGGTGCTGATCCTCGACGAGCCGACTTCCGGCCTGGATCCCAACCAGCTGGCCGAAATCCGCAGCCTGATCAAGCAACTCGGTGAGCAGAAGACCGTCATCTTCTCTACCCACATCATGCAGGAAGTACAGGCCTTGTGCAACCGGGTGGTTATTATCAACCAGGGCTCCCTGGTGGCCAACGACCCCATCGAGCGCCTGCAAGCGCGCCTGCAAGGCGAGATTCTGGTGACGGTGACCTTTGCCAAACCCGTCAGCAAAGCCGATTTGACGGGGCTGGCGGGCGTGCAGCAGGCCACCAGCCTGGGCCATAACCGCTGGCGGCTGGCGGCCGTCGGAAAGACGGATATCCGGCCGGCGATCTTCCACCTGGCAGTCGCCAAAGACGCCCCCCTGCTGGAACTGCGCCAGGAGGAGCTGAGTATTGAAGATGTCTTCCGCCAACTAACGGAAAAAAAAGTGGCCGTATGAAAAAATGCTCCGGACTCCTGCTCCTGCTGGGGCTGCTCGTACAACTGTCGGGCCAGGCCGCCGTTGACAGCGTAGCGGTCGACGTCAACTTTCAGTTTGTGGACGGGCTCTATCCCAACGTAGCTGCCCTCAAGGCCCACCGCCCCGCCCTTGTTTTTGGTAACCTGGCCGGCAAACTGGTGCTACAGGAAGAAGAATACCTGCTGAAAGTGGAATCGCTCTACCCCAAAGGCCGGCCCGATCTGGCTATTCCGCTGGCCGATATCGGGGTAATCTGCTTCAACGGCTTGCCCTACTTTCGCGCTTACGAAGATTCTCTGCGGCAGTTCACCGTCTACGCAGGCCTGCGGGTGCGGGGGCGCCTGAGCTACTACACCTACGAGCAACAGCAGCCAGACACCGTGCTGGTGAAGGCCTACAACCCGGTGACGGGCCGACCGTTCCGGCAACAAGCCATTATCCGCACTTTGCCGCAACTGGTGGAAAAGGTCGTCGACCTGGCTACCGGCCTGTACTACGATTTCAACCTCGAAAATATGCTGCACCTGCTGGCTGCCGACCCCGCCCTGGTGTCTTCTCTGCGGGAACTGGAACCGGCCGAAGCCGAAGCCCGCCTGCAACGTTGCCTGCTGATTTTCGACGACCGCCATCCGCTTTATTTGCCCAAACCTGAATAGCTCACCCTATGCTTAGTATATTTCGCAAAGAGATCAACCTGTTTTTCAGTTCCCTCATCGGCTACATCGTAGTCGGGGTGTTCCTGGTTATCCTGGGCCTGTTTCTCTTCGTCTTTCCGGATACCAGCATCCTGAACTACGGCTTTGCTTCCCTGGATCCCCTGTTCTCCATGGCGCCGAATATTTTTGTTTTCCTTATTCCTGCGATCACCATGCGTACTTTTGCCGAAGAACAGCAGAGCGGAACCATTGAGCTGCTCCTTACCCGCCCGATTTCCGACTGGCAGATTATCGGTGGTAAATATTTTGCCAGCCTGGCCCTGGTGGTGTTCGCTTTGCTGCCCACGGTGCTCTACTACTACACCGTCTACCAGCTGGGCGCGCCGGTGGGCAACCTCGACTCGGGCGGCATCCTGGGATCCTACATCGGGCTCCTGTTTCTGGCTGCCGGCTTTGTGGCCATTGGGGTATTTGCCAGCGCGGTCACCCAGAACCAGATCGTAGCTTTCCTGCTGGCTACGGCCATCTGCTTCTGGTTTTTCTGGGGTTTCGATTATTTTGGCCGCCTGCCCATCTTTGTGGGCAAGGGCGACGATTGGGTGCAGATGATGGGTATGCTCTACCACTATGACAGCCTCAGCCGCGGGGTCCTCGACTCGCGCGACGTGGTGTATTTCCTGAGCCTCACCGGTCTGTTCTGGTTTCTTTCCATGTTGGCGCTCGAGCGGCGGAAGTGGTAACTTCAGGTCGTGGGTGCCCGTTTGCGCACCTTTATCCATTATCTGCCCAGGTACCTCCAAACACGTAAGTAGTTATTCGTTATGAAACGCAGCACACAAACGATCATCCAGTTTTTCCTCGGCCTGGCCGTCTTCATCCTCCTCAACGTGGTGGCCAATAGCCGCATCGGGGGGCGCCCGCTGTACGGCTCCCTCGACCTGACGGAAGAAAAGCGCTATACCCTGACCCCGGGCACCGAGACCCTGCTGGAAAACCAAAAAGAAGTTCTCTTTGCCCGCGTCATGTTGGAGGGCGAATTTCCCGCGGGCTTCAAGCGCCTGCAGGAGGCTACCCGCGAAATGCTGGAAGACTTTCGGTCGGTATGCCCTTACCTGGAATACGAATTTTACGACCCCAACCAGGGTAGCGTCGATGAGATCAACACCCGGCGGGAGAAATTCAAGGAGGCGGGCATTATCCCCGTCAACCTGCGGGTGAAAGGAGTAGATGTCACCTCCACAACCGCCATCTACCCGTACGTGATCTTCAACCTGGGCGAACGCACCGTTCCCGTGAATATCCTGGAAAACGAGGTGCCCGGTGTGCCCAGCGACGTCATCCTCAACAACGCGGTGGCCTTGCTCGAATACAAGTTTGCCAGCGCCATCCAGCAGCTCAACCGGGCCTACAGCCCCATCATCGCCTTCTCGTCGGGGCAGGGCGAGTTGCCTCCCATCCAGACGGCCGACCTGGAGAAAGAATTGCGCAAATCCTACGACGTCGGCCACCTCGACCTCGACAGTGTGGCCGTCATCCCGACCGAGATCGCGGCGTTGGTCGTAGCCAAACCGACTTTGCCCTTCAGCGAAAATACCAAATTTAAGCTCGACCAGTACGTCATGAACGGCGGTAAGGTTCTCTGGCTGCTCGACCGCGTGGCCGTCGACCTGGACAGCCTGCAGGGGCGCAAAAACTATTTCCCGAAGGCTTATGAGCTCAACCTCGACGACCTGCTCTTCCGCTACGGCGTGCGGATGAACGACGACCTCGT
>Ga0075467_10004460_pt1 | contig 10378 bp, 12 predicted proteins | sample DEB08_DNA_9_FD_75067 | JGI IMG/M metagenome (GOLD analysis project Ga0075467, IMG submission 75067) | Aqueous microbial communities from the Delaware River and Bay under freshwater to marine salinity gradient to study organic matter... | ecosystem: Environmental > Aquatic > Marine > Coastal ... | reverse complement strand
GTAATCATTAGTAATGATGACCTGTTAATTGATAAACGCATAGACGAGTTAGTCGCACAGGGAGAACAAAACAGCACAACTGTATCAGTTGTGTCAGCTGTATCAGAAGAAGAAATCAATACGCTTTTAGCAAATGCGGAGCGTAAAATTCAAACTGAAAAAACTCTTGATTCAAAGAAAATAGATCGAGCAGCGCTGCTTGGGGATGTTGAATCTGAAATGGAAGATAGTTTTAGGGAAAAAATTTTTACGGCTTTGGGGGACGGCTATAATATCATAAAAACTGCCGTAGTAGATCGCAATAATTAATATTCATCAATTAGCCTATCAGGCACATAAATCACGAACATTATGAAAATTATTCTAATCAGCCTCGCATTAACGATGTGGGTCTTGGCAACAAACTTGGGCTATTCGCAAGAAACGGAAGAAATATCAGTTGTAATTGAGCAACTTGAAGAGAAAAAAGAAGATGTGGTAAACGCTGAAAAGCGAGCTTTAAAACAAGATATTGAGAGAATAAATTATCAATTTGAAAAGCAAGAAATCACGTTTGAAGAGGTTGAAACTTTAAAAAAGCTTTCAGCAGAGAAACATGCACTTAACATAGAGAATAAAGTAGCCATTCTAGACAATCAAATCTCACTTATAAAGCGAAATGGAGAGATAGATTTAAATGATAATATGGGTAAAATTGAGATTGGAATAGGTGCTGTAGATAAAGAAGGGGATTTCTTAGTGGGCGTGAAAATTAATGATGGAAAACAGCATAAACGAAAATATGATCGACGTACTACTTGTGGGTTAGTTTTTTCTTTTGGTCTAAACAATGTTGCCACTGAGGGTGAATCTTTAAACGACTCCGACTTTAAGATATGGGGAAGTAGGTATGCCGAATTTGGATTCTCTTTTAAAACTAGAGTTTTTAAAGAGAGCAATTTTCTTAGGTTTAGATATGGCCTGTCAATTCAGAAAAATGGTTTGAAGCCAACAGATAACAGATATTTTGTTGAAACTGGATCACAAACTGAATTACAGGTGTACCCTACTGATCTAAATAAATCAAAGTTCAGAATAGACAATCTGGTTATCCCTATTTATTTTGAAATTGGACCTTCGAAGAAAATTGAAAAGCATGATCATATTAGATATAGTACTCGCAGACAATTCAAGTTTGGATTTGGAGGCTATGCAGGACTTAGATTAAGTTCTCGACAGAAACTAAAGTATAATGATGGCAATAGTAATGTGAAAGAAAAGCTGATTGGGCGCTACAATACTAACAACGTAATCTATGGCCTTGGCGCGTATATCGGAGCTGGTGATGTTTCACTTTATGCTAAATACGATCTCAATACTATATTTAAAGATAATCCCATAGCGCAGCGAAATATATCCTTAGGCTTGAGATGGGACTGGTATTAGGGAATAAGAGATTTGCTCTATTAATAGGCTTCTTTCGGGAAGCCTTTTTTGATTTTAAAAAGTATATTTGTCTATCTTTTTTATTGAAAATATATTCTTTTGATTGCAAGAACCACCATAGACAATGTATTTGAAACTGCCCGAGTTGAGGAGGTAATAGGGGATTTTGTGCAACTTAAGAAGTCGGGAAGTAACTTTAAAGGATTGAGCCCTTTTACAGATGAGCGTTCCCCGAGTTTCATGGTATCTCCTGTAAAACAGATTTGGAAAGATTTCTCTAGCGGAAAAGGCGGGAATGTAGTAGCATTCCTAATGGAGCATGAACATTTCACCTACCCTGAAGCTATTAAATACTTAGCAAAGAAGTATGGAATAGAGATTGAAGAAACGGTTCAGTCTAATGAACAGAAAGAACTGGCTGACGCACGTGAAAGTCTCTATTTGGTTAGTGATTTCGCTAAAGAGTATTTTCATAGTACATTACTAAAATCAGATCAGGGGAAAGCTATCGGACTTTCATATTTCAAGGAGCGTGGTTTTACCGATGAGATTATAAAAAAATTCGAGTTAGGTTATTCTCTAGATCAATGGGATGCATTTACGACGGCTGCAATTCAAAAGGCTTATAAACTAGAATACCTTGAGAAAACTGGCTTAAGTATTGTAAAAGGAGAAAAGCAATTCGACCGTTTTAAGGGTCGTGTCATTTTCCCTATTTTAAGTATGAGCGGCAGAACTTTAGGGTTCGGTGGGCGAATACTTAAAACGGATAAAAAAGCAGCTAAGTATCTCAATTCTCCCGAAAGCGATATTTACCATAAAAGTAAAGTGCTCTATGGAATCTACTTGGCAAAACAAAGCATAGCTAAAGAGGATAATTGTTATCTGGTGGAAGGATACACAGATGTAATACAGTTATACCAGGCTGGTATTCATAATGTGGTTTCTTCGTCTGGAACGGCACTTACGTCGGATCAAATTCGATTGGTGAACCGTTTGACGAAAAATATAACGGTTCTTTTCGATGGAGATGCTGCCGGATTGAGGGCCTCTTTGAGAGGAGTGGATCTTATTTTGGAGCAGGGGATGAATGTCAAGATTTGTACTTTCCCAGAAGGGGAAGATCCCGATAGTTTTGCTCGAAGTAATTCTTTAGAAGAGATTACCACTTATTTAAATGAAAAATCTCAGGATTTCATAAGTTTTAAAGCTTCCTTATTAGCGACTGAAGCTAAGAATGATCCTGTTAAAAAAGCAGAAACGATTCGGGATATGGTGGTTAGCATCGCAAAAATTCCAGATGTCATTAAGCGAGAGGTCTATATAAAGGAGTGTTCTCGTATTATGGATATTTCTGAGGAGGTATTGTTTGATACACTCGCTCAGATCCTTCAAAAAGAACGAAAAGATACAGGTAAAAAGACCGTAGCAGCACAGGTTTTTGATGTAGTACCTTCAGAAAACCAAGCAGCTAAAAAAGTAAACGTGCTGTATGAGCTTGAACGTAAGATTATTGAATTGTTGCTGTTATATGGCACAGTAGAGGAAGAGTTCGAGGAATTAATACTAGAGACAAATGAGAAGGGAGAGATTGGCTTTAAGCCTGAAACAGTAAAAGCTAAGGTGTTTGAAAAGGTATATCTTGATCTGCAAGATGATGAAATCGAATTTGCAAACGAAGACTTTAGAGTTTTATACTATGAAATAATAAATAAGCTAAATACAGAACAAGGTTTTCAAATTGATACCTTTATTAACGAACTTCAAGCAGATAAAGCTTCGTCAATTACAGATATATTAATGGACGACGAACGCTATAGCTTGCATGATTGGGAAAGTAAACAAATCTATGTAAAAGAGAAAACACACACTATCGCACAGATAGTAAGTGAAACGATATTGAATCTTCGCCGCTATCTAGTATCTCAAAAAATTAACGAACTTTCGGAAGAAATTAATACACAAGAACCAGATGGTCGAGAAAATAGTCTACAGGACATTGTAGATTATATAACACTTAAAAAAGTACTTTCGGAAAAATTAAATAGAGTTTTATAATCTATCCAAACTGAAACATTCTAGACTGATGTATTAGATCTGCTAGATTGTCTACTTTCAGTTTTTTAAGCAAACGAGTTTTATAGGTACTCACTGTTTTCTCGTTGATGTTTAATGCATTAGCAATATCCTTATTGCGTTTCCCGCTAGAAAGTAAGTTTAATACTTCAACTTCTCTAGAGGATAATTTTTTATAACGACTTATTGCACTTGTTTCTCCAACATTTCTGCTTGTAAATGTGGATGTAAGTTCCTCGTTTAAGAAAATGCCACCTTTACCAATTTGTTTCAAAGCTTTTAAAAATAATTTTGTTGACGCAGTTTTAGGAACATAACCTGCGGCTCCAGATTTTATACTTCGTAAAGCATAAATTTCTTCTGGGTGAGTAGAATATATAAGAACCCGCATTTCTGGAAATTCAGTTTTAATGCTTCGCAACGCATTTATACCATTAACATCTGGCAAATCTATTTCCATTATAAGGATATCTGGGGTCGATAGTCTTAGATTTTTATAAAGTTCGCTTCCAGTGTTAGCTTTGCCAACAATAGTAAAGTTTTTGCTTTTCTTAAGTAAGCATGCGATTCCTTTTCGAGTGATCGGATGATGATCTGCAATAAAAATTGATTTCATTCTTCTAGTTTTTTCTTAACGAAAATCACTTAAATCAAACCCTGAAATAAGCGTGAGGTTTTTGTAATACTTATACTACAAATCAAAACTAGATAAAACTTTAGTGCCGTCAGATTTTTTTCGTTCAACTTAACGAAAACTCGTTAAAAAACACCTAATCCTTTAATTGGGGGGGGATTTCGCAGACTGGTATGGGTTGTATTTTATGTTGGTTGATTTTATTGAGTCGACTGTAAATCTCAAAAACAGTCTTTTCGCGTCCTACAAATTGATCTAAATTCCTACTTTTTTCTTGCATTTTCATAGCCCATTCCAATTCGTCGTAGCTTGCTCCGATTTGATCTTCATCTGTTCTATCATCTCCCCAAAGTCCATCGGTCGGTGCTGCATCGATAATGTTCTGATTAATACCTAGGAACCTTGCGATTTCGTAAACTTCAGATTTCATCAAATCGGCTATTGGGCTTAAGTCTACCCCTCCGTCTCCATATTTGGTATAAAAACCAACACCAAAATCCTCCACTTTGTTTCCGGTGCCGGCGACGAGATATTTTTTTAACGCGGCGAAATAATATAGGGAGGTCATTCTCAACCGCGCTCTGGTATTTGCAAGTGACATAAACCTTTCTTCCTCGTTTACTACTGGTGGGAATGCGGCTACCAAGCTCTCAAAAACCGGAGTTAGTTCCACTTCCTTCATCGATACTTTTGTATAATGGCTTTTAAGCCAATTAATGTGGTTTTGGGCTCTGCTTACTTGCGAAGGTGCTTGGTGTATTGGCATTTCTAAGCATAGTAACTCTAGTCCCGTCCTAGCACAGAGTGCAGAAGTTACAGCCGAATCTATACCGCCACTAATGCCTATGACGAATCCTTCCATTTTCGCCTTGACGGCATAATCTTTCAGCCAATGAACGATATGATTAACAACTTTTTCAGTTTGCATTTTATGAGATTTAATACGATTATAATAATACCTTTGCCGAACAAAAGTACTAAAAAGTAAAATTTAAAGAGGCAAGATGCGTTTGTCAATTATTGATGTTATTTTTATGAAATATTGCCTTTTAATTCTTACGGTTTTTCTGCTAATTAATTGCTCGTCAAGGAGTAACGTTGAGGAAGAGATTGGCGCCATACCCATGGAGGTTGATATCATTAGATTTGATAAAGAGTTTGCTAAAGCAACTCCGTCAAACCTTATAGCTTTAAAATCAAAATATCCAATTTTCTTTCCAGCTCAATATCACGATTCAATTTGGTTGCAAAAAATGGAGGATACCCTTCAGGGGCAGTTAAATGAGGAGGTTATAAAGAAGTTTCCAACTGAAGAAAAACTTGAAACTGAACTACGCTCAATATTTCAACATATTAAGTATTATTTTCCACAATTTGTTTCCCCTACGGTTGTTACGACTACTTCGGATGTGGATTATAAAAACAAAATAATAATCGCAGACAGTTTGCTTATAATCGCAGTTGATACGTATTTAGGTAGTGACCACCCTTTTTATGGAGGGATAAAAAAGTACATTTCTCAAAATTTAAATGAATCTCAATTAGGGCCGGATATAGCGACAGCATATGCGGGTCAGCTAGTTGTTAAACCTCAACGACGTTCGCTTTTGGAACAAATGGTTTTCTATGGAAAGGAGCTTTATCTTAAAGACTTATGGCTTCCGAACGCTAGTGATTCCGAAAAAATAGGCTATTCGGAGGAGCAATGGACTTGGGCGAAAGAGAATGAAAGTGAAATGTGGCGCTATTTTGTAGAAAAGGAAATACTTTTTAGCACAAATACAAAGTTACCAGCTCAATTTATTAATCCGGCACCGTTTTCGAAGTTCTATCTAGAAATAGATAATGAGTCACCTGGAATGGTGGGTCGCTTTTTAGGTTGGCAGATTGTAAGATCATATATGAAGAATAATGAATCTACAGTGCAACAATTAATGATTAAGAATGCTCAGGCACTTTTTAATGAATCAAAATATAAACCCTCAAAATAATGGAGAAACATAGTTCCGAAATTAAAATTAACGTAACACTAGACGAAAATAAAATTCCAGAAACATTACGCTGGACTGCAGAAGATGGAGGCGTGGACAATGAGGCGGCCAAGGCTGTATTATTATCTGTCTGGGATCACAAGGCAAAAGAGTCTCTTCGAATTGACTTATGGACTAAAGATATGCCATTAGACGAAATGAAAGTATTTTTTCATCAAACTTTAAGCGCAATGACAGATACCTTCGAGCGAGCTACTAATGATGCGAAAATGAGTGCGACCATGCGAGATTTTTGCGATTACTTTGCTGAAAAACTCGAGCTTAAAAAAAGCTAGTGAAACTCATCTTTGTATATAACGCCAACTCAGGCACAGTAAGTTCGATTTTGGACGGTTTGCACAAAATTGTTAGTCCGTCGACTTATGATTGTAACCTCTGTGCAATTACCTTCGGAAATTTTTCAGAAGACAAAATATGGAAGGCGTTTAGAGAGGAGTCTGAAGCTGAAATGGATTTCTACCATAAGGATGAATTTCTGAAACAATTTCGATCAAAATGGCTTCCAAAATATGATTTCCCAGTTTTACTTTCCGAAGAAAATGGAGAGTTAGAGATGTTTATTGATTCGCAGGAGTTGAATAATTTAGAAAATGTAAATCAATTGATTGCGACGATTAGGAAACGTCAATCTGAGTATTAAGTTTTCCCAGAAACCCTAATAATTCGTCTCGACCTTCAGAGTTACTTGCAGATGTTACGAAATATTGAGGCATTTCTTCCCAGACTTCTAACATTTTTTGTTCGTAAACTTCAATGTTTCTTTTAAGTGCATTTGGTTTTAACTTATCTGCTTTGGTGAAGATAATTGAAAAAGGCACTTGACTTTCGCCCATCCATTGCATAAACTCGAGATCTATGGGTTGTGGTTCAAGACGACAATCCACTAGAACAAAGGCCAATATCATTTGCTCTCTTTTCTCAAAATATTTAGTTATAAATTTCTGAAAAACCTTTTTAGAACTTTTAGATACGCGCGCATAACCATATCCAGGTAGGTCAACTAGATACCAGTTTTTATTAATTAAAAAATGATTTATTAATTGTGTTTTTCCGGGTCTTCCACTCGTTTTGGCTAGACTTTTACGCTGCATTAGCATATTAATCAAAGACGATTTTCCAACATTAGACCGGCCGATAAAGGCATATTCTGGAAGTCTGTCCTTAGGGCACTTGGCAACATCACTGTTGCTTACCACAAATTCTGCCGATTTAATTAACATATGTTGGAATTAGTAGCCTTTTTCTTGTAGCCATTTGTAAAGTACATCGTTGAATTCGTCAGGCCTTTCCATCATAGCAGCATGACCGCACTTTTTGATCCAATAGAGACTGGAGTCTGGAAGTAACTCATGAAATTCCTTGGCAACTTCAGGAGGCGTAACGTTATCATTTTCACCCCAAATTATACACGTCGGGTTCTTCATTTTAGGCAAATCTTTTGCCATATTATGACGAATAGCACTCTTTGCAATAGAGAGGGTTCGGATTAGTTTGTTTCGATCATTAACCGATTCATAGACTTCATCTACGATTTCTTTGGTTGCAATTTTTGGGTCGTAGAAAACATTTTCAGCCTTCTTTTGGATATAGTCGCGATCACCTCTTTTAGGATAGCTTTCACCCATAGCACTTTCGTATAATCCAGAGCTTCCAGTTATAACGAGCGCCTTTATTTTTTCAGGGAACATTTTAGTACATAAAAGGCCAATATGACCTCCTAAAGAATTCCCCAATAGTATTACTTCACTATGTCCTAAGTGATCGATGAAATCTGACACGTATTTCGCGAAATTTTTCACATTGGTTTTTAGCAATGACATTTTGTAAATAGGAAGTTCAGGAATGATAAGTTTGTAGCCTCTTTCTGGAAAAAAATGCAATACTCCATCAAAGTTACTTAAGCCACCCATAAGTCCATGAAGGATAATGATAGGTGTTCCTTCACCCACTTCAATATAAGAAAATTTACCTTCTTGCTTTAACTTGTTTGTCATTCGGGTCGCTGAAATTAACAAACACAAAAGTAATCAAATTTTATAGAAACTCGATTTATTAAGATTCTTTGTAGTAAGCGCCTTGTTTTTCTTTTTTCTGAAAATAAAAAGGGAGTGGTAAAACTTATCAACAATGTGGTAAAAAGTGGGAAATTGTGGTAAAAGTTACATATATTTGAAACTATTATTTGCAAATTCTAAGCCATCTAATGCTCAATTTAATAGGTACATACGAGTGCAAAGCAGACGTTAAAGGTAGGGTTATGGTGCCCTCTCCTTTGAAGAAACAATTGCTTCCTGTAATGACTGATGGCTTTGTTATTAAGCGAGCGGTTTTTCAGTCCTGTTTGGAAATGTATCCAATGAATGAGTGGAATGCTTTAATGGAAAAGATGGGGGAGCTCAATAGGTTTAACAGAAAAAATGTGGATTTTATTCGACGATTCACGGCTGGAGTTAAAACTGTTGAATTAGATGTTGCCGGGCGATTGTTGATACCAAAAGACTTACAGTCATTTGCTGGAATCAGTAAGGAAATCGTGATTTCTTCTGCTATAAATATTATTGAGATTTGGGATAAAAAGAAATATGAACAGGCTATTAATGACTCGGCCAACGATTTTGCTGATTTGGCTGAAGATGTAATGGGCGATGAAAGTACTTCTGCTAATGGAATATCATAATCCGGTTTTACTAACCCAATCTGTTGATGGGTTAAATATCAAACCTAATGGGGTTTATGTGGATGTTACTTTTGGCGGGGGCGGTCATTCCAGGGAAATTTTAAAAAGGTTAGGGGAGCATGGAAAACTTCTTGCATTTGATCAAGATATAGATGCACTTCAAAATACAATTGACGATCCAAGATTCACTTTGATAAATGAAAACTTCCGTTTTTTAAAACGGTTCTTGCGATTTCACAATGTAACTGAAGTTGATGGGATTCTTGGTGATTTTGGTGTTTCCTCGCATCAATTTGATGTTGCTGAGCGTGGTTTTTCGACAAGATTTGAAGCCGACCTAGATATGCGAATGAATCAGAATTCTAATTTTTCAGCCTTCCACGTTATAAATAAATATGATGAGTCTCAACTAAAATCAGTTTTGCTTGAGTATGGGGAATTAAGGTCTGCAGCGGGTATCGCAAGATTAATTGTTGAGTCTAGAGGTGATGGTCTCATAAAGTCAAGTGATCAGTTAAAGAAAGTGATAAGAAGGTTCTTGCCTCAACATAGGGAAAATAAAATATTAGCTCAAATCTACCAGGCTATTCGTATAGAAGTTAATGAGGAATTAGATGCGTTAAAAGAACTTTTAATTCAGTCTTTGGAGGTTTTAAAACCAGATGGGAGATTGAGTTTGATATCCTATCATTCGCTTGAGGATAGATTGGTAAAGCGGTTCATGCGAAATGGGTTGTTTGAAGGTGAGCCGGAAAAAGATGTCTTCGGAAGGGTAGAAGTGCCAATGAAGAATATTGGGAAATTTATTATTCCGTCAGAAAAAGAAATAAAAGAAAATAACAGAGCCCGAAGCGCAAAACTTCGAATTGCAAAAAAGATATAAACCTAATGTGAAATTTAGTTTATCTAAATAAAAGATAATACCTGTAGAAGCCAAGCAGTACTTATGAAGCAAAACTTTCTAAATATAATAAAGGGAAAATTCTTAGTGAATGATGATGCGCTCAAAAACTGGAGGTTCATCGTGTTTCTGTCTTTTTTGGCATTAGTCATGATTGCTAGTTCACATTCGGCCGATAAGAAAGTACATCAGATAGCTAAACTTAGTAACCAAGTTAAGGAGTTGAAAAGTGAATATGTTGATATACGAATGAAGTTAATGCGGTCAAAAATGGAGAGTAAAATTATAAGTGCAATGTCGAAGCAGGGATTAGTTCCGTCTGAAACTGCACCGCAGAAAATAAAAATAATTACAAAAGAATAGGGAATTGCCAACAGTAGAAAAGAACATATTAAACCGCCTATACATTATCGCCGGATTTATGTTCCTTTTTGCGCTTCTTATCGCAAGTAAACTAGTGTCAATTCAATTAGTTGATGGTGATAAGTATCGTGAATTGGCTCTAAAAAATACGACTAAGAATTTTGTGATTGCTGCAAATCGCGGAAACGTATATGCCGATGATGGCAGCTTATTAGCAACTTCTGTCCCTAAATATGATATTCGTTTTGATG
>Ga0075467_10004459_pt1 | contig 10379 bp, 9 predicted proteins | sample DEB08_DNA_9_FD_75067 | JGI IMG/M metagenome (GOLD analysis project Ga0075467, IMG submission 75067) | Aqueous microbial communities from the Delaware River and Bay under freshwater to marine salinity gradient to study organic matter... | ecosystem: Environmental > Aquatic > Marine > Coastal ... | reverse complement strand
TGCCGCTATACGCGTAGAGATATCACATCCCTCTATTGGAGAGATGATCGGCTCTACCCAAGATATTTCAGATGGTGGTGCATCAGTTCAACTTGAAGGCCAAACATTCCCCCCTGTAGGCACAGAGGTACGTGTGCGCTTTATCAAGGTGGCCGGTGCGGTTAATCAAGAGCCTGTAGCCATGAAAGTGATGTACCAGCAACGTAACACTCTTGGTTTAATGTTTGCCTAACGTCCCTGTAGAAATTTTGTCAACTGATACTCCCCCCTCCCAAATAGAATACATTGTCGGCATATGTTGCGACGATGTCGCTGTTCGCGATCAATCTGAACAATTATCTAAACAATTCCAGCAGCCTTTATTAACTCAAGCTCCTGCCCGGCTCGAACAGGGGCAATATGTATTATGGGTAACGACTCAGGGTTTGTGCCTGCAAGCAACCGGTAAAAAATCTCCAGGGCCTGTTTGCGTCGACTTTGTGAAAGGTGCAAACGCTCATCGCCGCCAATTTGGTGGAGGTAAAGGCCAAATGATCGCCAAGGCAGTGGGTGTAAAAGGGTCATACCGACCACATGTAATTGATATTACAGCAGGTTTGGGTCAAGACGGCTTTGTGCTAGCAACATTGGGTTGTGGTGTAACGCTCATCGAGCGATCGCCCATTGTTTATAGTTTGCTTAGTGATGGATTAAGCCGAGCGCAACTCAGTGCTGATCCTGATGTACAGGATATTATTTCTCGTATACATTGTCATCAACAACAGAGTAGAGATTATTTACAGCAGCTTGAACAGGCGGATGTCATTTACTTTGACCCGATGTTTCCTGAACGTGGCAATAAGGCAGAAGTAAATAAAAGTATGAAAGCATTTCATAGTTTAGTTGGGGGTGATGATGATGCCGGTGATGTACTTGCCTTAGCGTTAACTAAAGCTCAGTATCGAGTAGTGGTAAAGCGCCCCCGTAAAGCGCCAGCCATTCATGACCAATACCCCGCATTATCATTACCAACCCCTAACGTGGTGTTTGAAGGTAAGTCGACTAGATTTGATGTGTATACCTTCAAAAAAATGCCGTAATCCCGCGCTAAAGAACTAAACGACTCGCATTGATTTTATAGCGCGTATTTTTTGACAGATAACACTGAGGCAAGATAATCTTGGTAGTAGGTGGCACGAGTGGCTTCTAGTGAATCCAAGGTGCAGGCAGAAATAATCCTAAAAACGGCAGTAGGTGCAACAGCGGTATTTAGGTTTAAGCACTTATGAATATATTTCTTTATTTTTCATAAGGTTAAGGGTTTATGGATGGACGCTAATTAAGTAAGTTTTTATATGGCAGGAACCTAAAATAGTATGTTGATATCGCCAGAGCAACTCGTTGCCCATCGTGGCCATCGTGATCAATTCCCGGAAAATAGCCTGTTGGCTATTGGTGATGCTATTGCCGCCGGTGCAAAGAACATCGAGTTCGATATTCAATTTACCGGTGATGGCGAGTTGGTATTATTGCATGATAGCAATATGCAGAGAATTTGCGGAGTGGATCAATCCATCCATGAATTGTCCGTTGATCAATTGGTGAATTTTCACGCTAGTGAGTCTGAACGTTTCGGCGATAAATTTAAACGTAATCCTATCAATCTCTTCAGTGAACTATTGCCGCTTATAAAGGATAATGCCGAGATAAGTTTTTATATGGAATTAAAAGATGAGAGTCTGCAAGTACTGGGGGAGGATTTTTGTTTTAATTATCTCACTCAATCTATGTCTTCGATTCCAAGTAATCTACGTTTTATTAGTTTTAATACTGCCGCCGTGTACCGAGCTAAACAAGAAGGGTTCCACACAACGGCATTAGTCTTTAGAGACTGGCCTGCTCGCAATCAATTATTGGAGGAGGCTAGGGCAGATATTGGATTTCTTAATTATAACCGTATTCCTGACAATGAATTAATTCAGGCTAATGTGCCTATAATGGTTTATGAAACCTGTGATACTCATCTTATAAGGAGCTTGCTTGATCGAGGCGCTGCGGCGGTTGAAACTTTTTGTATTAGTAAAATATTGAGAAAGTTATGATTCCTAATGTCGATTATGACGTGATAGTTGTTGGCGGAGACGTGCAATGTGCCAGCGTGGCTTATGATCCTGTAGTAAAGGTAAGTAGTAAAAATAAGTTGTAACGAGTAAGTGCAAGGCGCTGATATCAGTTGAACTATCAGTTATGGGTACGGCATACAATATAAAACACAATATCGACGGATGGTACAAAAATGCAATTGCAAGATTACCGACGAGAGTACGTTCAGGGTGGTTTGCGCCGCAAAGGCATAAACGAGAATCCAATAGCACAGTTCGAAAGCTGGTTGCAGCAAGCGATAGAGTCGGGACTCACTGACCCTACCGCGATGACATTAGCGACAGTGGATGAGTGTGGGCAGCCCAATCAACGTATAGTGTTGTTAAAACAGGTTGATGATAGTGGCTTTGTTTTTTTTACCAATAAAAAAAGTATGAAAGGTCAGGCGATAGCGGTTAACCCTCATGTGAGTTTGCATTTCCCTTGGTATCCTCTAGAACGGCAAGTGCGAGTACAAGGTACAGCGACTTTACTAGATGAACAAGAAGTAGCTAATTATTTCGCATCTCGCCCTAAAGAGAGCCAGTTAGCCGCATGGGCATCTGAACAAAGTCAGGTGATTCCATCGCGCAATCACCTTATCGAAAAATACACCTCGCTTCAGGTGCAATACGCTGACTCTGACGCTCCATTACCTACTTTCTGGGGTGGTTATCGCGTTACCGCTAAGGTGATTGAGTTTTGGCAAGGTGGAGAGCATCGTCTACATGATCGCTTTCAATATACTCGACTCGATGAGCCTAATACTGCTGCATGGCGGATTGAGCGTTTAGCGCCTTAACCTTTTAAGCTCGACTAGCTACTCTTCCGGCGATAGCGATCAAAAAGAGCAAGCTGCCATGCCCGTGCGGCTAACACCACGGTGATATTTTTTCGTTGTGATGTCGGTAGTTTTTGATCTTGTTGTACAAGAGCGTTAAATTCTTGGGCGAGTTTATCCATTTTTCTCTGTATTTCTTGCTGGGAAAGCTCGCAGAGCTCACCGTTAAGAACTAATAGATTCTCATCGTGTGCAGTAAAGGGCGAGCGAAAAAAGTCATGCTCGACATGTTGTTGAAAAAAACCTTGTATGGGCCCGTTACGCTGCCAGCGGAAATTGGGCGCAATCAATAATTTAATGCGATTATTCGGCAGTAATTCGATAATACGTAAGCGGTCGAGTAGGGCCAATTTTTGTATGCAATCGGTTTTACTGATGGCAATCTCACTACATAACTGGTCAAAGCTATTACCATTCATTACATGGATAGCAATCATCAATAATAAAGCGTCGTCAACTAATTGCTGCTCTTGTTCAGTGCTGAGTTTTTGTAATTGCGGCTGTTCCTTTTCCATCAAGGTCATCAATTCTGAAAGCTGTAAATTGATCATTTGGCACACTAACTCTAAACGTTGCAAACTAAACGACTGCTCGATAAATAAACGTTTTATCGACGCTTCACTCATCCCTAAATGACTAGCCACGTGTGCATAGGTTTTGCCTCGGGCTTTGAGTTGCTGCTTTAGTGTGTTTATTAGCGCGGGTGTTTGTGTCATCGTAAGCTCTTGCTATAACTATGAAATATATGGATATGAGATACATACATATGAGGCGTATGGCACATGAAGTATTAAATAGTAATGCTTTAGGTGTGAAATAAGTAGACTTTTTATATTCTGGTCGCTTTTATGGATATTTTAACCGATTATCCTGCAGTAGCAGTAAGCTCTATAGATCATTAAGGCTCCTTAAAGTAGCCTCGCTAGGATAATAACAATGAAGAAACTCTTTTTAGTCCCCCATGCTATACCCTTTTTATGCGCAATATTTCTCAATGCCTTTGTCGATTTGGGGCATAAAATATTGATTCAAAATACCTTATTTAAAATGCACGACGGCAGTGATCTAGTTATTTTTACCGCCATTATTAATGCGCTAATTTTGCTGCCTTTTATTATGTTGTTTATTCCTGCTGGGGCAGTATCTGATCGTGTCCCTAAGCATAAAGTGATGCGGTTATCTGCTTGGGTAGCCGTATTATTAACATTGCTTATCACCCTGAGCTACGCGTTAGGCTGGTTTTGGTTTGCCTTTGGTATGACCTTTTTACTCGCTGCCCAATCGGCATTTTATTCTCCCGCTAAGCTGGGTTATATTAAAGGTTTCTTTGGTAAGCAGCACCTTGCTGAAGCGAATGGTCTTGCGCAGGCCATCGCTATTGTGGCTATTTTGGCAGGTACATTTATTTTCTCTATATTATTTGAACTGTGGTTTCCAGAAAATGCCGTTAGTAAAGGGGAAGTGCTCCAGTCATTAGTTCTGGCCGGTGGCTTATTAGTGGCTAATAGTGTGCTCGAATTAGTGATGGTTTATCGCTTGCCGAATATAGATAAAGTACAAGCTACACCTGTTGCTGATGTTAAACCCTCTCAGTTTCCTCCAACATCGTTGTTCGCTCGTAGTGTTAGCTCGGTGTTGCAGGAGTCTAGTATCCGTTTATCTATTATCGGTTTAGCGATGTTTTGGTCGGTGGGGCAGGTCATGCTGGCGGCGTTTCCGGCATTTGCAAAAGAGTCATTGGGCGAGATGAACACCATTGTGATTCAGGGCATTTTAGCGGCAACGGGTATAGGTATTGCATTAGGGTCGATTATTGCTGGCCGCTGTTCAAAAAACTATATTGAAACAGGGCTGATTCCTATCGGTGCAGTGGGCTTGTCGATGGGTTTGTTACTACTGCCAAGTTTGGATTCTGCCGTCACGTTGGCAATTAACTTTTTGTTTATAGGCACAATGGGTGGATTATTTATTATTCCATTAAACGCCTTAATCCAGTATCACGCTAAAGACAGTGACTTAGGAAAAACTCTGGCAGCGAATAACCTGATTCAAAATATCGCCATGCTCAGTTTTCTGGGTTTAACCGTCGCTTTCTCACTTTATGATATTGCGAGCCAGCAACTACTGCAATTAATTGCTGTTATTGCACTGGCAGGTGGTATTTATACCGTTGTTACCTTGCCCCAAAGCCTGGTGCGTTTTGGCTTAGGGTTTGTGATGTCACGTCACTATAAAGTTGATGTACAAGGCATGCAAAATATCCCACAAAAAGGCGGCGTGTTGTTATTGGGTAACCATATTAGCTTTGTTGATTGGGCGATTATTCAAATTGCCTGCCCACGCCCAGTGCATTTTGTGATGGAAAAATCAATTTATGATCGTTGGTATTTACAGTGGTTTTTAAAATTGGTGGGTTGTATCCCTATTCAAGCAGGCGCGCAAAGTAAAACGGCGCTCACAGAAATCGCCGCGCTATTAGATGCTGGAAAAGTAGTGTGTTTGTTCCCAGAAGGTACATTAAGTCGCACAGGTAATATGTCGACTTTTCGCAAAGGTTATGAACGCGCTATTGCGTTAACGGGTCAGCAAGACAAAGATAATACCCCACCTATTTGTACATCACCTATATGCACATCACCTATATGCATAGTGCCTTTCTACTTACATGGTTTATGGGGGAGTCAGTTTTCACGTTCGTCAACTCGGATTAAAAGTACTCGCTCGGCAGGTTATACCCGTGATGTGATGATTGCTTTTGGCGAAGCGATGTCAAAAGACACCAGCACCGATGTACTTAAACGTCGTGTTTTTGATTTATCTATTCATGCATGGGATGCGCATATTCATACGCAATCTAATATCGCCGCCACATGGATTGACCGAGTGAAGTCACAGGGCGATAGCAGGCCAGCGATTACCGATATGTTAATGGGGCGCCAGCTATCTGCTAGTAAGGCATTAGCTGCTGCCAGCGCCATTGCAAAGCGTATACGCTCGCATACATCGGAACAAAATGTCGGAGTACTGTTGCCCACTAGTGCGGGTGGTGTGTTAACTAATATGGCGACATTATTAGCGGGTAAAACTATTGTTAACCTTAACTATACCGCGAGTACCGATGCTATTGCAGTGGCAATAGCGCAGGCGAAAATATCGACTATTTATACCTCTGCCCGTTTTATCAAAAAGCTAAATGACAAAGGGATTCCTTTGGCGCCTGTATTAGAAAATGTGCAGTTGGTTTATGTGGAAGAATTGATGCAATCCATTAGCCGTGCAGAAATGATTGCGCGCTGGTTGGTCGTGAAAGTTACGCCTGCTGTTTTATTAAAGCCACTATTACTCACAGCGGTACCGAGCGATGCTACGGCCGCTATTTTGTTTTCCAGCGGCAGCGAAGGCTTACCCAAAGGTGTACAGTTAAGCCATCAAAATATCATCGCCAATGTGAAGCAAGTAGCCGATGTATTAAACACGCAAGACGACGATGTCGTCATGGCCTCATTACCGTTGTTTCATGCGTTCGGTTTAACGGTGACACAGTTTATGCCTTTACTAGAAGGCTTGCCAATGGTGTGTCATGCCGACCCTACCGATGTATTTGGCGTAGCAAAAGCCATTGCTAAAAATCGAGTGACTTTATTGTGCGGTACGTCGACATTCTTACGCTTATATTGTCGTAATCATAAAGTACATCCCTTAATGTTAGAGAGCTTACGTATTGTGGTATCGGGGGCAGAAAAACTATCGCCAGATGTGCGTGATGCCTTTGGTAAGAAATTTAACAAATCTATTTACGAAGGTTATGGCGCAACCGAGACGGCTCCGGTAGCCAGTGTGAACCTACCCGATATGATAGATTTGCGCAGCTACCGTGTGCAGCAAGGACAAAAGCTAGGTAGCGTAGGTATGCCATTGCCGGGTACGAGTATTAAAATTATTGATCCGCAATCCCTACATGGAACAATAGATAATCAGACCGTTAATGAATTGCCTACCGGCGAACAGGGCATGATTCTCATTGGTGGTGTGCAAATTATGCAGGGCTATTTACAACAACCAGAAAAGACTAGTGAGGTTATTAAAATAATAGATGGTCTGCGATGGTATGTCTCTGGCGATAAGGGTTTTCTTGATGAAGAAGGTTATCTAACTATTGTTGATCGTTACTCTCGCTTCGCAAAAATCGGTGGTGAAATGGTCAGCCTAACCGCAGTAGAAGAAACGGTAAGAAGGGTGTTAGCGTTAAATACGGTAGACGAACTTCACGAAATTCTAGCGGTCAATCTACCAGACGAGAAAAAGGGCGAGCGTATTATTCTTTTGGTCAGTTCACTCGGCACTTCATTAAGCGCCTCTCTAAGTACGGGAAGCGATAAGGTGCTCAGTCTCAGTGACGTACGCCACGCGATGATAGATAATCAGTGCAATCCTTTAATGATTCCCAGCGAGCTAATTATTGTAGAAGCATTACCGAAACTCGGCTCCGGTAAAATGGATACCGCAAAAGCTAAGCAAATAGCGATATCTCAAACAACTATACCTAATACAGCCATGCCTAAAACTGCAAGCATACCTACAAAAACCGTACCGGAGAATCCTTAATGCCAGCATGGTTACGCAATAAAACCTTACGCCTATGGGTGCCGCCTATAGCGGGTTTTTTGTTTTATGGCGCGTGGGCGTTCGCCATTAATTTTTCACATGGCTTTGAAAGTGCCATCACAGCGGCGTTTACTCAAGGGGGGTATAGTTTTTCGATCACTCTCGTACTTGCACTAGTGATCGAATTTTTATTCGATCGGCTTGCCACAATGGCTATATCTGTCGCGTGGAGAAATGTTTGGGTATTTATCGCAGGCTTTTGTTTGCTGCTGTTCACCTCCGTGGGTATTAATCTATTAACGGGCACGCCTGAAATTTTGTGGACGGTGTTGCCAGGGCTAATGATAAGTTCGGTGTATACGATGCTTTACATTTTAACGTTAAATAAAACAGAGGCGTAAATCGTGTTGTGGATAAAAATATTTTCTCGATATGGCCTGCTATCAGGGGTCTTAATGTTATCGGCTACCGCGCAAGCGGCGGACTGCGTAATATTACTTCATGGTTTGGCGCGTAGTGATAGTTCATTTTCTACATTGCATGATAAGTTGATCAGCCGCGGTTATCGAGTGGTTAATCATAATTACCCATCAACGCAATATGATATAAAAACACTCGCAAAAGCAGCCATTGATACCTCACTCAAAGAATGCCGGGCCATGTCTCCGCCTCAGCCGCAGACTAAACAGCTAAACACTAATGGTACTGCCATTCACTTTGTAACGCACTCTATGGGTGGGATTTTAGTACGGCAGTATTTGGAAGAATATACTATTGCTAACCTTGGGCGAGTCGTGATGTTAGGCCCGCCAAATAAAGGCAGTGAAGTGGTCGACACGTTGGGTAATTATCAACTGTTTAAATGGATTAACGGCCCTGCTGGAATGCAGTTAGGTACAGGTAACGGTACGGATAAAAGCACCGCCAGTAATAGTGTGCCCAACACACTAAGCGCCGCCAATTTCGAACTAGGTATTATCGCAGGTACAAGCACCATCAACCCCATATTGTCATCCATTTTACCCAAGCCCAACGACGGCAAAGTTTCAGTGGAAAGCACCAAGCTAAAAGGGATGAAAGACCATCTCGTCATGCCCGTTACCCACACTTTTATGATGAATAATAAAAACGTGATTAAGCAAGTGCTATACTTTTTAGAGTATGGAAATTTTTTGCGGAGTGAGTAGCGTGGGACGATCTTTTTCGCGGTGCTGCTTGACAGTGAAAAACGACTGCTTTAAAAATGCCCTTAATGCAATGCCATGTTTTTTCTCCGCACATTATTCAGGCTGCTTAAATTCATGTCATTGTTTGATAGTGGAACTGTTTTATATTCCGCGATGAGGTCATTGTTTTTAGGTAATGCGATGTGGCTTAATAGCCGCCTATCAATACTTTGCTTGCCTACTTTTATATTGTTTTCAATGCACATGTTTAACACTTTTTTTGTGACGTTAGGGCTAGATGCGTTGTTGTCGCTAACCAATGAACCTTCTAACATCTTAAATCCTGACTGTAGAGACATCATAATGTTGCTTAAGGCTAGGCCTCTATCATTGTAGGTGTTTAAGGAAAAAATTATTCTAGGGTAGTGACGAACTAAGGCGCTGCATAGGGTTAAGGTATCGGCTGGCTGAAGCCAGCCGAGAGTATCGTTAATTCTGATAAATTTAACGCCATAGGATTCTGCTACACTAATTTGACGGCAAATCTTTAAATATCTCGTGTCAGTAATGCCATTGACAAAAATATTGTCGATACTCACTTTAAACTTAGTAGCGCCTAAACGTTTAAAAGCGGTTATAGCATGAATGAATTTTTTATTTTCATCATCGTAACTATCCATAGTAAAAGAGAAAATAGTCTCTTTTATCCATTGCTGGTCATAGTGACCTTTAGCAAAGTAATCATATGAGGCTTCCCACCGATTTAACACGACCTTGTAAGTCAGTTCAGTATTCGCAGGTAATTGACCATGTTGCATATCTAGCCTGCATTGTTTCCATACTATGGATTTGTCCGTGTCTCCGCCCAAGATGAAATCGCTTACACCTGCTGCAGATAATTCATAGAGTAGTTGCATTTGTTTTGACAAGGGAATCGCTACCGGACAGCTCTCGGTATTATCAAGCAGTGTTTTATCCGCTAAGTAAGGAACCGAAAAATTATTACATTGTATCTTTTGTCTTATAGACATGAAGCCTCCAGTAGTTGTCGTGGTAGGGTTATCTCGAATTATTTTTGCTTGCGGTCCTATGGTCCGGGCCTATGCTTACCTATTGCTAAAACTGTACCAACTACTTAATGCTATGTGTGACGGGGCTTGCAGAGATATAAGATGTAACAAGTTATTTTAAAAAAGTAAAACTGTCTTCTATTAGAGACACTAACATGAGGGCTGAAAGGAGTTTCTTTCAGTGGCAGGCTAGAGCCCTTATTCCTGAAGGGTTAACAGGTGATTCGAATAATCTTGGGTGTCTGTAGAAGTGTATCCAAATAGCGACACTTTTATTGGGCGCTCTGATTGTAGAGGCTTAAATGTTTAAAAGGCATTAGACATTGTTGAACGTTATATAATAGACACACGATAACGTAGTAGCGTATGGTGTTTTTTGACGGAAAAATGAGTTCGCAGGTGGAGTAATACCTTGTATCTATGGTGCTTTCTGCGTTGAGTCACTGGTGTTAAATGTGGTAGCTTGGCATTACAGCGTTCTTCAGGCGGTGCTAATTATTACGCAATGTAGAATATTATTAAACTGATAGCCTATTCTCGGACAGCCTCCTAGTGAGTATTTATGAAATTAAATTG
>Ga0075467_10004457_pt1 | contig 10380 bp, 10 predicted proteins | sample DEB08_DNA_9_FD_75067 | JGI IMG/M metagenome (GOLD analysis project Ga0075467, IMG submission 75067) | Aqueous microbial communities from the Delaware River and Bay under freshwater to marine salinity gradient to study organic matter... | ecosystem: Environmental > Aquatic > Marine > Coastal ... | reverse complement strand
GGAGATGTGTTAACACGACAGATTTGATTCAGCCGCTCTGCACTTCGTTATTTCGATACATACAGCGATTACGACCACGATATCTCTCGAACGACTTGATATAGATGCAATCTACCAGAGGCACTATCATTATCTCAACATCTATGATTATGCTCGGAGATAGGAAGCCTACTTTGACATGGTTGTTACTGTATCTATTTTTCATCATTTTTGGCAGTTTTTTGAACATCGTGGGCCGGTACGTAAGCGGGTCGGAAGGAGCGACGTACAGACCTAACCCGGCGGGCTTAGCCCAGAGGGTTAGGTCTGTCCGGTCCCACCACGGAAAACCCGCCTCCGCGCCATATGAGGCGGGTTTTCCGTCACAAAAGGCGGGTTCTAAAAGCTCAATAGCAACGGCCTTAGATCGGAAGTAATCAGAATACTATTTCCTACGTATATACATCCTGCGAACCCTTTGGAGGTTTTACCTGAGAGCTCCTAACTTGAAGCGGCTTCTGTCGTGAACCTACCTGGAGATTGGTGTCTTTTTGAAGAGTATCATGAAATGGAGGCGTGGCGTGGTGGGTGGTGGGTACATACAGCTGGCAAGGATAACCTTTGGTACAATAGTGCAGAAGTTAGAAGACGACGCGACAGAGCAAACCAAACAACCATGGCACCGATTGCATTTGATAATATCGACGAGGCACCATCGTCACCACGCACTGCAGCCCTGTATTACTGGGGGGGTGGCGGCTACAATGACGATGATGCTGCTGCCGACTGCAACGTAAATAATCATGTGCAATCCCAGCAAAAGAGTGACGTGTCGACTCTTCGGGAATACACCACATCTGGTGGTGGTAGGCACCATCATCAGCGTCATCATCGCCGTCCTGTAATCAAATTTCATTTGGAAATGGATGATGATTGCAATCATTGGATGTTCCTTCGAAGACCCGCGCCTGCACAAGTTTCTTCATCTGCTGCTGCCGATACAAATTCCGTGCAAGCTACTTCGCTTGAGGAGGAGAGCAACAATTCTGAATTATTGCCATCTCAACATCGATTGAAGCAAGTCTCAGCAGCAGCAGAAACAGCTGAAGTTGATATCAACAGCGATGGGGATTTCAACACCATCCCGATTATCAATCTCGACCAACCTCTCGAAAAATACGCAAAGCAAATCGGGGATGCATGTCGTGACATTGGATTCTTCTACATTGTCAATCACGGAATTGAAGAATGCATCATGAGCGATGTTATGGATGCTAGCAAACGATTGTTTGATTTGGATTTGGAGAGTAAGCTTGCCTTGAATGCTGGCAATGATGATGGAAAGGAGGAGAAGAAGGGTTATCGTGGTTACTTTGGTATTGGAGCGGAGGATTTGGATAATAAGGATGGTACTCGTGATTTGGCAAGTGAGGAGCAGAATGGATTGAAGAAGATGCTCAAGAGTAAGGGTGATTTCAAGGAAGGGTTTGATGTAGGGTTGGAGAAACAAGACATGAATGTTGAGGGTGGTGACAATAATGCATGCCATGCATTCTTTGGGAGAAATGTGTGGCCCAATGAACACAAACATAAAAGTGTCATTGGATTTCGTCAATCATTGCTTCGATATCAAAATGAATTGCTGAAACTGGCAGACAAGCTCATGATAGCATTTGCAATGAGCCTCAAAATTGATGATGGTGCTGCTGGATTACCGATGGATTACTTCTTAACTCGCACTCGGAATCCAATGTGCACATTGCGCCTCCTTCATTATCCACCTTCTTTGGATATGGCAAACTCGGGTTGTGGTGCACATACTGATTACGGGTTGTTTACAATCTTGCAGCAAGATAGCATTGGAGGTCTGCAGGTTCGGAATCATGCTAAGAAATGGATCCAGGCAAAACCATTGCGTGGTAGCTTTGTTATCAATGTCGGAGATATGTTGAGCCATTGGACTAGTGGAGTTTACGCTAGCACAGTTCATAGGGTTGTATCGCCGTCAAGTAGCAGTGGTTACCATCGATACTCTGTTCCATTTTTCTTCAATCCTGACCACGATGCTGTGGTGGAGCCCATCTTGAACGACGAATCTGGTGATGGTGATGATTGCGGTGGAGATGGAGGTATATGCAGCTGCAAGAAGAGGAGGAATAGTAGTGCATTGGAAGTACTGCAGGCAAGGTACAACGGTACATTCCAGTCGGACAACTAACATCTAGAAAATGCTTCATGGCACACTCTACTCCAAGATTGACATTCTTACTTACTGCTCCAATACAAGACACTAACTCTATAATAATCTCCTGGTTTGAATGAATGGTGAGATTCTGATTTCCTGAGCGGTAGATTTGTTTGCATGCACATTTTCAAGGCTGGTCCGTGTTGGAAGAAGTAGAGATACCAAGTTACCTGGATAGAATCTGACTAAAGGAATAACACGAAGAAGCAGTGACTAGCACCTAGTTCTCGTTGGTACTTGGGTTGCAAAGTAAACAAGAGAAACCACCATTAGCATGGCAAGCGTTATTTCTTCGAGTCCTTTGGAACAAACTTTGGTGGAGTCCTTTCCATGAAGGAGTGCCTCCAGTCTCAAGTTGACCTCCGTCTTCTTGCCCCCACACCACCAACCACTCTAATCCAACAAACATCATCATGGCAACACCAACAAACAAACGAACATACATACCATATGGAGTGTCCTTTCATGACTATTAATTTATACTATACTCAATATCAGTTGCTTACGGAGCCTCATTCTGAATCTTCCTCAACCTAGCAATAGTACTCCTCACAGTCACAGCACTCGCCGTACTCAAACTATACGCACCCCCAGCAACCGTCTTTTTACAACTTCCACAAGACCAAATTCCAACAACGGTACGCTTGACCGAGTCCTTTCCGCAGAAGGCACAACGGTATGTGGAGTGTTGGGAGACTTCGACCTTGCGGAGGAGCTTACGGAGGGTGGCTCCGTAGCGTGTTCCGTATTTGCCGGTGATTCCGACCTTTCTTGTGCGCTTTCCCATGTTGAATTAGAGTGGATATAGAGTGATGCTGTGATGGTGTTGAATTGGGTGGAGAGAGAGGTATAAGGTGAGTAAAGTGATAGATAATAGACATGCAAGTGCTGGTTCTGAAAACGCAGAGCCATCGACGATTTTCCGTCAAGCAAATGGGCCGCTCTTTCGTGATGGAATCGAGGCTACGCATGATGATACAGCTGCAGATGATCCAGCAGCACCAACTATTGTCATGCAGTGAGCAGTTCAATACATCCTCGTAAGGACAGCATTAGCCACAGTCATGATGCATGCCGATGTGTCCATCTTACGACAGCACTTGCATTCTTGCAGCGCTGCCAATGAAACAGCGCACCGCCGCAACTGCCGCAACCATACTACGCCACGCCCTCACGCTGCACTACTACTACCATCCACAAAGCCACAGCCATCCAGCACCACCAACCACAAGACACAACCACCATGGTCAAACTCACACAAATCGATTTGTAACTTGATGAGAGGTGAAACTCATCTTACCTCTTTACTGAAAAACGGGTTTCTACGTAGGAATTGTATGGGGCGTCTGTGCATCATCTTCCCGCCATTTTTACTGCCCTACCCTTTTTTCATCATCAACAACAGTTGCGTTTAGGTAAGGACCATGATGGTTGTTGGGAGCGCTGCGGCTGATGGTTGGTTGGTTGGTGATGGTATGCGGTTGGCATGGCTATATATTGATGCCATAGCTGGTCGTTATTATCGTAGCTAGCTCAATGAATGGACGGCCATTCATCTCTTCACGCTCTTCTAAAAGTTGTCATCTAACCCTTTTCTTCTCTCCATCCATTCAGTTCTCATATACACACTACACAACACTAAACCATGTCTGAAGTAGCAGGACCCCGCGGCCGTCAAAACGCCTCCGGAATCAAACACCGCGTCTCCGCCGGTCTCCCCGTCGCCGCCGTAATCAACTGCGCCGACAACTCCGGAGCCAAAAACCTCCACATCATTTCCGTCTGCAACGTTTCCGGTCGCTTGAATCGTTTGCCCAAGGCTGGATCGGGAGATATGGTCATGTGCTCGGTCAAGAAGGGAAAGCCGGAGTTGAGGAAGAAGGTTATGCCGGCAATTGTGGTTAGACAGCGTAAGAGTTTCCGAAGGAAGGAGGGGGTGTTTATTCACTTTGAGGATAATGCTGGTGTGATTGTTAATAACAAGGGGGAGATGAAGGGGAGTGCGGTTAGTGGACCGGTTGCCAAGGAGTGTGCAGAGTTGTGGCCTCGTATTGCGTCTAATGCTGGATCTATTGTGTAAACATATATCATGAGATTATTAACGAGATATGCAAAAGAGAAAAGTGAAGGATGGCTTGACTTGACTTGATCAAGTGATGTGTACTTTTGTTTGTTCTCTTGTGTTTTGTTTCATGCCACTCTCTTTGATGATATAGAGCGAATCAAGTATTATTGTGTGCACACTCTATTATACAGTCGTTACATCGAGAATCCACAGCTCGATTGATGGTTGCTTGATGCTATCTACGGTTCGATTGAACTAGAGGCGAAAGGGGTCCTCTTCCTCATTCGTCCCTTTAGCCAAGCTGCTTCGGTCAAATCAGAAGAGACCAAAAAGAGGTATTGCATCAACCCATGTACAGAAAAATGAATGAGTTCCTCTTCATCCTTCATCTCCAAACTGGATCTTATCACGATGGAACAAGGTAGACAGGAACGTGTCTTGCTTTTTCGTCTGCTCAAGATTCATTGCCTTGAGAAACCCTCATTTCCTTATAGGTCAAGCAACACAGGCATTTGATAGATCAAGGTCAGAAACTTAGAATCTAGCCAGGTTACCACTTCGTATGAGTTCACTTGACTCTTGATCTTCCAAGAGGGAATCCAGCCTTTTCGCACTGCTTACAGACTACTTGACGCTAGTAAGGAAATGAAGATTTCCCACCATCGAGTCAAACCAGAGGATTCTCAAAAAGTTAGTGCCGTGTACGGCCATTTCAAACTTGGATTATGAAGCATTTCTGGTACGGGCAAGTGGTTGCTTTCTTCGTACTTTGAGAAAACAGAAATGAGTGAAACAATCATGTATCAAGCCTTTTCGCCTCAGTACTCACCACGGCTAGTGTAGGTCCTCTCTTCTGGTTCATCAATCGTCCAAAGGCGCTCACTCTCTCTTGTAAGACCTACAAATAAGGGAATACTGTCAGATTATATGTAAGGTAAAGTTGCCATAAATGTATGTTTATGCGATCTCCAAACAAGTGACCTCGTGTAGTAGCAGCTGTAGCTCTCTCAAGACTCAAGCTAGGGCTACAATCTAATCTACGCTATACGGCTATTCATGGAGAAGTCGTTCTCTTCTTTCAAATGGGACACTATCGCTGTTGCGATGAAGGAAAGAGTTGATGCGACGTTGCAGAATGAACACAGGTTGAGAAAGACCAAGAAGTAGACTCATGTAGATGGAGGGTAGATGATACAATATGCTTCTCAATGCTGAAGTTAGTTGTTAGAGAGCGTCTATCCTAAAAATATAATACATAAATTACATGTCGCTCTAGCGGGGGTAGTCTAGCGGGGGTAGCATGCGGACTTCCGAGCGAGTCATATTCCCAAATCGTTCTTTGCTTAATAGCATTAGGCAAGCATAATGCGTCTCAAAGCATTGATGACATCATCCTCTGCATCCGAATCCTGCTTAGCCAGAAGAAGTTCATCGAGTTTGTCATAAAAATCGGTGTCGTCACCGAAAAGTTCATCGTCATTCATCAAGTCTTCAAGTAACAAGGATGGGTGTAGCTCGAACGTGATTCGGGTCTTCCTGACACAAGAGGTCGTCGACTGCTCTTGGTTTGATACTGAAGTGGAGGACGGTTCATCATCAGACGAGTCGTCTTCCACGTCTTGAAGAAGAAGTTCCTTCATCCTCACTTGATCGTTTGAGTAGTAGAGAAACGCATCCTCAACTTTGGCTACCTCCACCGTGGGGCCGCCGACATCTTGGATGGCTTGCCGGCGGTCATCCTTAGTCTTGACGTAGGATGAGGTGCTAGCGGAGATTGGTTGTTGAGAGGTCATGTTTGTGTTGTTGTTGAAACCAGAATGTTCCCTGTGCTAAAAGTATGGGACGGGCACAATTGAAATTTGGTGCTTTTCATTCTGCTGTGCTTGTGTTGCCGGAGCGGAGGTTCTTAGTTTATTTTTCTCTGCTTGAGTGAAGACAAATTGAACCACTGTTGGCTCAAGTTGCGCTGAGGTGGTGAAAGAATGATATGTCTGTACCAAGTTCCTACGTACTATGCCCTAGAGAGAAATAGAATGTCACATTAGCAGTATTAAAAATCTAATCTCTAGAGAGAGGGTTTTTTCTAAAATATCTTATATGACGTTACTTACTCTAACTGTATTATTCATGACGAACTTAGATTTTACTCTGGTAGGATTTGCATACTATTATAAAAGCATTGTCTGGACAGATGTGTTCGTGTTCTTCGCCGCACGTCAGACTGGTAATGTCATTTAATGACCCCGGTGTATTCCCGTTCCTACGTATTATGCCCTATATTCTCTTTGTCGTTTCGGGTGCCATGCGGCACCTTCGTTGCCTATATAGACATACGCTAAAAGCATCAGTAAATCAATTTTAAGCAAAAACCAACGATACAGTCTGAAAGAGCACCTCCTTTTTAGTATTACTGCATAATTTCATCTTATCATTAGTACTAATACTGCAAAAATAACACACTTGAAACACGTCGTCCATCCCAAAAAACAAAAAGGCACCTCGGTGTACCAACTTATTCCCCCCTTCGGCATTTGATGTAGTCACCATGAGCAGCGCAAACCCTGCCAACAAATCCATCCCCGACACCAACCAAAGGATCCCCGCCAATGGCGCTCTCCAAACTCCCCTTCGTAGTGGAGGATCGGTGTCACGTATTGGCACTATCGGTGGAAATGTAGACTCACCGACGAGTACCATCGGCTTATCATCGGCAGCACCCGCCCCGACACGCAGGTCTCCCCGCAGGACTGTTGCCATGCAGTCTATTGAGAGGTCTGATGGTCCGGTTTTTCCATATGCCCCTTCATTAACAGGGGGGGGTCAATCACCGGCGGTGCTAGGCGGGGCGTCGATGCCGCCGCCTTCACCATGTCGTCCCGCAAATTTTGCCGTAGGAGCAGTAGGGATTCCTACGTCAAAACCTTCTCGAAAAATCAAAAATGTTGATGAAAATAAGTGGGAGGAAGGGTATGATTCGGATGGAGAGCTTGGTCCCTTCCTTGATGCAGTTGTCGATCAAGGTGGGGTCGATGTTGAAGGAGAAGATGATGGGCTGCCTGATAGCATGGTGGTGGTCGGCAGCGGCAGCGGCAACACCACAAATACTAACGGCGAAGTGACGTCTCCGGATTGGTTCTTATCCGACGAACAAATTAATGTCTTGAAGGTGGATGCTTTGAAAGAGGCAATAAAAATGAGGGGGATTGTGCCAAAGGGGAGGAAGGATGAGTTAAGAGTGATGTTGAAACAGTGTATGGAAAAGGGGATGGGCATAGTGGAGGGGGTGACAAAAGATATGCAAGTACTCTCTGGTTTCCCTGTCGGGTCGAGGTGGAAGGAGTTGCAGCCAGGTGATGATATTGTGCCTGAGCCTGTGAATGAGTTTGCCTTCCATGCTCCTACAGATAATCCTGAAGCGTTACCTCGAGTGCAGAAGCAGAACTTTGATGAAACTTGGGACCGTCCCGTCTTCAAGGGGAGGAATTTAGAAAATGAAGTCCGTCTAAAGGGGCACCCTCGTAGGCGGTGGATTAAAGATGAAGGATTGAATGAAAACAGTCATCCTGTTGAGTGGTTAGATGCTATGCTCCCTGTCTATCAGAAGTCGGCCAGTTCGAAGAGTGAAACTATCCATACCATCTCCGCTGAAAAGTTGTGTCGTTGGTCGAATGAAAAGGCAAGACTTATGGAGATGGGCACGAAGACGAAGTATCCCACTTTTACTGAATTTATTACTGAAGAGTGGGAACAGTACTTGTATGTCTTCTTCTACAATGGTCTTTGTCCATCACCTTCAGTTGAGATGAAACTCCAGGGAGAAGAGACGGATCCTGTTCAATCGGATGCCTTCCTTCGCAAGTGCCTCGGTCCAAATGCAACAGTACGATTTAAGCAGTGGAAGGCATGCTTTGCATGTCAAGATCCGAAGGTGGCAATCCCCTCTCGCAAGACTCATCCTAACTTTAAAGTCGACGAATATTTTCGACACCTTCAAATAATCTTCCGCTATGCATGGATGCCCGGGCGTGACCTCTCCGGGGATGAGCAGACAATGGGATTCAAAGGCAAGCATGCGGATAAACTGCGTATCACTTACAAGAAGGAAGGGGATGGATTCCAATGCGACTGTATCGCTGATGATGGCTACACTTTTACATTCTACTTCCGCAATCAGCCAGCCGAGAAGAAGTGGCTAGATCAAGGCCTGTCTCCCCTCCATTCACGGTGTATGTCGTTGTTTGATTGCTTCATGGATGAGCATCATCAGGTACGCTTTGATAACCTCTACATGTCTGCCAAGTTTGCTCTAGCAGCTTTCCAACATCCGAACAAAGTCATGGTGGAGGGTGTCACAAGGTCAAGCCAGCGTGGTCTACCTCCCCAAGTAGTTCAGGCAGATGTGCAGAAGAATCGAATTGCAGGAGTAAAAGGTACGGTGAAGGCTGCTGTCTTGGAGGATTGTCCTCCACTGGCTTCATGTCAACTTGTCGCTGCATCCGTCTACAATCAAAAGGGTGTCCATTTCTTGTCTACATGTGTTCAAAGGATTCATTGGATTGAGAAGTTTAGGGAAGTGTTTGACAAAACAACTCAGAGGAAAAGGATGGGTAAATTTCTTAGGCTTGCAAGTAATGATGACTACAATCTGAACATGAATAATGTTGATATTGCAGACCAACTACGTGGAAGTTACCGACCAGATAGGTGGATGAGAAAGCAAAAGTGGTGGTGGTCAATGTTCTTTTGGGGTCATGGAACTCTTCTGGTGAATGCATTCATTGCTTACAAGAGATTCATGGAGAACAAAGGCCTGAAGCCGATGTCTCATTATGATTTCCAAAAGAAGATCGTGCTGGCCAAGATTTGCCCCACGCTCCACGGTGCAAAGAAGCAGCGAGGCACCATCGCATCTCAGCGAGGTGACCAACGTTCAGCGGCATCATCGTCCAGAGGCCGCAGCAAGAGGTCCAGCGAAACTGTAGCGTCGGCAACTCGGGCGGCAACAAAGCCTAAGATTGAATCTGTTGTAACAACTTGGCAGAGAGTTAAAGACGACACCAGCGATTTCAATAGGTCTCGTCTTGACCAATCAGCTCCACATTTTCCCAAGCCAGTTGATAATGAAAAACGTGGCAAGTGTTGTGCACTCTGTAGATATGCAGCAGGGAAGAAGTTAAGAGCCAACCTTTTATGCTGCAGTCGATGCAATGTCTATTTATGTGCTTGGTGCTTCAAATCCTTCCACACACTACCGTCCATTAGCGCCGCGAAGGACAACATCTGCGCTGAAATAAATGAACGCACGGAAGCAAAGAAGGAAAAGACAAAGGCAAATAAGAGGAAAGGAGCGTTTAAAGGCAATAAATAATTAATTACATGGTATTTTCATCGAGGTATGTGGTAAAAATTGTATTTTTTTTGTGGCGCGAATTTATCGACCGACTACTACTGTACTAAACCACCATGATAATAATTATTTGGGCAAACCCAGCACATTGACACCTTCATAAAGAGTAATATTAACATGTTGCAGCGTTTGGTGGTCATAACTGCGATGTAGGGTGCGTAATAACAGTGCTGCAATAGGCCATGTCAAAAATATTTCCCGGTGCACCATGGCACCAAAATCTTAAACGACAAAGAGATATCTTGTGGATCGGCGTGGATTTACGTATTACGTTTGTGATGTCGGAGGGGGCGGGCAGATTTGCACCCGCCGTCATTGTGGTTTATTTTTCACGTCGGCAGTCGGCATCGATGCCACTACTACCTACGACGGTGTCCAATAAAACCATGAGCAGCGAAGCAGAAAACGCCCCCTCCTCATCAGGGGCAGCCATGCTCAATCAGCCCATTGTCATGGACTGTGGTACGGCCACGATTAAGGCTGGTTTTGCGGGGGGTACCAAGCCCAAGGTAAGATTATTTTCGATAATGATAAAATATTGATTTTTCATGAAACTGAAACAACATCATGTGATATCATTACCCTTCTAACAACCATTTGCTTCATCTCTACCAATTTAATTGTATAGATCACAGTAGGCACAAAGGTAGGCCGAGCAAAACACCAACGAGTAATGCCAGGAGG
>Ga0075467_10004455_pt1 | contig 10382 bp, 8 predicted proteins | sample DEB08_DNA_9_FD_75067 | JGI IMG/M metagenome (GOLD analysis project Ga0075467, IMG submission 75067) | Aqueous microbial communities from the Delaware River and Bay under freshwater to marine salinity gradient to study organic matter... | ecosystem: Environmental > Aquatic > Marine > Coastal ... | reverse complement strand
TGGCTTAGGTTCAAGTAGAGGGCGTGAACAGACAAAAAGTCAGTCTAAGCCCTACTTGAATCTGCCGAATAGCGTGATGGTCCTGTTGGCCAGGTCCTCAGCCGCGCATTTGAATCACTCATTAAGCGAGTGATAACGTACACGACAAGTTTTACACGAATAGCGACCGCTTGCCCATAACATTGTGGTGGGGCAAGCGCTGCGACTTAACCGGTGGTCAAACAAGGAGTAAAGGTTCTTCCTCATCGTACATAGCAATTGTTCTTACCAATTGTTTTTACCAGTTGTTATTACCAGTAATGAAGAAAGATGCCCACAAAAATCCCCAGCCCGCACCAATGGTTGTTGAGAAACGCTGCGAAGCAGCCGTCTCTGTCGCGGTTGCGGATCAGGTACTGTTGGTAAATAAACAGGCCTGCGGCACAGCCGAGTCCGAGTATATACCAGGTGCTCAAGCCCACGGGTTCGGCCGCAGCGTACATGATGATCAGAAACAGAACCTGGAGTGTTGCGATAGCGGCCTTATCCAGTTCCGCAAACAAAATGGCCGACGATTTCAAGCCCAGTAGCAGATCATCATTTCTGTCTACCATGGCATATTCGGTATCAAAGGCCACGGTCCAGACAATGTTGGCGATCATCAACAGCCCGGCAACCAGCGGCACCTCACCGGTGGCGGCCGCGAATGCCATGGGGATGCCAAAAGAAAAGGCCAGGCCAAGGATAGCCTGGGGCATATAGGTGTAACGTTTCATGAATGGGTAGATCAAGGCAGTAATCGCGCCGCCACAAGCCAGCAGAACGGTGAGCCAGTTGGTTGTCAGGACCAATAGCAGGGCCGCAAAGAGTAATATCGCCATGAAACACAGGGCCGCCATTACAGTGACTTGGCCGAGCACCAGGGGCCGGTTGCGAGTTCGTTCGACACTGCCATCGATTTCCCGGTCAACCACATCATTGACGATACAGCCCGCTGATCGTGTGAACAGGGTGCCGAGAGTAAATACGACGAGCAAGTGCCAGCCCGGACGGCCTTCAGTTGCGATCCACAAGGCCCACAAGGTGGGCCATAATAAAAGAAAGGTGCCGATTGGCCGATCGAGTCGGGCCAAACGCAACAGTGGCAATAGCATTGGCCAGCGCTGGTTAAGATCAACGCCAAGTCGCGCGAGTGCCCCCGTCAGGCGAGCGCTTAATCTCTGTAGAGCAATAATCTTCGATGGCATGTGAGGCATGGAATGCGCCGATTTGTGTCACGTGAACAGGAATTACGCTAGTATACGTGGCTTGGCCTTGGCATTAAATCATCGGTTTTTCATGCTGGGCCGAAATAACGGGTATCCAGGCCCATCAGGGCGGCTACCGAGTGAATCATGAGAACACGTTAATAGACCGAGGCGAAAAGATCGATGAAAAAGTGGCAGTGTATTGTTTGTGGTTTTATTTATGACGAAGCCGAGGGTCTTGAGTCTGAAGGCATTGCGCCAGGCACGCGCTGGGAGGATATACCCGAGGACTGGTGTTGCCCTGAGTGTGGGGTGAGTAAAGAAGATTTTGAGATGTTAGAAATCGACTAAAGCAAACCGCGAGTGGCATTATGGATCACCAAAAGCTAACCAGAAACATCGTTGTCGGTATGACTCTAGGCATACTATTGGGGTCTGTTATATTCAGTTTCGGGCTCAATGACGACCATCCGCTGATGCTTTATGTGGTTGACGGGTTGCTGGATATTGGCGGTAAGGTCTTTGTGATCAGTCTTAAACTGCTGGTGGTGCCGCTGGTCTTCGTGTCTCTGGCCTGCGGTGCCAGTAATCTCGGCGATAGTGCCAGTATGGGACGAATTGGGATCAAGACCATTGGTCTGTATCTGCTGACGACTGCAGTGGCGATTACGCTGGCGCTATTCGTGGCGACGTTGATCAACCCCGGGCAGGGTATCAACTTAACTTCCGACGCTCAGTTTCTGGCCAACGAGAGCCCATCGTTGAAACAGGTCATCATCAATATTTTTCCCTCCAATCCATTCAAGGCCATGAGTGATGGCAATATGTTGCAGGTTATCGTCTTCGCAATACTGGTAGGTGTGGCCATCAGTCGATGTGGTGATGCGGGTCAGCGTGTGCGTGCGACCCTGAATGATTGGAATGACATCATCATGCGCATGGTGATGATGTTGATGCAGGCCGCACCGATTGGGGTGTTTTGTCTGCTGATTACGTTGTTCGCCCATATGGGTTTTTCTGCGATTTCGGATCTTATCGCTTATTTTCTCACGGTGGCTGGTGTGCTGGTGCTGCATTTTTGCCTGACCTATGGCGTGATGATTCGTACCATGGCGAACCTCAATCCGATTACCTTCTTTCGCCATATGGCCCCTGTGATGGCTTATGCGTTTAGTACGTCCTCGAGTAACGCGACGCTGCCGATTACTCTGGAAACCGTCGAGCATAGAATCGGGGTCAAAAACGAGATTGCGGCCTTCACCGTACCGCTAGGGGCGACCATTAATATGGATGGTACCGCCATCATGCAAGGGGTGGCCACCGTGTTTATAGCGGGTGCCCTTGGGGTTGAGCTGGGCCTGAGTGACTATCTACTGGTGATTTTGACCGCAACCTTGGCGTCAATCGGGACCGCGGGTGTGCCCGGCGTTGGTTTGATCATGCTGGCACTGGTGTTACAGCAGGTGGGATTACCCGTTGAAGGCATTGCCCTGATCATCGGCGTTGATCGTCTGCTGGATATGATGCGCACGGCGGTGAATGTCACCGGCGATGCCACTGTCTCGGCGATTGTTGCCAGAAGTGAAGGCAAGTTTGATAGGGACGTTTTCGAGGGCCGAGAGGCGAAGGGTTACGATATCTAGAGGTGCCACCGGCTGCGTAAGCCAATTGTTGATTAAACCTGACTAAAGGCTTCGGGCATGGCCAGCCAGCGCTGCATGATAGCCAATGCAGCGGGCCGGTCAGTTGTCAGCATGGTTCTGGAGGTTTGACTGACGGCATCAAGCATATGCTGGTCACGGACCAGATCCGCGATTCGGAACTGCAGCGCTCCCGACTGCCGGCGGCCAAACATTTCGCCAGGCCCACGAATCATCAAATCCTGTTCGGCAATATAGAAACCGTCACTGCTCTCTCGCAGGACATTGAGTCGCTGCTTGCTGACCCGCCCCAGCGGCGGGTGATAGAGCAATACACAGTGACTCTTGCGGGTTCCTCGACCGATCCGGCCGCGTAACTGGTGCAGCTGAGCAAGTCCCAGACGTTCGGGATTTTCGATGATCATCAAACTGGCGTTGGGCACGTCGACGCCCACCTCGATGACGGTGGTCGCCACCAGTAGGTCTGCCTTCCCAGCTTTAAATTCGGCCATGATGTTGGCTTTGTCTTCGCCCGACATGCGGCCGTGAATCAGGCGCACGCGTAGGGTGGGTAACTGCTGGGTGAGTGTCTCGGCCGTGACTTCGGCGGCTTGGCACTCTAGCGCTTCTGACTCTTCGATCAAGGTGCAGACCCAATAGGCCTGCGCGCCTTGCTCGCAGGCAGACTGGACTCGCGCGATGACTTCTTCGCGCCGTGAATCCGGTAACACGCTGGTGGTCACCGGAGTTCTTCCGGGTGGCAGCTCATCGATCACTGAGCAATCCATATCCGCGTACAAGCTCATGGTCAAGGTTCGAGGGATAGGGGTTGCGGTCATGACCAGTTGATGTGGCATGCGCCCCTGGCGCTCGCCCTTTTCGCGTAGCGCCAGGCGTTGCAGGACGCCAAAGCGGTGCTGTTCGTCAATAATCACCAATCCTAGATCGGCAAACACGACCTCCTTTTGAAACAGCGCATGGGTACCCACAACCACCCCCGCCTGGCCGCTGGCGATGGCCGCAAGTTCAGCCTGTCGCTGTTTGCCCTTGACCTTGCCGGATAGCCAGGCGACCTGAATTCCCAGTGGCGCGAGCCATTGACTGAAATTCACAAAGTGTTGTTCCGCCAGGAGCTCGGTGGGTGCCATGATGGCAGTCTGCAGCTGATTTTCGATAGCTTGGGCCGCGGCAAGAGCCGCCACCACTGTCTTGCCCGAACCGACATCACCCTGAACCAAGCGCAGCATGGGTTGGCTCCTGCCGAGATCAGCGGCAACTTCTGCCAGAACGCGCTGTTGGGCGGCCGTCAGGGTAAATGCCAAAGCGCCCTGCAAGGCGGCACAGGTTGCCGCAGGAGGCTCAAATTCAAAGGCCAGCAGGCTCGCCATTTCCTCACGCATCAGCCGCATGCTGGTTTGATGTGCGAGTAGCTCTTCAAAGGCCAGGCGTTGTTGGGCCGGGTGAATGCCCTCAAGAAGATCTTCAAGGCCGATGTCTGCGGTGGGTCGGTGGATCAGGTGTAAGGCGGCATTGGTGTCGGTTTGGAGGAAGCCTTGATCGCCTAAAGGGATGTTCTGCAACAGTTTGCCAGCGTCCATTAGGGCTAGAACTTGAGTCACAATGGCGCGTATTCTCGATTGACCAAGACCCTCGGTGACGGGATAAACCGGGGTTAAGTGTTGCTCCAGGGGTGTCTGGGTATCGGCGGTATATTCCGGATGATAAATTTCCAGACCGGCTGAGCCGCGCCGGACTTCACCATAACAACGCAGATTGGCGGTATTCTTCAGGCCAGCTTGCTGTTGCTTGGAGAAGTGGAAGAAACGCAGGGCAATGGTGCCGGTGGTGTCTTGCAAGTGAGCGAGCAAGCTTCGGCGTTTACCAAAGCTGATTTCGCAAGCAATCACCTTACCTTCCAGAACGACCTGCTGGCCCGGTCGGGCCGCATCAATGGCGGTCAAACGGGTCCGATCTTCGTAGCGCAGGGGTAGATGAAACAGCACATCTCGCAGACTGAAAATTCCGACTCGGGCCAGCTTCTCGGTCAATGCCGGGCCGACCCCCTTCAGCGAGCCAACGCTGGCAGCCTCGAGGGTCTCAGATTCGTTCATCGGCGATGTCTGGAATGAGGGTCATTAAGGGTATGGTGGAAACTGGTCACTAGGTGAGATCGATGATGGCATCGATCTCGATCTGTGCGCTCTTGGGTAAGGCGCTGACCTCCACCACGGCTCGCGCTGGATAAGGCGCGTTTAACAGACTTTCCATATAGGTGTTGACCTTGGCGAAGTGCGCCAAGTCTGTGAGGTAGATATTGAACTTGATCGCTTGATTTAACGTGGTGCCCGCCGCCTGACAAATCCCGTCGAGATTCTGAAATACCTGGTGAATTTGTTCGCTGATGTCTTCCGAGACCAGCGTCATGGTCTCCGGCACCAAAGGTATCTGGCCGCTGATATACAGCACGCCGTTGGCGGCGACCGCCTGGGAATAGATGCCGATAGCCGCGGGGGCTGCAGCGCTACTGATAAATGCCTTGGCCATGGTTTAGCTTCTCATGCGAGTAATTTTGGTGACGCCTTTGATGATCCGCAAGCGCTTGATAACGTTAGCCAGGTGCACGCGGTCGCGAACAGCCAGCACCAGATTGACGGTGGACAGATGAGCGTCTCGTTCCATCATACTGATTCGATCTACATTGGCATCGGCCTTGGTAATGGTGGAAGCTAATACCGCGACGATCCCCTTCACATGCTCAAGCTCGACTCTCAGCTCGACAGAGAATTCCTGGCCCATATGAGAGTCCCAACGGACACTCATGGTTTCTTCGGGCTTGTTACGTAACTCTGACATGTTCCGGCAAACGTCCATATGGATAACAATGCCCTTGCCAGCGCTGATATGGCCAATGATGGGGTCACCAGGAATAGGTTTGCAGCACTTGGCATAGGTGACCACCAGCCCCTCTGTACCCATGATGGGTAATGGCGTATGGCGAACAGGACCGTCAGACTCGGTTGTGGCCGTGACTAAGCGGCTGGCGATGACGGACGCCATTTGGTTACCGAGGCCGATAGCTTCGAGTAACTGGTCAAGATAGACCATATTGCGTTCTTTAAGAACCACCAACAGGCGCACTGGATCAATGGCTTCAATACTGGTGTTGTGGGCCTTCAATGTCCGCTCTAACAAACGTCTGCCAAGCGCCATGGACTCATCGCTTTGCTGGTTCTTTAGAGAATGGCGAATACCGGCCCGAGCTTTGCCGGTGATGACAAAGCTTAGCCAGGCTGGATTGGGGTGGGCACCGGAGGCCGTGATGATCTCAACGGTCTGACCACTCTCCAGGGTTGAGCTCAGGGGCGCCAGGCGCCGGTCTATACGACAGGCCACGCAAGTGTTGCCAATATCGGTGTGTACTGCATAAGCGAAATCGATGGGCGTTGAGCCCTGGGCAAGCTCATAGATCTGGCCTCGCGGGGTGAAGACATAAACCTCGTCGGGAAACAGATCGGTTTTGACATTTTCGATGAACTCTAGGGAGTTACCAGCGCTTTGCTGGATCTCGAGCAGGCCTTTCATCCATTCTCGAGCGCGCTTATGGCTGCCAGAGCTACTTTCGTCATTGGCCTTATAGAGCCAGTGTCCAGCGATGCCATTATTGGCTACCATTTCCATTTCAACGGTTCTGATCTGGATTTCGATGGGCAGACCATGCATACCGAACAGCGTTGTATGCAATGACTGATAACCATTGGCTTTGGGGATCGCGATATAGTCTTTGAATCGACCCGCCACCGGTTTATAAAGATTGTGGACTGAGCCCAGAACGCGGTAACAAGTATCCACGGTGTCGACGACAATGCGAAAGGCGTAGACATCCATAATCTCGGTAAAGGAACGGCGCTTGCTACGCATCTTGTCGTAGATGCTGTAAAGGTGCTTCTCGCGGCCGATAACCTCGGCAGCAATGCCATCTCGCGCCAAATTGGCTTTGATAGAATCAAGGATATTGCTGACGTATTCCTTGCGATTTCCGCGAGCGGTGCGGACGGCCTTCTCGATCATCGATGAGCGCAGCGGGTAAAGGGCTTTGAACCCCAGTTCTTCAAACTCAATGCGCGTGTTATTCATACCCAGTCGGTTGGCGATGGGTGCGTAAATTTCCAGTGTTTCGCGGGCGATACGTCGTTGTTTTTCACTGTTAAGACTACCGAGCGTGCGCATGTTATGCAGGCGATCAGCGAGTTTTACCATGAGGACGCGAATATCCTTGGCCATGGCCAGGGTCATTTTCTGGAAGTTTTCCGCTTGCGCCTCGGCCCGAGAATGAAACATGTTTTTGAGTTTGCTGACACCATCCACCAGGTTGGCGACTTCTTCATCAAATTCTGTACTAATGATATGTTTTGGAATGCCGGTGTCTTCGATCACATCATGGAGCAGTGCGGCAATTAGGCACTGATGATCCATATGCATATCAGCGAGAATGGCAGCAACGGCCAGTGGGTGGGTAATATAAGCTTCGCCTGAGCGCCTGGCCTGGCCCTCATGGGCGGCTTCGGCGAAGTGATAGGCTTTGCGGACCTGCTGGATCTGCTGGTCGCCGAGATAAGTCTCAAGGTCGAGGGCAAAGGAGTCGATCGTCAGCACGGTCGAGACCCCCTGGCGGCAGGGATACCCGTGACGCTTGACATAGCCATGGCCGTCGACAAAACAATCAACAGAGCAAACCGGAGGGATGCCATAGATAGCGAGCTAAGTGGTACGCCGAATTTTGCAGCGGCGTCTGTCGCAAGGCTAGTCATGCGCCGGAGTGTTGGCTCCGGCAATGATAGTCTAGATGTCTGTTGCGAGAGGGGTTTCGAATTCATGGTGTGCCGCAGCTATATCCAATGTCTTGGGTTCATCCTGCGTGCCCTCTTTAAGTATGCTTGCATCGATAAAGCCTCCAGCAATTTCGCGCAGAGCCAGTACCGTTGGCTTGTCATTTTCAATGGGGACCAGCGGATCTTTGCCGCCCGTGGCGAGTTGTCGAGCACGCTTGCTGGATACCATTACCAGTTCAACGCGGTTATCTACATGTTCCAGACAATCTTCAACGGTCACTCGTGCCATCAGTTTACTCCGAATTCAACAAAGGCCCTGGGGCCGGTTCACAACGACCGCGCAGTCTACCGAATCCATCATAGCTGCACAATGAGTAATTGTCGTCATTTCCTGGTGTACTTCATGCAAGCAGTGCGGCAATCAAGTCTGAGAAGCGCTTTTGTTGTTCGCTAACCAGCAAGTCGGCAGCTCTTGCGTTCACAATTCGACTGAGATCCTGCAATGCAACGGTGAAATCATCGTTGATAATCAAATACTCGAATTCTTGGTAATGGGAGATCTCATTAATGGCTTCATTCATACGTGTCTGGATGATGTGCGGATCATCCTGGCCTCGGCCCTGTAGCCGGGTGCGCAAGGCCTCAAGGGACGGTGGCAAAATGAAGATATGTACAGAATCCGGTAGCCGTTGCCTTATCTGTTGGGCGCCCTGCCAGTCGATCTCTAAGATAATGTTATAGCCGCAGGCAGCGATGCTCTCGACCCCTTGTCGACTGGTGCCATAAAGATTGCCGAACACTTGGGCAGATTCGATGAAGGCATCTTGATTCTGCATCTCTCGAAAGGTTTCCGGACTCACAAAATGGTAGTCGACGCCATCGACTTCATCGGGCCTCTTGGGTCGAGTCGTGTGAGAAACGGCGACTTGGATGCTCGGCGTCGACTCGATCAGGGCCTTCACCAGGCTGGTTTTGCCGGCACCGGATGGCGCGGCGACGACAAATAACTGGCCTCTGGTGGATGTCTTACTCGTCACGGGTGAACTGCCTCTGATCTGAAGGGCTCAGTGTAATGAAATTTTCCGGCGAATCACTGTAATTTGTTCGCCAGCAGTCCCGCAAGACCGTCAAATTTTGTTCCTCCAGAGGTTGGCAGCGATTATTCGCCCCGGTTACTTTCAATGAGCGCCAAGGTGATGGCTTCATGTCGCGCCTTGTCGATGCGATAACCCATATAAAAGAACATGCCAAAAAAGGTAAACACTGACGTCGCGGGTCCGGCTAGAAAGCCAAGCTGCCAGATAATATCGGCATCGACTTGGCCCATCATGGCGCCCCTTGGGAAGGCGATAACATCTAGCAGTATGCCGCCGAGTATCAATCCCATTGAGGCTGTTGCTTTCACAGCGAAAGCGCGGGCGGCAAAAATAACCCCTTCTCGTCTCTCTCCGACCTCGAGTTCATGTTCGTCGGTGATATCGGCAAACATGGAATTCAAGGTCGCATATAAAGTGACGCCTAGGGCTGAAGTGATCACTGCGCTAAGGATAAGCAGGTACAACAACGGGCTTGAGCCCGGCGCGGGGAACCAACTGACGTCCGACAGGGACAAAATAATCGGTAGGTTGATATTGAGAATGACGAGTAAGGCTGAGCCGATTAAGGTGTTTTTTTTATCAAACCGGCGGGTCGCGGCTGGAATAATGACCATCGAGGCCATCAGCCCGACCAAGCTGCCCAAGGGGATGAATTTCAGTTGTTCGGTGGTCATGCCCCAGAAGTGAAATCCCATGAAGGGGTTTAACACGCCCTCGACAGCGAGAATAAAGGTGCTGAGCATCATGCCGAAGAATATCGCGCGGAAAGAGGCGTTGCCGAGGGCCTGGCGAACCTCTGTGAGGAGTTGTGTCAAACTGAACCGATGGGCTGCAGGGGCGACGGCTAAGGCGCGCAGGCGTGGAATTTGCCGGGCCGTACCTAGGCAGCAGACGACGATGGCGAAGATCATGATGCCGCCAGAAAACAGGGCCCAGGGTGTATAAGCAGCCTTGTTCAGAAGTGCGGGGTTAAATTCTGCGGTGGTTGGGAAAAACAACAAATAGGATAATGGCAAAAATATAGCGCCCCCGGTGGCGCCAAATAAGGTGTTAAAGGAATACAGCGTTGATCGCTGGTGATAGTCAGTGGCGAGCTCGGCGCCTAGCGCCAGGTGCGGGATGTGATAAAAAGTCATCGCGGCACGCACCAGGACAGCGAAAGTCACTAGCCACAGCACATTGCCGAGCTCACTGAGCCCCTCGGGGGGGTTGAACAGCAGAAAGAAGGTGATGGCCAAAGGGATGGCGGCAAACAAGATAAAGGGATGGCGACGACCCCAGCGAGAGCGAAATTTATCGGACAGGCTGCCGGCGATCGGGTCCGTAAAGGCATCGAAGACCAAGGCAATGGCGAGCGCAATACCGGTGCCTGTCGCTGAGACTTGCAGTACCTGATTATAGTAGAACAGTAAGAAGGTGTTGAAACCCTGGTTCTTGACGGCTTCAGAGATCTGCCCAAAGCCATAAGCAATCATGGCGGGCAACGACAATTTTTGGTCTGACAATAGACGCTCCTGGCAATTATCGCGGTCGGTTGAAAACCTTAAGATGAAATCAAACCACACCCAGACCCTGAGTCGCAAATTATTT
>Ga0075467_10004450_pt1 | contig 10387 bp, 10 predicted proteins | sample DEB08_DNA_9_FD_75067 | JGI IMG/M metagenome (GOLD analysis project Ga0075467, IMG submission 75067) | Aqueous microbial communities from the Delaware River and Bay under freshwater to marine salinity gradient to study organic matter... | ecosystem: Environmental > Aquatic > Marine > Coastal ... | reverse complement strand
GAAAACTGATAACTTTTATTCGAAAACTTACCGCCAGCGTGCAGTTTAGTCATGATCAACTCAACCCCTGAAATACCTTCTTCAGGATGAATATCTACAGGCATTCCTCGACCATCATCCGTGACTTCTATGGATTGGTCTGAGTGTAATACCACTCGAATAGAGGTAGCATGGCCACCTAAGGCCTCGTCAACACTGTTATCAATGACTTCTTGGCTTAAGTGATTGGGGCGCGTGGTATCGGTGTACATACCGGGGCGGCGTTGAACTGGCTCTAGGCCGTTCAATACTTCAATAGCGTCTGCGTTATATTCGTTTGACATAGTTTTTAATCAGAGCTCTTATTTTGCGAATGTTGGTTGTGCAGTTATGCCTTCAACCTGATATTTGCCATGAGGCAACATGTTATACCAAGCTTCAATTAGTCTTGCAGTAGAAAACTAAAAATATCTGGTAAGAATCTCTGAAAATCTTGAAAACTATGATCCCCACCTTGCTCTATGCTTAATCTATAATCTTGGTATTTGGTTTCGGCCTGACGATAATCCAAGGTTTCATCTGCCGTTTTCAATAATACCCAATAATCAGATTTTGAGTTCAACGTTGGTGTATCCAACTGACGAAGTTCGTCAATATGTTTGTTTTCTAGTAAGAAGGGTTGTTGGGTATTTGGATTAATATGTTCACCCAAAAAATCGACTAACAATTCAAAAGGGCGCACTGCAGGGTTAATCAATACGGCTTTACCTGAATACTTTTCCACCATGAATGTGGATAGAAATCCCCCTAGAGAGCTACCAATAAACCGCAATTTTTTGCCTTTATGTTTCGCGACGAGCTGTTCAATAATAGCTAACGCATCATTAGGGTAATTAGCAAGCTGTGGTATTTCTATGGTTAAATCAGGATGATGAGCCCTTACATACTCAAGAAATTGCACCGCCTTTTGAGATTGCGGAGAACTTAGAAATCCATGAAGATAAATTACAACATATTGCACAGTTAAATGGGCTCTTTTATTCGAACAGTAGAGGTGGTTATTTGGCCATTGTTTAACAAATTAATCACTCTATACCCTGGCATTAAATCGTTCGTAGCAAACGTTTCTTGGTTGGCAAACTGCCAACAAGTAGAGGGACAAGCCATATATAAACACTGGTCTATCTGCTGTTCAATCGCCATATGGATATGTCCGTAAACCACCCCCTTTATTGACGGGTTTTTTGAGACAATAGTATTAAAAATTTGCCGGTTTTTCCATTCATGTTTGTCCATCCAGCCCCCACAGGGAATAGCGTGGTGATGAGCTGCTAATAAGTGATAATCGTGGGTGTGTAGGCTTAAATATTCAGCTAGAGAGGTCAAGCTATTCACTGATATTCGACCAATTGCTTGTTGGTATTGGGTGTCTAATAAATGAATATGCCATTGGTTAGGTAAAACTATTCGTGGATTGTTCAACCACAAATATTCTTCAAAAATATTTGCCTTTAGTTGTGCTTGGTTATCATGGTTGCCTGGAATAATACCAATTTGACAATCAATTTTTGTTTCATGGATTAAACCAGAAAAATGTTGGTAGCTTTGCCCAGAGCCATCACCACTGATGTCTCCCGTTATTAACAACACGTCTGGCTGCTGTGTTTTAACGTCAGCCAGTACGTGTTTCAGGCTTTGAAAAGGGTTGATGTTGTTGTAACCAACCCTTTGGTTATCTGCAAATAAATGGCAATCTGAAATTTGTATGATTTTCATTTTGGCAATGAATTAGGTTTGAGAAGCATGTAGTTGGTTGCTTTGAGTTAAACAAAACTGCACCCATTCGGCTAAAAATAAATTGACCATTTCTTTTTCGTTTTTCTGATACATCTTGGTATTGGGGTATTGGTAGCTTGGCTTCAGAGACCCGATATTCTGAGCGCTAAGCACTTCTGCCATTTTTGCATCATGATATAACCTGACCTGAACCACTGGACGTAAAAATGCATACCCCGTTTGGCTTTTTTGTGACATTTCTAAGGTGCTGGTATAGCGGCTACAGTCTATAATCTTAATGGTGTACAACAAACTAGCATTCACTCGAAACTGATACTCTAAATCTTCTGTATCGCAGTCAGGAAGCAATCTTAATAAACGTCCATAGTTAACTTCACACACCTGATGCATGTTGGCTAACTTGGGAACATATTTACGACCTATCTCTTTAGTCATGTGACCAATTTTCCAATACTTGTTGTTTATTCATAGCAAACCATTGTAAAGCAATCAGCGCAGCAGCATTATCAATTTTACCTGTATTGATCCAATCAAATGCTGTAGCGGCGGGCACTCTGTGCACTAAAATATCTTCACTTTCATATTCTAAACCATGTACACCTTTAGCATTGCTGGCATCTACCAAGCCTATGAAGATATGTAAGCGTTCAGTTGTGCCACCTGGACTAGATAAATAGCTCAAAGCCTTATGCAATTTCTTTAAATCAAGGCCCGCTTCTTCCTTCGCTTCTCGGTAACAGACGTCTTCAGGTGTTTCGTCTTCATCAATGATCCCTGCAACCACTTCCAGTAACCAAGGTGAAGAGGAGGTGGGTATTGCGCCAATACGCACTTGCTCAATCATTACAAATTCATCTAACACAGGATCGTATGGCAAAACAGCGATAGCGTGGCCTCGTTCAAAAACTTCTCGTACAACTACATCACTCCATCCACCTTGAAACAATTTATGCTTGAAAGCGTATTTAACCATTTTAAAGAAGCCTTGATACAGGGTTTCCTTACTTAATATTTGTACATCCTTACCTGAAAACTGTTGAATTTTTTGTTGATCTTTGGGCAAACTATTCTCCGATTATTTGAGTACTTACACATAAGTTATTTTGATTACTTATATCTGAGTTATATAGACCATACGCAAACGCTTAAAAATTAAGATTAGCATAGCGAGGTTTCATATGCTCTTCGCCTAGACTCTGTTAATTTATAATATTCTGTTACACTTGAAGCCTGGGTGTTACTACAAAGCGTTGTTACTTAACACTTGATTTGCTTAGACTTTACCCATACATAATATTTAATTTGATAATGCGTACCTTCCATTGAGAACATGGCTAAGATCGGATAAAGAAACACATAGGACTACCAATGAAAAAAACATTTTTGTCGTCGATGATCTATATAGGGATCAGCATGGGGCTTTCTTCGTCTGTGTTTGCAGATGATCTGTATCAAGTTTATCAAATGGCTGTTGAGAAAGACCCAACTACCAACCGTGCTAAAGCTAACAGAGATGAGGCTTTTGAAGGTATATCGATTAGCCGAGCAAGTTTGTTGCCACAAGTTTCTGGCTCTATTAGTTATTCAGACAGCACACAAGAACAATTTAACTTCCAAACTGATTTAAATGGGCAACCTGTAGTTGGTATAATTGAAAATGACTCGAAGAATATAGGCTTAGGCTTAAATCTAAGCTTGTCGATTTATGATAGACAAAATTGGGTCGCATTATCTCGTGCAGAGAAAGTGGCACATCAGAGCGACACAAATTATGCGTTGTCTAAACAAGATTTGATTATCAGAACTACCGACGCTTATTTAGCAATATTGCGAGCCAAAGATAGCCTTATTTTTGTGCAAGCTGAAAAACGCGCTATTGAACGACAATTAGAACAAACTAAACAGCGATTTAATGTTGGCTTAACTGCCATTACTGATGTGCATGAGGCTCAAGCTAACTTTGATAATACTGTGGCACAAGAAATTATTACTGAAAATGTGGTCGAATTACGTTTGGAGCAGATGCGTGAGATCACTGGTAAATACCATAGCAACATTTCGATACTGAATACCGAAAATTTTAGCGCTTCGCGCCCTTCTCCTGAAGGTGTTGATAATTGGTTAAAGATTGCGGAAGAAAAGAATCTTGATCTTATGCTCAGAAATTTTTCAAAAGACATTGCAAAAGACGACATAGCATCAGCCAAAGCAGGGCATTACCCGACCCTCTCGTTGAGTGGCAGTTATGGTAGAAACGATACTGAGATAAATGGTAACAGTGATTTTCCAGCCAGAGACAATAATTCAATAGGCTTGACTTTAAGTGTCCCTATATATTCTGGTGGTGCAGTCACCGCCCGGACTGCTCAAGCTAGATATCGATTTGTGGCTGCCAGTGAAGATTTAGAACTGGCTTACCGTTCCACAGTTCGTTCAGTGCGCTCCGCTTATAATGATGTTATTGCTGCAACATCAACTATTCGTGCCTTACAACAAGCTGTTGTTTCAGCGGACAGTGCATTAAAAGCAACAGAAGCGGGTTTTGATGTAGGAACTAGAACGATTGTGGATGTGCTAAACAGCACCAGAAACCAATTTGATGCTAGGCAGCGACTAGCCAGTGCTCGTTATGATTTTATCAGTGCGATATTGGATTTGAAACGTGCGTCGGGAAATCTAACCGAGCAAGATTTGGTAGACATCAATCGTGGTCTAATGCCTGCGAAAGTCAGCTAAGATTATGTAATCAGATATAGAGGGTGGCTTTTGCCGCCCTTTTTTATTTTTGTTTCACTACAATTAATGCCCAGACAACAAAAGAAAAATAAGCGATAACCTATGTCTAACAATAATAAGCAATACCCGTCGGTTCCCCGAGATAAGCATAACAATTATACCGAGTCATTGGCTAAGCAACGTCGTGATTTTGTCAGTCAGCAATCTGAAACGTCTGTGCAACATATTGGTCATTATTCAGTTAAACCCGAAGAAACAGCCGGTAACATAGAAAATTTTGTTGGAGTGGCTCAAGTACCTATTGGCCTTGCTGGCCCCATACTGGTTGATGGTGAGCACGCTAATGGTGCGTTTTATGTGCCTTTGGCGACAACGGAAGGTACATTAGTCGCTAGTTACAACAGAGGTATGCGAGTTATTACTGCAGCAGGTGGCGCTAAAGTCACAGTAGTGGATGATGCCATGCAGCGGGCCCCTGTTTTTATATTCGAAGACGCCAGACAAGCTCGTCAAATGGGCGAATGGATTGAAGATAATTTTGCCAAAATTAAGTCGCAAGCTGAAACAACTACCCAAGTTGGGCAACTTCGAAACATTGAACAATACGCTGCTGCGCGGATGCGTTATCTAAGGTTTAATTTTACCACTGGTGATGCAGCCGGTCAGAATATGGTGAGCAAAGCTTGTTTTGCAGCTTGCGAGTGGATAAAAGCCAACTATCCGTATCCAGGTTTACAGCGCTACACTTTGTCAGGCGCAATGGACACGGATAAAAAACATTCCCAACTGAATACCTTGCACTCTAGAGGTAAAAGAGTGATTGCAGAAGTCACAATAAGCAACCAGCTTTTAAGAGAAAATTTGGGAGTCTCGGCAGATATGTTATTTAAGATGCGCCAAATATCTAATGTTGGCAGCATGATGGCGGGCTCTGTGAATAACGGAGCGCATTCACCCAATGCCATCGCTGCCATATTTATTGCTTGTGGGCAAGACGCCGCCAACGTAGCCGAGTCTTCTGCGGCCATAAGTTTTGTCGATGTGGACAGTGAGGGGAATTATTATTTAGCCATGACTATTCCATCACTTATTGTCGCCACTTATGGCGGTGGTACTGCATTACCCACACAAAAGGAATGTTTACAGCTGATGGGGTGTTTTGGTGAAGGAAAAGTGAAAAAGCTTGCAGAAATCATCGGTGCCACTGTATTGGCTGGTGAATTGTCCCTCAGCGCGGCAGTATTGGCAGGTGACTGGGTCACAAGTCACGATAGTTTAGGAAGAAACCGCTAACATTGAAATAAAATCCTAAGCTAAATAACAATTTTTTTGGTTGTTGATAATTGATTGATAGCCAAAGCTTAATTGTTGACAGCCTCTATTAAAACACTAGTCTATCGCCGATTACACAACTTGTGAGACCCACGTCCCAATATGAAAGCTTCGACCCTACAAGACAAATTTATTAAAATTCGTTCAAACAAATTATTCGAAATGTTTGTGGTGACTGTCATTATCTTTTCAGCATTATTGGTGGGTGCTAAAACCTATGAAATGTCGGAAAACATATACAGTATTGCCAAATTTCTTGATTGGTTTATCAGCGCTTTTTTCTTGACTGAAATTACTATCCGATTTATGGCTGAGCATCGTAAGCGAGATTTTTTCAGAAGTTTCTGGAATATCTTTGATACTTTGATCGTCATCATTAGTTTGATCCCCGCAGATAATACTGAGTTGGCGTTGGTGGCAAGATTAGTCAGAGTATTTAGAGTGCTGAGAATGATTTCTATCATCCCTGAACTCAGAATTTTATTGGTGTCTTTAATCAAAGCTATGCCACAACTTGGCTATGTTATGTTATTGATGTTTATCATCTTCTACATTTATGCTGCAGTTGGTAGCACCTTATTCGCAACCATTAATCCTGATCTATGGGGAAATATTATCATCTCCCTGCTGACACTTTTCAGAGTGATGACCTTTGAAGATTGGACCGATGTGATGTATGAAACCATGGAAGTGTTTCCGTTGAGTTGGATATTTTATCTGAGCTTTATCTTTTTCACCGCTTTTGCATTTCTAAATATGGTCATTGGCATAGTAGTGAATGTTATGGAGCAAGAAAATGCTAATGCACGAGCCGAAGCTTTAGAAGAAGAAGGTGAACCAAGCCTTAAAGAAATATCCCTACAGATATCTCAATTACAGCGCCAGATATTAACGATAAATGACACGAAAGACTCTTAAGTTTAAAGCACTCTATGAGTATTTTTGACTGTTTCAATCAACCCAAAATATTCATAAGTTGAAGGCTGGTTGTAAAAGGATCTGTTAGCAATATTGCAGTTGTTTTAGATAACTCTATTTGTCATACCGTTTATACATTTTAGCTATGACTGCAAAAATGATAATACCTTCAGTATCTTAACTATTTTGCTGGGTTCTGTGACGAGTGGCTTGTCTATTAACAATCCTTCGGTGCGTTCTACTTTACATAACGGTGGATTAACTTGTCCTTAATTATACTGTTTTTCATAAATGCGTACAGTGAGCGTATATTTGGCTTCAATACTTGCTGATTAGCACTACGGTGAGGTGACAGATGTATCATTGAATATATTGGGAGCGGCACATTGTAGACGCGAGCTTCCCAAAGGAGCACCATTTACCGTTAACTGATTCATACATTGATTTTTAGAGCGACTCGTCCAAAAAAAACCTTTTTGCGTGTTCTAATGTTATTATATCGAGTACTCGTGTTCCCCTATTTAATGTCATTAAGAGTTATTCATGAAATACCAAGGAAGTCCAACTTTTACCCACAGCCAAAACGATAAGGTGGGTGTGTTAGTCACAAATTTGGGCACACCCGATGCGCCTAAAAAAGCTGAATTAAAACGTTATTTAAAAGAATTTTTATCTGACCCCAGAGTGGTGGAAGTGCCAAGACTATTATGGTGGATGATTTTAAATCTGGTGATTTTGAATATTCGACCTAAACGATCAGCTAAAGCTTATGAGACTGTGTGGACTGATCGAGGCTCACCGCTTATGTATCACACTCAAGACCAAGCCAATGCATTGCGAGACAATCTGAAACAACAGTATGGCGATAATATAGTGGTTGAATTTGCTATGCGCTATGGTTCGCCTTCTGTAGATTCTGCTGTCGACAAAATGTTACAACAGGGAGTAAGAAAGTTATTGGTATTGCCACTGTACCCACAATACTGTGCTTCAACTACCGGCTCAACTTTTGATGCAATTGCCCAAAGTTTCAGTCAGAGACGCTGGATACCTGAACTGCGATTTGTCACGCATTACCATGATAACGCAGGTTATATAAAAGCGGTGGCAGATAAGATTAAAGTACACTGGGAGCAACATGGTCGAGCCGATAAATTGATCTTCAGCTATCACGGTATCCCCAAACGTTATTTATTAAATGGTGACCCCTATCACTGTGAATGCCATAAAACTTCCAGACTCATTGCAGAAGAATTAGGCCTTAAAGATAGTGAACACTTCACTAGTTTTCAATCACGTTTTGGTAGAGAAGAATGGTTAAAACCTTATACTGATCATTCACTTAAGACATTTCCAGAGCAAGGCATAAAATCAGTACAAATCGTTTGTCCAGGTTTTGCTGCAGATTGTTTAGAAACAATTGAGGAAATTGGCGAAGAAAATCGTGAATATTTTCTTGAAGCCGGCGGTGAACGTTATGAATATATTGCGGCACTGAATGCGGATGAAGCGCATATTCAAGCTCTTACCAACTTACTTGAGTCTCATTTACAGGGCTGGGCAACAATCCCAGAGAGCACTGCACTTCGCAATGAACTGGCAAAAGCTAAAGGGGCCCAGAAGTAAATAATGTGACTTATATTACGATAACTCCAAACAAGACCTGTTCAGCGGTGTGTGTTAACATAATATTTACATTCTTATGTTGCTCACGTCGCTAGAAGTACAAAATCTGATGGGTACTTATTAGATAATAATCAGAAAAGCCGCGCAAACCCAGTTATGGGTGAATAAGACGGATGCAGAACGGGAATTTCCATGTCTACACACAACCTAACTGATCAAGCTTTGAGCCACACCCCATTTTTTACCAACGATGCTACTGTTATGGGTATCTTGGCGATTTTACTGGGTTTAGTATTTTATACCGCCAACAGCCCAGCTCCTTTTTGGCGCAAGCTTTATATGTTTGTACCATCGGTTTTACTTTGTTATTTCTTGCCCTCACTATTAAATACTTTTGGTTTGATTGATGGCGAAAACTCTCAGCTTTATTATGTGGCCTCTCGTTATCTGCTGCCCGCCTGTTTAGTATTATTAACCATTAGTGTTGATTTAAAGGCCATCACTAAGTTAGGCAGCAAAGCGATTATTTTGTTTTTCACCGGTACCTTGGGCATTGTGATTGGCGGCCCAATCGCCCTAATGCTGGTGGCTACTGTTTTTCCAGAATTGTTAGGTGTTGATGGTCCCAATGCAGTGTGGCGAGGCATGACGACGGTTGCAGGAAGTTGGATTGGTGGTAGTGCCAATCAAGTGGCTATGAAAGAAATTTATGGTGCAGGCGACCAGATGTTCTCAGCCATGGTGACGGTTGACATTATAGTGGCAAATTTATGGATGGCTGTACTATTAATCATGGCGGCAAACGCAAAATCCATTGATGCTAAAACGGGTGCTGATACTTCAGCAATTGATGAGCTTAAAGCAAAGGTTAAGAGTTTTGAGGCCCAACATTCGCGCATTCCAAGCCTAACTGACATTATGTTGATTGTAGCGGTGGGACTAGGAGTAACAGGTTTTGCGCATATGTTTGCTGATACTATTGCGCCGTATTTTGTTGAAAACTTCCCTGAATCGCGAAAGTTTAGTTTTCATAGTAAATTTTTCTGGATGATTGTTTTTGCAAGTACGGTTGGTGTGGTGCTGTCTTTCACCAAAGTGCGTCAGCTAGAAGGAGCTGGCGCTTCAAAAATTGGCTCAGCTTTTTTATATATATTAATTGCGACCATAGGTATGAAGATGGATGTCACTATGATTGCAGATCAGCCTCTATTTTTTGTGATTGGTGCAATTTGGATGTTAATCCATGCTTCGCTTATGTTGCTTGTTGCCAAGCTAATTAAAGCGCCTTTGTTTTATATGGCAGTAGGCAGCCAAGCGAATGTGGGCGGGGCGGCTTCAGCGCCTATTGTTGCCTCTGCTTTTCATCCTTCACTAGCACCTGTAGCCGTAATGTTAGCTGTATTTGGTTATACAGTGGGCACTTATATGGCTTGGTTTTGTGGGCAAATTTTGCAAGTGATTAACCAAGCATAACAACTATGAAAAGAAATGACTGAAACCGTTCAGGCACCCAAAGCGCTTTTGCAGGCACAAAAGTTGGCCAATTTGACCGACAATAAGGTGCGCATACCCATCATAGGTGTTCGCTTGGGATTAGACTTTTTAATTGGCCTTATCCCGGTGATAGGGGATCTGATAATGACTGCTGTCTCTTTGAGCATTGTTGCTATGGCGAAAAGCATATCGGTGCCACGAGCTTTAAGGATCGCGATGCTAAAAAATATCGGTATCGATTTTCTGCTGGGCTTAATCCCATTTGTAGGGGATGTGGTGGATTTATTTTATAAATCTAACCAAAAAAATGTGCGTATTATGGAAAAGTGGTGGGTTAGCCAGAATCATCAACAAATCCAGTCGAACAGCCAGCAAGCTGTTCAAAAATGGATAATGTCTCAGGATAGCTAAGTCTTGATTTATTCGGGGATGCTGCAAGCATTTAAATCTTCTAATTTAACAACGGTTAAACAAGCCTGGTTGGTTGCCGATAGCACTACTTTAG
>Ga0075467_10004449_pt1 | contig 10389 bp, 10 predicted proteins | sample DEB08_DNA_9_FD_75067 | JGI IMG/M metagenome (GOLD analysis project Ga0075467, IMG submission 75067) | Aqueous microbial communities from the Delaware River and Bay under freshwater to marine salinity gradient to study organic matter... | ecosystem: Environmental > Aquatic > Marine > Coastal ... | reverse complement strand
TGCTCATCGACATAATTGAAACGCTAATAAAAACAATCGATCTTCAGTCAGCTACTTGTAAAAAAGGAAGCTGTCTTGCAACAAAACTCCCGCTTATTTTTCTTACAAATAATGAATCAAATGATTTTTTTATATGCCTGAACCTCACTGGAATCAATACGCTTTAATTCATCATGACGCCACTCTGTCAACTCACCTAAACCAATAACAAGAACCCCACCAGGCTTCAAGTGTTTAACGAGCTGTTTTAAAATTTCCCGTCGCCTCCATCGTCGAAAATAGATCAATACATTTTGACAAAAAATAACATCCATCGGCTGAACCGGCTTATGCTGAAGATGCAATATATTAATTTGCGAAAAACAAACTCGTTTTTTTATTTTATCGGCAATTTTATACTTATCCTTTTCTTGCCGTGTAAAATATCGACTTAACTCATTATTTTCGAGTAAATTCAAACTGCGCCGACTATAAATCCCTTGCCGCGCAATTGATAATGCAGGCATGCTAATGTCCGCCGCTGTCACACCAAAATAAGGTGCCACCCCCGCTGCCTCAAAGCAATCATTTGCTATTGCTGCAAGCGCATAAGGCTCTTCGCCCGTCGAACAACCCACACTCCACATTTCAAAACTGTCAATTTTTTGAGCTAGAGTCGATGATTGCTGACTCAACCGTTCTTGCAGCAATTCCTCAACTAAAGACAGAGACGGACGATGCCGAAAAAAACTCGTTTCCTTTACCACTAGACGATCAACTAAAACCTGCCACTCGGCAATACCTATCGCCTCATTATCAACAAAATCAAAATATTGCTGGTAATCTTCAAGACCTAACTCTCTCATGCGTATCGATATTTGCGCCTGCAATAAAACATGCTGAGTTCGAGCTAGCTGAATCCCAGTACGTTTTTCCAGCAAACTTTCCCACAAAAAAAACTGCTGTTCGGATAGTGCGTCAGACTTTTTAAATGACCAGACCATAACGCTAAACAACAGCTCGTTAGAAAAAGTTTAAAGCCTAAAAATAGGTAAATTAACTAGCCGACTTGGCGTCATCATCAGGAAAAACAACGTCGGACAGGTCCACATCAAATTCAGATAGCAAATCGTCGTCATCATCGCCAGCGAGCAACTCAAAGAAATCTCCCGCTTCATGACTTTCAGCCTCACTAATCTCCATCTCTTCAAGCAGGTCATCGATATTAGTCGACGTCGAAGAAGCGCCTACAATAGCGCTTTCGTCTAGCATCGGAGGAGCGGCTTTGGTAGATCGTGCCTTCACTGCAGCCATTTCTTGCTGCTCTAGATCTGCCAACATCTCAGCCGGTAAGGTGAAGCCAGCAACTGACTCACGTAGATCAAATGCCATACTGGCCAAAGTACCAATCGACTCCGCCGTCTCACTGGTACCTGCCGATGTTTGTGACGTGATTTCTTGAATAACATTCATCGTATTAGAAATATGGCCTGCCGAGGATGCCTGCTGACGAGCAGCATTCGAAATATTCTGAATCAACTCAGCGAGATTAGCCGATACACCCTCAATTTCCTCTAGTGCCACACCCGCATCTTGTGCGAGACGAGCACCCCTGACCACCTCAGAAGTCGTTTGCTCCATAGAGATAACTGCTTCGTTAGTATCTGTCTGAATGGCTTTTACGAGAGATTCAATCTGTTTTGTCGCTGCAGCTGAACGTTCCGCTAGACGCTGCACCTCATCCGCAACCACCGCGAAGCCTCGACCAGCATCACCAGCCATTGACGCCTGAATAGCGGCGTTAAGTGCAAGAATGTTTGTTTGGTCAGCAATATCATTAATCAAACTTACGATGTCACCAATTTCTTGTGATGATTCACCAAGACGCTTAATACGCTTCGACGTATCTTGAATCTGCTCACGAATCGTATCCATGCCGTGAATGGTGTTTTGCACCAGTTTCGCACCGTTGTTTGCAATCGATACCGACTTACCCGCAACCAAGGCTGATTCGGATGCGTTAGCCGATACTTGGTCAATGGTTACCGCCATTTCATTAATTGCTGCAGAAGCACCAGCAATTTCTTGTGCTTGGTGATCGGACGCTTCCGCTAGATGCAATGCTGTTTGCTGTGTACCCTGAGCGGCTTGCGATACCTGTACAGCAGTACTGTTGATACGCGACACCAGTTGCCGCAACTGATCAATCGTAAAGTTAATTGAGTCGGCAATTGCACCGGTAAAATCTTCCGAGACCGTGGCAGAAATTGTTAAATCGCCATCGGCTAGATCAACCAGCTCATCTAGCAAACGAAGAATAGCACCCTGCGTTCTCTGGCCCTCTTCATGCTCTCGATCTAACTCTTCTTTTGATATCACGCGCTGATACAAAATCAAACCAATTACGCAAACCAGTAAACCGACAGCAGCAAATATCGCATGTATTAACCGTGGAAAGCGGCTATTAGCAAAGGCCTGAATACCGACTGACATATCGTCCAGTGCAAACTGTAGATCTTCGAAGCTAGAAATAATTCTTTGCTGGGCATCGCGAGCCAGCAACATTCTCTCAACAGCCGCGAGAATGTAGGCGTCCGCTGTTCGCACACCGCTCAGCAAGTCATTCATTTGCTCGAGACCCGCCCTCACACTTGAATTGGTAACCGCTCGCACATTTCGTACCGCACTTCCACTCATGAGGTCACTATGATTTTGCTCGAAGGCAATAAAGTTAGCCCTGAAATTATCAAAACCACGTCTATCAGATTTTTCTTGTATTATAAATTGATACAAATTATCGGTCATTTGACGCAACAGAATTGATTGGCGACTCACTCCGGTCACCTGAGATCTAGCGGCGTTATCTGACGACAACACATCAACACTGTTAATCGCAATTTTTTCTGCCGTTGCTGTTCCAGAAGCAAGGCGCTCATGAACCGCATTCAATAAGTTAATGGCGTATTCCACTTCAGACAAAACATCCGCATTATCTTTAACGTTACGCCAAAGATTAATTGACTTGCCGTACTCCGTGGAAAGCTGCTCCTTTGTAAAATCATCCGCTAACTGAAGCTTGCCCAAGGTTTCATCCATCACGTCAACCGTGGAAATTAGTGGGTCAATTGCACTGGAGTCACCAGTCACCGCCTTCTTAGAGAAAAATAGAGCATTTGCAGAAGAAGATTGAAACTCCTTTATCTGCTGAACATTTTCAAGATCGGCACGAGAGCTCTCCCATATCCGGTAACCGAAATAGGACGTTAGGGCTAGGAAAACTATTGTTCCAATAATTAACCCCGGCTGCCAATAACGCCCCTTAAAAAAATCACTGCTCAGTTTCATTACGCCACTCCACTATATCAACGAGTTCAATCTCGCTTGCATTAACTATTTTTAAATATGTAATCGCTACGCAACCACAAACACTTATCTCAATCAGACAAAAACGAAATACTTTAAGCCTCAGCAACATCCAAGAAGTTTCCCTGCTCCATCAATCTCAGGGGATGAAACACTACCCAACTGCGGCTTTCAAACTCAAAACAACCCTCTACAAAACCCTCAAGCGAGCTAGGCAGGGCCTCAGGCAAATTTTCCGTTCGAGTATCAACAGGGAAATACTGCATACCAAACACCTGATCAACCCACAACCCCGCATAGATCTTATCTCTATCAATAACCAATAGTCGCTGCTGCTTTTTTGCGCCGGTAAGCGAACTACCGAAATAGGCGGCAAGATCAAAAACAGGCAGAAGCCGGCCTCGAACGTTAGCCACGCCTCTAACCCATGATCGCACACCCGGTAGTTTTGTATAACTCGGAACTTCAAGCATCTCGTTTAACTCGCCCATTGAGACGACAAAATTGATGCCCATTAATGAAAAGCCAACACCACTCCATTGAGGTGTGGAATCCGCTTGCGCAGGCAGCTGTTGAGCAGCCTGCAAGCTAAGATGCGCTAGAGACTTCAGGGCATGATATGCTTTTTGATCGTCGGACATAGCCGAACAAACCTCTTTATTTTTATCTATTTAGTATTGAAACGGTCAATTAGTCCGCTAGAGCATCTGAGACCGCTTTCAATAGTTGTGACTCAGCAACTGGCTTAACCAGATAGGCTCGAGCACCTTGGCGCATACCCCACACTTTATCGGTATCTTGGTCTTTAGTTGAAACGATAACCACCGGAATATCTTTAGTAACTGCATTGCGACTGAGCTGGCGCGTTGCCTGAAAGCCATTAACACCAGGCATAACAACATCCATCAAAATCAAGTCGGGACGCGTTATCTGCGCCATTTTCAAACCTTCCTCACCGCTACTCGCAACCTGAACAGAATAATTATTCTTTTCTAAGATAGTCGTTAACTTATATACCTCGGTAGGAGAGTCATCAATAATTAGGATATTAACCATAGTCTTTTGCGGCACCTTAACTTTATTTGTTGTATAAATTGATCGCTATTGCGGAGAGACTAGACAAGCAACACTAAGCAATATGCGCTTCTATTGCGCTTAACAGTTCCGTTTTACTAAAGGGTTTCGTTAGATACTGATCGGAACCCACTATGCGGCCTTTGGCCTTATCAAATAGCCCATCCTTACTGGATAGCATAATGACAGGGGTTTTTTTAAATTCGCTATTATTTTTAATCAATGCACAGGTCTGATAACCATCTAACCGAGGCATCATAATATCGACAAAGATTATGTCTGGCCGGGTATCGGCAATCTTGGCTAACGCATCAAAACCATCAGTTGCGGTTACGACTTCGCAGCCCGCTTTGGTTAAGAGCGTCTCTGCTGTGCGCCTAATGGTTTTGCTGTCATCGATCACCATCACTTTAAGGCTATTCAGAGTCACGCTCATACAAGCTACTTCCTCTTTATAATATTATTTTATTAATTGTGTGTGAATAATTACAAAAGCTGAATTTTTTATAATCACATTGCTCTAACATTAGACAAGCGTGCTGTCACAGCTAATTGAGGAGTAGTTTTTAACACAGACTCAGGCATTTATCTATAAAGACCACATAAAATTTAAACATTTCATGAATATTTCATGAAGAAAGCCCCGTATGTCACTCAATTAACTGATAAAACTCATTATCTATTGTAGACTTAAGAGAGCTTCTGAGTAAGTATAGACAGCCTCTACGCGAGTTCAAAATATTTCTTTGATAGGGCCTATTAATTAGCAAATTTTAGGTCGATCTTTACAGGAATAGTAAGATAGCTAAAAGGTGTTGTCGCGTCAAAGCCAGTGGCTATCATAAGAAACTCCTCACGCTTACCACTGATTAAAAAGGTTTTTAGATGCCATTCACTCTTGGTGTTGTTATGGATCCAATAGGTCAAATCACCGCCTATAAGGATACCACTCTCGCTTTACTATTAGCTGCTGCCGATAAGGGCTGGAATCTATGTTATTTAGAGATGCAAGACCTCTATTTAGACAACGATATTGCCATGGGCTCAATGCGCGAGCTCAACGTTTTTGACGATGACAAACACTGGTACTCTTTGGGCCCTAAATCTATAGCTCCACTTGGGGGCCTCGATGCCATCATTATGCGCAAGGACCCCCCTTTTGACAGCGCCTTCCTACACAGCACTTATATTCTAGAAGCCGCTAATCAACAGGGCTGCCTTGTGGTTAACAATCCCCGCAGTCTTCGGGATTGCAATGAAAAACTATTCGCAACCCAGTTTCCCCAATGCTGCCCACCTTTGCGCGTCAGCAATAATGCGGACCACTTACGGTCTTTTTATGATGATCATCAGGACGTGATTTTTAAGCCTTTAGACGGCATGGGCGGCACAGGTATCTTTCGCTGTAAGCCAAACGACCCTAACATCGGCGTTATCCTAGAAACACTCTCCGAGCTCGGCAAGAGCTACATTATGGCTCAAAAATTTATCCCCGAAATCACCAATGGCGATAAACGCATATTGGTGGTCAATGGCGAAGCCGTCCCCTACGCACTTGCTAGAGTCCCCGCCAAAGGTGAAACCCGAGGCAACCTCGCTGCTGGCGGCAGTGGCCGCCCCCAACCATTATCCGATAGAGATCACTGGATTGTGTCGCAAGTCGCACCCACCTTATTGAAAAAAGGGTTATTATTTGTTGGCTTAGATGTCATTGGTGATTATTTAACCGAGATCAATGTCACCAGCCCTACGTGCGCAAGAGAAATTGATGCCGCCTATGATACGGCGATTGGAGCAAGACTAATCTCTGCTATTGAACAGCAATTGAAAGAACAACACTGAAACATGCCTAAGGCTCCACTAAAAACAGCCCCCTCAGTCGCGGATGCCGCCAGCACCGTTTCTAGTGGCGACCGCCTTAGCTTTACGTTATTTTTAGCCGCAGCGCTGCACGGCCTACTTATTTTTGGTATTGCCTTTGAACTCAGTAAGCCCGACGCTAGCGCACCGAGCGTCACCGTTACCCTAGCGACCAGCGAATCAAACGAAATACCTGACGAAGCTGACTTTGTTGCTCAATCAAACCAGCTAGGGAGCGGCTCATTAGATGACGCAAAAGAAATCACTACGGACAAACTATCCCCTTTTAGTAGTCAGTCAATTAAGGACACCCAAACGCTTAATGAAAAACGTGCCTCCATCGAAGAGCCCTTAAAGAACCAGATTCTCAGCACGACAAAAGCCAAAAATAAAACCAACAGCTCGCCAAGCGAAATCAACAAAACCGAAAGCCAGACAGGTAAAGATACCAGGGACGTCCAAAGTATTAGCAGAGAAATTGCCAGCCTTAATGCCAAACTCGACAAACAACGACAGCAGTATGCAAGGCGTCCACGCGAGTTAGTACTTACATCGGTATCGACAAAGGCATCGAGAGATGCAGCCTATCTGAATGATTGGACACAAAAAATTGAAGCGGTCGGCAATCAATATTTCCCCAGAGAAGCGGTTAGCCAACAAATCACTGGCAGCCTAAGACTACAAAGCATCATTAAATGGGACGGATCTCTTATCAAAGCAGAAATTTTGGACTCTTCTGGGCATAGGATTTTAGATGATGCGGCCTTACAAATTATCCATCGCGCCGCACCATTCCAACCGTTTCCGGTAGGTATTCGTAAAGACTATGATCAAATGGCCATTATTCGAACCTGGCACTTTGAAATTAACGGACTTTCTACCTCAAACTAGACCAAGCCCAACCATTTTTACCTTTGCGTTTCTAACAAAAGCTTGCATACTGGGCAGCATCATTTACACGCTGAGACCTTTGCACGGAAGATGATTTCGCTTTCAGGCACCAAAAGTAGGCGCTTCTAAGCGAGGCATACCCCGAGGGCACCTAGAAAACGCACGGAAAGAGGGAGTTTATGCTTATACCCCACAAGGGGGCACCGAGGTAAATGGCTTTCGTGCAAAGGTCTCACGTTCTCATTAACATATTATCTATATTATTATGTCTTTTAGCTCATTTAAAAATCACTTCCTAATTGCTATGCCCGGCCTATCAGACCCCAATTTTCAACGGAGTGTCACCTATATCTGTGAGCACCATGAAAATGGCGCCATGGGAATAGTTATTAACCAGCCGCTTGGCCTTAATATACGAGAGCTGCTAGGTCATTTTGACTTAGATGTACACGATGACGTTCAGGAGACACCGCTGTTTTATGGTGGCCCAGTACAAAAAGAACGAGGTTTTGTGCTTCACTCTGGAGAAAAGTCATGGGAGACCACTATGGCCATTACCGGAGGTATTAACCTAACGGGCTCGAAGGATATTCTTGAAGATATCGCTACAGGCGCGGGCCCAAACAATGTCATGATCGCATTAGGCTATGCTGGCTGGGATGCGGGACAGTTAGAAGACGAGATCGCAGCAAATACCTGGCTAACAGTAGCGGCCGACCAACAGATCTTGTTCGAAACTGATTGTGACCAACGTTGGACTTCAGCGGCACGAAAACTAGGCATCGATGTCAACCTCATTTCCAGCCAAACTGGTCACGCCTAAATCACACTATGGACAATCTACTGACCGCTTTAGCATTTGATTTTGGCCTACGTAGCATTGGTATTGCTTACGGCCAATCACTGACTGGATCAGCCCAAATACTGCAAGCTATCAAAGCAAGAGACGGCATTCCAAATTGGGAGACTATTGAAAAAATCATTAATGAATGGAAGCCCAACATTTTAATTATTGGCCTACCCTTAAATATGGATGACTCAGAAAGTGAACTCAGCCGTCGCGCCAGAAAATTTGGCAATCGCCTCCATGGGCGCTTTGGTACCCCTATTGATTTTATGGATGAACGCCTCACCAGCTTTGCGACAAAACAAGAAGCAAAAGAACGAGGTCATAAAGGTGATTACAAAAAAGAGCCTATTGACTCTTTTGCAGCAAAAATGATTTTAGAAGATTGGTTTAGGACTAGAGAATAGCGGTTAACTATTATGCCTTCATCGTCTGAAAAAACTATCTTTACCCACCTCACTGTCTTCTTCAATCGCTAACTCATCTGCTGCATGAGATAAATATTCAGAATCTGATTCTGACGCTAATTTTATCAACAGACGCAAGTCATTGGCCGAGTCAGCATGAGCCAATGCATCCTCATAAGTAATTTCCCCTGCATCATAAAGTTCATACAAGGCTTGATCGAAGGTTTGCATACCCATTTCGGTCGATTTTTTCATCAATTCTTTAAGCTCACTGACCGCACCTTTACGAATCAAGTCAGATGCCAAAGGAGTGTTCAATAATACTTCCATGCACGCTCGTCGGCCATTGCCATCAGGGGTTGGAATTAACTGTTGGGCGATCATTGCTTTTAAATTTAGCGACAAGTCCATCCACAATTGTTGATGGCGATCGGCAGGAAAAAAATGAAGAATACGATCAAGTGCCTGGTTAGCATTGTTGGCGTGAAGCGTACATAAACAAAGATGGCCCGTTTCGGCAAAGGTGATGGCATGCTCCATTGTTTCTCGGCTACGGACCTCACCAATTAAAATAACATCTGGCGCTTGCCTCAAGGTATTTTTTAGCGCAACACCAAAAGATTCTGTATCTAAACCCACCTCGCGCTGAGTGATAATACAACCCTGATGCTGATGAATAAATTCAATAGGGTCTTCGATAGAAATAATATGACCCTTACTATTGCGATTGCGATGCCCAATCATTGCCGCTAATGAAGTCGATTTACCCGCACCCGTTGCCCCCACAAAAATAATCAACCCACGCTTGGTCATAGCGAGCTCTTTAATAATCTCTGGCAAACCTAAACCATCAACCGTCGGGATATTAGTTTCAATACGACGCAATACCATTCCAGCAAGATTTCGCTGATAAAATGCGCTACAACGAAAGCGACCAATGCCTCTGGCACTAATAGCGAAATTCAACTCTTTAGTGCGTAAAAATTCTTCTCGCTGACTTTCGTTCATTACGCCCATAACCAGTTCACGCGATTTTTCTGGCGTTAATGGCGTAGTAGAAAGTGGCGTTACGCGACCATGCAACTTAATAGAGGGCGGCAAACCCGCCGTTACAAATAAATCAGACGCGCCTTTTTCAACCATGGTTTTTAGTAATCGATCAAATTCCACACCTAACTCCCGAAGTAAAGTTTCTTACTGTTTTTATTTTTTTGCACATAATCATTCATTGAGACCTTTGCACGAAAGCCATTTCACTTTCATTCGGGTTTACCCCACAAGGGGGCACCTAAAAATCATCTTCCGTGCAAAGGTCACTCATTAAAAGTTATCGGGTAATTTTGCTTTTTCTCTTGCAACATCGCGAGTAATCACATGTCGAGCAACTAAATCACCCAAGCACTGATCCATTGTTTGCATACCAATTGAGGCGCCCGTTTGAATCGACGAATACATTTGCGCTACTTTATCTTCGCGAATCAAATTCCGAATCGCAGGGGTACCACGCATTATTTCGTGAGCGGCAACCCGTCCACCTGTACTTTTTTTCATTAACGTTTGCGATACTACCGCTTCCAATGATTCCGCAAGCATTGAACGCACCATGTCTTTTTCTGCTGCTGGAAAAACGTCGATAATCCGATCAACCGTTTTTGCTGCCGAGGTGGTATGCAAGGTGCCGAGCACAAGGTGACCTGTTTCTGCGGCCGTTAACGCAAGGCGAATCGTTTCCAAGTCACGTAATTCTCCAACCAAAATAATATCGGGATCTTCACGGAGGGCAGAGCGTAAAGCTTCAGAAAAGCCGTGCGTATCTTTGTGAACTTCACGCTGATTAATCAGACATTTTTTACTTTCGTGAACAAATTCAATCGGATCTTCAATAGTGAGAATATGCTCGTACTTATTGTCATTGATGTAATCTACCATTGCCGCTAGCGTAGTGGACTTACCCGAGCCCGTTGGCCC
>Ga0075467_10004443_pt1 | contig 10403 bp, 12 predicted proteins | sample DEB08_DNA_9_FD_75067 | JGI IMG/M metagenome (GOLD analysis project Ga0075467, IMG submission 75067) | Aqueous microbial communities from the Delaware River and Bay under freshwater to marine salinity gradient to study organic matter... | ecosystem: Environmental > Aquatic > Marine > Coastal ... | reverse complement strand
CCCCAAAACCCCAAAACCCCAAAACCCCAAAAACCCTTGGGTCAACCAAGATTGTGTAATTTGTATTTAAGTGAATTGGTAATGATTGAAAGTACTTGTCTACCAGTCATTCAATTAATCATTTTTAGTGATGACTCTTGTTCGTAGGTCTTCGGGGCATGTCTTCAGGAATGACTACATGCGACAGAAGCGCTAAGCTGGGCGAGGGAGACATCCCGACGTTCTCACTGCCCCGGTTAACTCCTCTACCACTGCTCTTCTTCACCGCCGAGGGGAATAAGTTGTTCAAGACAGGGGGCTTGGCTTGAGACTTTCGGCGATTACTTTTTATTTCTGACTTCGAATGCGACACTAAGAGCTACGCTTGCACAGAGACGGGTTCTTTTTTGCCCGGTGTCATAGCCCTTTTCTGAGTGTCAACGAAATCAAAGGTTTCTCGGTTGTTGAATGCGAGAAGATCCCCGCCTGCAATACTGTTTCTATTTCCAAAGGGAGCTCGTGACTTTCTCATCGTTGAAGATCGCTTTATATCATCGTCATCGAGTGCGGCCTTTGGTTTTTCAGGTGAAACAGGAACGTCCTCAGAGCCCAGAGCGCTTCTGCTCGAAGAAGGTTCGTTCTGAGGTTGCTTTTTGGCACCGCCCAGATTGTCCGCCAGGTATGCAAGCTCCTCAACCTGCTAATCGTTTTCGGGATTGTTCTGATTATGCAGCTTGTCAATCATCGTCACATCATCAAAGGTAAGATGCTAGGTGTCGTCGCCGCCACCTTCAATTTCCACGGGGTTCTGGTTGAGAACCAGGGTTCGATCAGCGCCTTCCCCAATCGGACTCAGTGGACGATTTTCCTATGGCCTCTGAGACTTGGCCACAGGTTCGATTTGGATTCCGAATGTTCTTGGCTTTGACGTGACCGTGTTCCGAGTCAACTTGTTGTCCGACACGCTCGCCGAGATATTCTCATTGCCAATATTGTCGGTCACTTCATCAGATTGAGTGTCTGCTCTCACCGTCTCATGGTAAAAGTCAGAGTCGTTGCCGCCTCTAGCACCCTTTTTCTCTGGTGAAGGTAAACGTACATCGGACAGATCCATCAAATCGTCACCATCCTTCTCCTCCGCAATCTTCTTGATTCTGGCGGACAACGGGTTCAACAAATGTTAATCACCTGATCCAGACTGATGCTTCCCAGTCAGCCGCTGGTGGATTTTATCAATGTTATTGAACCTTGCCGTGTCCCCTCCCATAATCTCATCAGAGTGAACAGAGTTCTTCATAAGATTAGCGGGCGCTTCAAGGTCATCCAAGTTTCTTGGGGTGTCCCCGATCAAAAGCCTTGCATCACTCTCCTACCTGCCATGCTCAGGCTGTATTCCCACACTGTCCTATTCATCTTTATGACGACCAATGGAGACTGAATTTCGTCCGCTTCCAGGATTGTGTCTACGACTTCTTTTTCCGTTTTTCTTCTTCTTGATGTCATTCACTTGCTCCGCAGATAGTACATTAAGCTCGATGTTGTCGAGGTCGATGGGCGGCATCTGTTATTAATGAGAGTCACCACCACGGGCAAGGTATTTCAAGTGGGTCCTTGACTATCTCTTACTCCGCTTGCGCCACTTCAAGATCTTGTTGATGCCCTTGGAGATCTGTTTCACGTCAGCTTTACGAGCTTACTCCACGATGTTTCCCTCGACATCGCGGATGGCCAAGTCTGGGGATTGCGAGAATTCAAGCGACGACACCACTCCACATGAGAGCAAGTTGAACAATGCGGAGTTTCTGAAGTACGCAAACTGCAAAGCTTGGAAACGAATCGACTTGAAAGCCAAGAGGTAGAATACACAGGTGGGAATCACGACGAAGAAGAACGTGATCAGGCTCGTGGTAATGCTCTGCACACCGTAGCCATTGTACGTCTCAGTCAGTGTAGCCAATTCTGTCAAATAGTACAGTAGCCAGCTCGAGATTGACACAAGCTCCAGAAGGTTGAGCATAGGCATATGAAATGGCTTGACAAGAATGTGAATTGCAAGGAAAATGAACAAGTAGCACATCAGCACGAGCATGGTGATCTCTTGGCTAAGCCCGTTGACCTGCACGATCACATACAGAGCCACAAAACCGATTCCTCGAGCGATGATCACCATGTCCCAATAGAAGCACTGGGCGCGGAGTCCGTTCAACTGGACTCCAAACGCGGCAAACGTCTAGGTGACTTTGTTAGCCTCTTTCTCCAGTTCTTCAGACGACAACGCATCAAGCTCTTCCTACTTTTTAGCCCTGGCCGCTGAGTCTATGTAAAGCACCTCCTGTATCGCACCTCGTTTTTTGTAGAACATCAAGGAGAGTATGACAGGAATGGCAACCAGCAAGAACAGAGCTATCGGTGTAGCGAAGCCAAAGATGAATGATCCAAAGTAAGAGTCACTTTCGGAGTCGCTACAGGTGCGAGAGTAGTCATCCGCCAAGACCCACTCGTCAATGAACCATACACACTGGAAAGTTGTCAGGATTTGGTACGCCAACTCGTAGACGCAGACGAGGTAGACAAAACTCGACATTTGGTACATCTGGTTACGAAGAACCTTGTATCTGCCCATCATGAGTAGGATTCCGATTAGGCACAGCAGGCTTCCGAACCACAAGATGCCCGGCGCCGCCAAAATGTTCCATTACTTGTCGTATTTGAGCGAATCGTATTCTGAGTCACGATCGTCAAGCAACGCCTCCTCTTGACTACGAGACAAATAGCATCTCAACGTTTTGGTAAACAAGTAGTGAAGGAAGGTTTGAAGCGACACGGTTACTTCAACGAGCAGCTGCGACGAGATAGACGTAGTTTGGATTCGTTAGAAGATCCAGATCATCTCCAGGTGAATCACGTAGATCTTGAAGAGGGCTGGCAAGTAATTGAACGGGGTGTCGCTGTTAAGCATGTTGATCTGCATCAACAGGACTATCATCGGCACGATAATTGACAGGGTGACGAAGATGATCACCAAGAATGTGATGCCCTGTTTGCTTTCGGGACACTCAGAGCAAAAGTGCCCAGCACCGAGCTAGAAGTAGTCATTCGAGCACTGCGAACACAGCGGACCTTCGTAGCCTTCATTGCAGATGCCAAGCTAGTTGCTAGAATCTCCAGCCTTGCAAGCATCCTAGTTCAAGCACGGGTAGACCGTGGGCTCCTCTTCGGTTTAGCGCCAGAAAGTGGCGTTTGGAGCGAGTAGATTGCTACCGAAGCAAATTGAGTTCGCTGCACATGGCTCACAAGCCTGCACCTCAGTGGCAGCTTCCAGGAGGTAAGTTCCTCGTGGGCAGAGTGCACACTTTTCATCAGGAGTGAACTCTTCGCCAGGAAGACACTTGCGCACGAAGACCTTGATCAGGAAGTTTCTCGACATCAACTCAAGCACACTAGTTTCAGACTCCATGTTGACTGTGAGCTCGAGCGTAAAGTTGGTCCCTGGTTCCGTAATCACCGTGAACCCTGTGAAGTTAAAAACACCATCGTTAGAGACGGCCTCGTTACCGAGCAACGAGATCGTGTTCTCCTTGAACTGTTGCTGTATCTTGAATGCAGCCGTAGCCTTGTTCTCGTCAGCATAGATGTGGCCATCCTAGTCCGTGATGTTGATGTAGAAGGAGAGGGCAGTGCCGGAGACGATATTGAATGTTTTGAAGTTTAAAGCTTCCATCCTCGCAGTTTCATTCTTCTCCATCACATCATTGTTTGATAGCGAGTCAAGCACCAAAGTCTTCGCGTAGCTAGCCGCGTCCTCACCGTAAACAGCCTCATTTGCCGAGAGGGTGTTCGTGTCTGTGGCCCCGTACTAAAACGGTTCGTTCAAGAAAATGAGAGCTCCTCCTTCGTTTTCAGCTGAATTAGCATTGAAATTGTTATTCTGGAGGTTTACTAGACATTTGCCATCGTAGGGTCTCTGGCAAAGGAAGTAGATCGCACCGCCTTGTGCTTTCGACGAAGGTAGTTTGACTGAGGCGACAGTTGGCGGGCTGATAACGTAAGCCCTGTTTCCTGTAAATCCGTTGCCGGTGATAAACATTCTGTCGGCTGTGATTATGTTGATAGCTCCACCGTGCTGAGCTTTATTATTGCCGAAGAAGTTCTTACTGAAGTTGACGACGCCACCCGATCTTCCGATTAGATAAATCGCACCCCCTGCAGCGGCCTCATTATTCTCAAATTTGGTATCGGTGACAACTAAGTTGTGGCAGTCGCAGAAAAGTGCGCCACCAAAGACATTCTTATTGCCACCATCGATGAACGTTGACCACTGGATTGTGACGTTTGCGAAGATAGCTGTAATCACTTATTGGTTAGTTTCAACGAACGTGCTCTTCTAGATCACTATCTCGGTCGACTTGACGAGTAGGCTCGAGCTGCTTCCGTAGTTGCCGATCATCTTGATGTTTGATAAGAAGGCTGGATCATTTGACTCGATTTTGATGATACCTCCTGAGATAACAGAGTTCTCGAGGAAGTCTACATCGATGAGAGTCAGTTTAGAGTGGCCGATCGAGAGCAAAGCTCCTGCAAGCAAGCCCTAGCAATGCGCAATCTTTGATTTCGTCATGACCAGCTCCGATTGGTAGCTCAGAAGCAAGAACCCCGAGTCGACGGTCACATCGTCTGCAGGCAGCTCAAACGTTTGAACGGCTCTCAGATCATCAGCAATGATGTTTGAAGCGATCGCGTTGATTCCGTTGCTGCCGATTTACGCGGTGTTGTCACTAAAGTAGGTCTTTTCAAACTTCACATCGCTGTAAATTAATTCGACGACGTTCTGCTTGCATCCATTCTTGTAAACAAACAGGTCGCCCACATACGACTGCTTCTTCTAGCTTGGAATTCCTGTGGCGTAGATGAAGGAGCCAACTTCAGCGTAGTTGTACATCATCTTGCTCAAGTCCAGGTTGAAGTAGCTGTCCGAGGAGTAGACGAAGCCACCAAATTTGTTAGCAAACTGGTTCTAAAAGATGCTGTCGAGGGTGACCAGTGAGCTGCTGTCTTTGAGCGAAACAGAGCCGCCAAACTCTCCACGATTATAGTCAAAGTTCTGACCACGTAGCACAATCGAACTCATATTCTCCGCGTAGATAACGCCAGCGCCCTTGCTTGCAGTGTTCCCCTCAATTTTGTACGCTGAGGTTCTCAACTTTCGGTGCTGCTTGTCATGGAAGGAGACTTCCCTCCTGAAGTCTTGGTGAATGTCAGGATCAGTGTCGTCAGTCTCATCTTCTTGTTGATCCATATCTTCATCCCAGATCTCCGCCTCCTCCTCCTCCTCGTCCACACCATCAAGCTCTCTGCCAAATCCGAATCCAACTTTCGGAACTGGGGTGTATGTTCCATCAGTATTGGATAAATAAAAGTTACTGCCTGCTGTATAAACTACGGCAGACAGCTCTCCTCGCAGATTGCTAAACCGACAATTCTTGAACCACATGTGTTAAGGATACCGCACAGGTGAGGTCTGGTATCGAGTGCCTTCGAAGAAGAAGAAACCTTCGGTGCCGTCAAACCCTGACATTGTAGCCTTGATGGCCCCATACTTATTAAATCCTAGACCGTCAAAGCGAAGCGACAAGTAAGTAGGACTGACGATCTCGTACTTTGGCACGATGATCTAGTCAAGCTTCTTCCTCATTCTTTCCGGTGTCAAGTCACCGTCGGCTGTGACGTAGCACAGCAGGCACTACAAGGCGCCAGTGTAGTCGAGCAAGAAGGTGCTGGCGTCTTCCGACGCGAGGTTCTTTGCATAGAGGCTCTCGAAGTAGTGCATATTGATTCTCGGCACGCCCTTGCCCTCACCAAATAAGGCATACGCTGAGCCAATCAAATTCTCAAGGGTCTCCGAGATCCATGCCTCCTGGACCAGCTCGCCTTTCGCGACTAGCACGGAGCCAAAATCATGGGCCACGTTCTGCTTATAGAAGTTTTGACTTCCCTTTATGATGGTGTTGTCGATGTAGTAGGCGACGCCTTGGTGGGCGGCGTTGTTCTCAAAACGATTCAGTTTGGAGGTGGCTTTAGTTACATCTTTTAAATAGAAGTTGCCGTAATATTGTCCAACTTTACTGAGTCGGACTGGCTGGTGCGCAGATGCAAGCTCGGGAGAAGGATTATCAGGAGAATCGAATCCAAGAACGCTGAGATGCCCATTGTTCCTGAAGATGTTGTTATCTATGAGAACGTCTGTTGCCTTTTCAATGTGGAAAAGAGACGTATTTGGCCCGTAGAAGCTATTGTCAAGCACACTCGATTACTGTAGCGTGAACTTCGCTCCCTTAACTCCACCCTTGTTGACCAAGCAGACCAAGCTGCCTTTGTAGTGCTGGAGAGAAGATAGCCCAAGCACCTGGTAGTGCTTGTTTTCTTAGAATATCACGTTTGTGAAAACGCTACTGTAGGTTTGACCAAGTCCCACACGGTCCACCACTTCGATCACAATCAGAGATCCCTAGGCGCTCGAAAAGTACTCGCCAGGGAAGTGGGCCGCCATCCTAGGCGCCTTCAAAGCGACCAAATCTGCATTCTCTAAATCCTACCCATGCGACGAGAAGGTGGTGTCTTGGATCTCGATGCTCATGACTTCTTTCAGGAACAGATTTGAGGCTCTCTTCTCTCCATCGTCAACCTGGAGTACATGCTCAATGCTGTTGGCTGTGAAGGTACAGCCGGAGATGTAAAGCGAATTCGCACCACAGGTGTAGCCTTCAGTGTCCTGGTTGCAAGATTTGACGCCGGCTCCCGCGACAAAGACTGTGCCTTGTACGTCAGATTGGGGAATGTACGTACTCGGCGAGTAGCACAACTCTAAGTGCTCGAGCTCCGAGGTGCCGCACTCTGCTTCGTTTTCACTCGTGTAGCTAAGAATCCGAGCAGGTGGACTTGTCTGTGATTCATTCAGAAGATAACGAGTAAATGCTGGCAGAAGAGTGGCCTCGTACTCCGAACTAACGGGCTTGTTGGATTCAAAGACAGAGTCTTCAATTTTCACAGATGAAAGTTCATGAGCGAATATTGAAGAACCCTTAAAGCCAGCGGCATTGCCTGTGAAGCTGGAGTCTGCAATCGAGATTGACAGCTGGTCTTCGACAAGCAATGTGTACTCGCGAGTTGGGTCCGCGATTGAACTTATTGAAGTAACTCCCTCGGGGTCGATTAGTGACCCATCAAAGTCTGACGCGCCGACAAAGTCTAAGCGCTGACTGTCTTTGACGTAGTCGCACACGAAGCTAAGCGCCCCTCCATCGGAGGTCTTCGTTCCAAAGTTTTCCAGAAAAGTGCTCTGGGAAACTCGAGCAGCTCCACAAGTGTTCATCTCAAAGCCTTCTCGCTTGGAACTTTTCATGTACATCGCGTTGCCGGAGAAGTACGCCATGTTTGCAGTAAATGTGTTTTCTTTGAGGAAAACGTAGGGTTTGTCGGTGATTGGATCCGAAGGCGCCGAGCTCTAAAAGTCAGGCGACCTTATCGTGATTGCTCCACCAAATGCACCAATGTTCTCTTCGAAGGTACTCTAGTCAAAGAGGACAGGCTTGCGGGGCCGTGAAATGTAAATCGTCGAGTGGCTCTCCAAGCTGTTGAAAAGGCTCTCGAGACTTCCTCCGATTCCAGTCTGGTAGCGTACCCCATCTGTCAATAGATAGTGGTTTGAGACGGGCAATTCAGGATCGCCTGTGTCCTTGCAAGCTGCCAACTGGTACAGGTTCAGCAAAGGAGACAGGTAAAAGTCCCTGTAGTTTGACTAATCAATAATCTGGCGCCCGTACTCGTCACGTAGCTGAGATTGGAAGGGTCCGTTGTGCATGTGGGGAATGTTGACCATGTTCTGACTAACCGTCGTTCCAGAGAATTCAATAGTTCCTCCGAACTGGTCTACGTTAAGCACGGAGCCGTGGTTTTGGAACAGTGGCACTGTCTGAGCACCAGCTAACAGAGCTGATGAGTCTAGTCGAGCTGCTTTGCGGACCGAGGGAATGAAATCGTAAAGCGGTCGAATTGTGTCAAGTTTAGAACCAAAGTTCAAAAACTTGATCTCGCTTCGCTTGAACACGATCGAACAGTCGGTGCATGCGGGGATCATAGAGTTTCCAGATTACTCTTGATAGCTGAGGTAACCCTCAGAGAAGTGGGACAGGTCAGCCTAGGGCCGATACACGAGCATGCCCTTGCAGAACCTGGAGTACTCAAAGATGGAATTAGTGATCGTGATTTTGGCCCCTTTGTCAGCACCGTAACTTTTTATGAATCCGAGGCCGTCGGCAGCATTGCTCTTCGGAACTGGGAATAAATTCGTCGTCTCCACTAGAATGAGTGCCTCCATCGTGGTCTGAATGAAGTGTCTAAAGTCACAATTCTGCAGGTTGAGCTCTGGAGTGTAGCCCGTAGCAGCCGAAGTGTGCAAGTCATCAAAGGCGTATAGGTTGAAAAGCACAGACCGGCGGCGTCGAGCCACCCCGCCTGCGAAATCATAGTATCCTTCAGAGTACGGCTCGCCAATACACCGTGGCGTCGCGTCAGCAGGCTTGGTGCACGTATCGCGTTAGGAGGGGTAATCGTTTGACCTATCTTTTGCAAGATCTTCAGGCTTGACGCACTCGTAGCCAAACGGAACGATCGCTTTGGGCTCAAGATCAAAACGGTAGTTGCTGTCCGCAATGGTAGTCATCTCACAGAGGTTCAAAGGAAACTCTTAGACTATTTCTCCAATATTGGGTGTTTCGGTGTACACGGCCATCGAGTTCGAGCCGACAAACTCCAGATACTCGAAGGTGGCTGACCTCGTCACGTTGAAGTAAGTATTTTAGTTGTTAACGAATACTGTCGGTTTAACCAACGGATCGGCTGTCAAGTCAACACAGTTGGAAGAAAAGACTTGGAGTTCAGAACCAATCCCGAACTAGCTGATCGGCAGATCGCAGTCAAGGGGTTGGTACGTAACATCGAAGACGTCTCTGGTGCCGTAAGAAGTTTACAAAGATGGTAGTTCATCACAGAAGTCGGTAACTTAGCTGAGACCAACGAATAGGCTCAAATCGGCTTGAAGACTAGTAGCACAGTCGAACAAGAAGTGGTTTCCCTTTCCGAGGTAGACAGTAACTCGCACATCCTTTACGCTGCTGACCAGGTTGTTCAGCTTATGTTGGACTTGTGAGAGAAAGGCGAATGGCTCGCTCAGGTTTTCTCCGAAAGTCGGCGACGTGCTCTACTAAGCGACTAGCTCATCAGGCGTCATCAGATGCCCTTCAAACGGAATGACGTATAAGTCTAGGTTCAATAGGCCGTCCACCAGTAGCTCACAGTCTAGTCTGTCTGTCGAGAGGTAGGTGCCAGGTTCACACAGCGAGCAGTACTCGGTGCTTCCTCCGGCTCCATCTGTCTCAAAAATGCACTCGTTGCAGCCGGTAATGGTGCACGTGTCACACTGGCCCGTCACGTGGTTGACTCCAACCTGATTGAGGCCACAGAAGTTGTAGAAGCATGTTGGTTTGCCACTCACGAGGGACTCTACTTGGAAGGCGTCCGCTTCACACTCGATGCAGGTGCGCGAGTCAGAGCACCATGCGCAGCCAGGAATTGCCTCGCTGCAAGACGAACACTCCAAAGAGTTTTCTTGCTCAGCAAGCTCCTCATCCTAAGCGGCGTCATATTTGAATACGGAGGACCAACCGCAGAGCTCACCAGCCAGCGGATACTGCTCCCCCGGCTCCACACACTAGCGAGTTTACACGTCGCCAGCAGCTCCTGCGAACTGCTGCACCAGCCGTGGCACGTACCCTGTGGCACACTCTGCGCAACCCACACTTTTGCCGAGCGCCAATGTCTCAGCGAGCGTCTGATCTCCTGGGGACGAAGTAGTTTGCCCGCAAAGAGCACAGTTCGTAAACGCAGCGGAGCTGTCGACTTGGAGACTGGAACAGCCTATATGAAGCAAAGAAAAGAGTGTTAGTAGAAGCTACTTGGCTTCTTGACTTACTGTAGCAGTACTTGGCGCCGTTGTCGAGGCTGTAGGCTTTCAAATTGCCTGGGTCTTACGCGTTTGCAACTTCTGCTGTGTAATAGTCATCTAGCGTGCATGTTTCGATCGCGCCGCCAGTGTTGACGGTGGAGCATAGTACCTTTTCGTCGCCAAGGAATGTCAGCGCGTAGCCTGTCTTGCAGGTCTTACAGTTCAGTTAGCCCGCGTCGTAGTAGTCTTCACAAGGGTCAATAACAACACCTTGTACTTAGAGAACCGATGCCGTTGAGAGCATCAGTAGCGCAAGCAAAATCTAACGGGATTTCTTGACCATCTTTATTTATTTGATTTACTGTTAGCACACGCAAATAATTTAAATCGGTTTTTTTTATTTGTGAACTTAAAACAAACACAT